>JAEEGL012851048.1_pt1 | contig 10394 bp, 14 predicted proteins | sample 9134231 | NCBI WGS metagenome assembly JAEEGL01 (sample SAMN16246548, study PRJNA631951) | gut metagenome | biome: gut microbiome; feature: rumen; material: fiber-attached | host: Bos | place: Iran: Karaj | collected 2018-10
TGTAGTAGAAAAAGTATTAAAAGAAAAATATGTTCCTAATGATATTATTATGTCATCAAGAGAAAATATTTTATTAATTACAGGACCAAATATGGCAGGAAAATCAACTTATATGAGACAATTTGCTATAACAGTAATAATGGCTCAAATAGGATGTTATGTACCTTGTAAAGAAGCAATTCTACCTATATTTGATAAAATCTTTACAAGAATAGGCGCATCAGACAATTTAGTAAGTGGAGAATCTACATTCATGGTAGAAATGAAAGAAGCAAATAAAGCAATAGAAGGTGCAACTCGTGATAGCTTGATTCTATTTGATGAGTTAGGAAGAGGAACGGCTACATATGATGGTATGGCCTTAGCTCAATCTATACTAGAATATATACATGATAATATTAAAGCAAAAACACTATTTTCAACTCATTATCATGAATTAACTGTCTTAGAAAAAGAATTACATAATTTAAAAAATATCCATGTTAGTGCAATAGAAGAAAATGGTCAAGTAACGTTTTTACATAAAGTAAAAGCTGGACCAATAGATAAGAGTTATGGAATCCATGTAGCTTCACTTGCTCATCTTCCCAATTCATTAATAACAAGAGCAGAAGAAATATTAAATATTTATGAAAAAACATCTAATAAAAAAGATATTTATACTCAAACATCTTTATTTGAATTAATGGAAGAAGAAGAAAAAGAAGTTAAAGATCCAGTAAAAGATAAATTAGAAAAAATAAATCCAGTGGAAACAACTCCATTAGAAGCATTAAACATATTATTTGAACTAAAAAAAGATTTAAAAAAATAATAAATATGATAAAATTAGATAGGTGATAAATATGACTAGAACAGCTTCCCGTGAAGAAATAATCAAAATACTTTATCAAATAACAATATTAGATAATATTAAAAGTAGTTATGATATAAATACAATTATCAATGAAACCACTTCTAATCCTAATGAGTTTATAATTACATCAACAAATGAAATTATTGATAATAAAAAAGATATTGAAGATATAGCAAATAAATATTTAAAAGATAAATGGACTTTAAATAGATTAGCTATTCCTGATCAAGGAATAATTCTATTAGGTATTTATGAATTACTATATACTGATACTCCAAATAGAGTAGTTATAGATGAAGCAATCAACTTATCAAAAAAGTATTCAGATGACGATATCCCTAAACTAATAAATGGTCTATTAGATTCAGTTTATCATAGTGAGGAAAAAAGAAAATGAATGATAAATATATATCAGTAAATCAATTAACAAAGTACATTAAATATAAAATAGATAATGATATGAATCTAAATGAAGTGTTTTTAAAAGGAGAAATATCTAATTTTAAAGCACATTCTAGAGGACATTTCTATTTTACTTTAAAAGATGAATCATCAAGAATATCAGCTATAATGTTCTCATCAAGTACTAAAAACATTAAATTCATCCCACAAGATGGAATGAAAGTTTTGGTAACTGGAAAAGTGTCAGTTTTTGAACAAACAGGTAATTATCAAATATATGTAAATGAAATGTTAGAAGATGGTGTAGGTAATTTATATATAGCATATGAACAATTAAAAAAGAAACTACAAGGTGAAGGTTTATTTGATCCAATCTATAAAAAGAAAATACCTAAAATCCCTAATAAAATAGGAGTTATAACAGCTCCAACAGGTGCGGCAATTAAAGATATCATCACTACAATTAAAAGAAGATGGCCCTTATGCGAGATTATTCTTTTCCCAGCATTAGTTCAAGGAGAAGAAGCTCACACAGATATAGTTAGACAAATTAAACGAGCTGAAGAATTTGATTTAGATACATTAATTGTAGGTAGAGGTGGAGGTTCAATAGAAGATTTATGGGCTTTCAATGAAGAAGATGTTGCTAGAGCAATATTTGCTTGTTCTATACCAGTAATTTCAGCTGTAGGACATGAAGTTGATTTCACTATAGCAGATTTTGTAGCAGACTTAAGAGCTCCAACTCCAACAGCAGCAGGAGAACTATCTGTACCTCAAAAAGAAGAAGTGTTATCATTAATAAATCAAATTAATATTAGATTAGAAAAATCTATAAGAAATAAAATTACTTTAAATAGAAAACATTTATCTGAAATAAATAAACATTATATTTTTACCAATCCAATAACAATATATCAATCAAAAGAGATGATATTTGATAATTTAGAAGAAAGATTAAAGCATTCTCTAACAAACTTAATACATGTTAAAGAAAAGAATTATCAAACTATTAAATCATCTATTGTATTACAAAATCCAGAAATAATATTTGATAAAAAGAAAAATAAATATCTAAATATAATATCTAAACTTGAAACTTTATCTCCTCTAAAAACATTAAGAAGAGGATATACAATAACTAAGAAAAATGATAAAGTAATAACAAGTATAAAAAATATTAAGAAAGGGGATAGTATCAATATAGAATTTAATGATGGAAGTATTGATGCGAAAGTAGTATGACTAAAGAAGAAAAAAATATAGAAAAGAGAATAGAAGAATTAGAAAATAACAATGAAATTATACAAAAGAGATTTAAGTTTATAGCTAGCATTCTTGCAATAGTATGTATTATATTAGCAAGTATTTGGATATTATTAAATCAAACAACTATAATAATAGTGTTAGCAATTGTAGCAATAATTTTATCATTTATGATATTTATATTATAGGAGAAAAATATGTCAAAGAAAGAATTAGTAAAATTAATATTTATAATATTCACAATTTTATCAATATATAATGGCTTTACACTAACAAGCAAAAAAATGACGGTTTTTAATGGTATTCCATGGGACGGAGAATGTTATATGCAAGGAAGAAAAGAACTGCCAGAACAATGTATAGAAAGAAAAGAAAAAAATCTAGCAAATGCAAAAAAATTTTTAAAGAAAAATGAACAAAAAATGAAATTAATCCAATTAATATGTTTAGTAACTATTATTGTATTAGCATTTATAATAAAAAAGACTGGATATACAATAACAACATTAGTGGTAGCACTTACAAGTATATTACCACTAATACTATAGAAAGGAGTTTATATGGCTAAGAAAGAAGAAAAAACTTTTGAAGAAGAATTAGTAGAATTAGAAGAAATAGTTAAAAAATTAGAAACAGGAGAAGTTCCTTTAGATGATGCAATAACTGAATTTACTAAAGCAATGGAAATATCAAAAAAATGTGATGAAAAGCTAAAAAAAGCAGAAGAAGCAATCACTAAATTAGTAAATAAAGATAATAAATTAGAAGATTTTGAAATAAAAGAATAATTTATATAAAGACATCAATCGCACCATTTGGTGCGTTTTGTAATAATAAATAGTAACAGAAAAGAGATGAAAGTATGGCAAAAATTAATAAAACTCATTGGTTCATTAACAATAATGAATTATCAATATCATTATTAAGATTCCATGTAGAAATAAATTTTATAGATAATGATAATACAGTAAAAATAAAAATCAAAGATAATAATGAAGAATACATATCTTTAACAGTAAATTCATTAGAAGAAGCTATATCATTTACTGAAAATGTAATTATTAAATGTAAAAATAAAGAAGAAATAATAGATAATTATAAAAATACATTTGAAAATAATGATGTTAAAAAGATTAATAATAATAAAATAGTATTAACACCTGATGAAGTAGATACTGCCTTAATAGAACATTTTGGAGCAAATAAGAATTATCGTATGTCAATTAGAGAAAAATTAACTATGAAAGATAATCAATTAGATATAGTTTTTTATCTTACTGAACACTTAAATAATGATGGAAAAGCTTATCATCATGAAATACGATTAAAAGAAGAAGATGTAAAAGAAGCTCTTAATAATTATATTAATTATTATAATTATGAACTTGAAGATTATAAGTATATTGGAGGTATACATAGAGTAGGATACTACTTTGACGAAGATACACCTCACTACGATGGTATACAACTAAAAGTAAAAGAAAAAAGTAAAAAACTATTATTAAAAAAATAAAAAGTATACATTTAGGTATACTTTTTTATTCATCTAATGAATCAAATTTATCTAAAACACTTAAAACTTCTTCTTCATTATCTAAAGGTACTAAATGTTCTGGATCATCTTTAGTAATTTTTCTTAATAAAGCATCATCTTCATCATCTTTATTAATCAACATATAATAAGTATTCTCATCAATTGGTAATTCACCAACAGAATAATAATCTTTATCATCTATTTTAAATACTTTTACATCCATAATTATAATCTCCTTCCAGATTTAGTTGCTTCTTCAAAACTATTATCAACCATTGCTCTTGCTTCATCAGAACTATTAATCATTGAAGCAACATCAAGTTTATTAATATTACCTTTTGTTTTTCTAAAATCAGAAAGAGCATTATCAAATAAGTCTGGATCACGTAAAGCATCATCTTTACTCATTTCACCAACATCTTCATAAAAACCATTTTCAAATAAATAATTAGCAAATGTACAATCATCTTTAGTACCATCAGAATGTTCCACAAGATATTCATAATTATGTTCATCATCAGTAGCTTTTCTTAATATATCATTCATATTTCTTTCAATGTCAGCATTATTCAAATTACTAGTAGCACGAATAGCTTCTTCACAAATATATACATTTCTTTCATAATTATAACTGTCATTATTCACATCGTGAAAATTTAAAATACCTTCAGAAGCTTTCTCAGTTACTAAAAACCAATCAGCATTAGTTGGATCTTCAGTTTGATGTTTTTCTAAATATTCATCAGCAAAAACATCAACATTACTTGCTATTTCTTGACTTATCTCAGCTTTTTCATGTAAATCATCTAAACTTTTGCCTAAAGCAACTCCTCCAATACCACCAATTCCAATACCAACAACAATTCCAAAAATAATAGCTTTTTTAACTTTAATTTTAAATCTACGTTTCATTTCAATATATTTTTCTAAAGGAACATCAACAACAGAATGAGTACTACTACTTTTAGTACCATTACAAGAATTCATAATTAATGCATTACTTCTATCTCTATCCATAAAACATCCTCCATATCTTAATATAACTATACAAATAATCTAATTAAAAGTCAAAAAAAATGTAAAGTTGATTTACAAAATAAAATATTTATCATTTTATATGATAAAATCATAATGAGGTGAATAATATGTATGTAGATGTTGTCTTATTATTAATAGTAATTGGATTAGCTATAATGTATTTTAAAAACTTTTCAGCATTTGTTTTTGCAATATCAATATCGGATATTTTATTGAGAACTTTAGCATTCATAAGAACAAATTTAGGATTACATGATTTACAAATGTTTTTAAAGAAATATTTCCCTGATAGTATGTTTGCAATTATAGATAATCATACTACAGGTGATTTAAATTTAATTCTAAAATGGATATTTGTAATAATAACTATATTCTTCTTATATTATGTAATAAAGATTTGGTTAAAGAAGAAAAAGTTTTAATTTATGAAAAAACTTGTATTTACATTTGGTACTATTAATAGTGGTAAAACTAATATATTAAAAGAACAGATTAAAAGAAATGAAAATAAAAAAGTAGTACTAAATTCAATATTAATAGAGAATAATGAAATAGAATATGATTACTTAATAAAAAAAGAAGATAATATATTTGAAATAATAAAGAATTATTTTAATGATAGTGATGATATATATATAAATAATGCTCATCTACTAACAAAAAAACAAATTGATGAATTAATGTTTTTAGTAATAAAATTAGATAAAAATGTATATTGTTTTGGACTAAGAGTGGATTTTCAAAATAATGGTTTTTCTGGATCAAAACGATTATTTGAAATAGCTCATGAACTAATATCAATTGAAACAAAATGTAGTTGTGGAAATATTGCAACTTGTAATATAAGAAAAGTTAATGATAAATTTGAATTTAATGGGGAAGTAATCAAAGGAAATAATCAAAATATAAAATATGAAGCATTATGTACTAAGTGTTATTATGACAAAGTATATAAATATTTAAAGTTTAAAAAAGATACTAGTTATTAATTTCTAACATAGTATCTTTTATTATTTCATAAGTATAATTATGTATCTTATCTATATCATTTTTATATAAAATAATATGATAAGTTATATTATCTAAAAACTCTTTATTTAATAATTTATAATTACATTTTGATAAGATATTATCTATAGATTTTAAATTATCATAATCAAAAGTAATAGATAATTCATATGCTTCAATTAATCTATTTAAATGTTCATTCAAGACAAGATTAGAAGCAGTTTTAGTATAAGCTCTAACTAATCCTCCAGCACCTAGTTTAACTCCTCCAAAATATCTAACCACAACAATACCAGTATTATATAAATGATTATTATCAATTACATTGAAGATTGGAGCTCCTGCAGTAGAAGATGGTTCTCCATCATCACTAGATTTATAATAATCAATTAACCTATATGCATAACAATAATGAGTTGCTTTGGGATAATCTTTTTTAATGGAATCTAATTTTAAATTAAACTCATCAATAGAATTAATCTTAAAAATTATACCAATGAACCTAGATTTATTTACTTCTAATTCATAAGTATAAGTATTATTAATTGAAAACATGTCAATCACCAATATTATTTTAACAAAAATAATTTAAAAATTGAATAATTTAAATTAATATAATATAATAAAGTAGAGGAGCATGGTTATGGATAATAGAAATAAAAAGAAAGATAGTTTAGATTATAAAAGCTTAAATAAACTAGTAATATTAGGAAAAAGAGTATTAAAAATAGTGTACTATATAGCTTTATTATTACTAATAGTATTAATAACAGAAATAATTATGAAATGGAATCTATTTGTAGTTATTATAGATCTATTTAAAATACTAGTTCCATTACTTATAGGTTTTATAATAGCCTGGTTATTAGATCCAATTATCAAAAAATTAACTAAACAAAAAATGGGAAGAATTCCAGCGACCATATTAGTATATTTAATAATAGTAATAGTATTAACTGGAGTTATAGCTCTGATAGTACCAAATATAGGTTCAGAAATAAAAGACTTAGTTACTCAAATACCATCATCTATTAATGATATAGAAGTATTTATAAATAATATAGCTAGTAAAATTAATGAATTCGGAATAGACAGTGAAGTAGCAAGAAAAGAAGTATTCTCTAATTTAACTTCATTCAGTTCTAAAATCACTACAAATCTAGCTCAATATGTTTTATATGCTGGTAAAAGTATAGTATCAATTGTAGGTACAATCGGTTTATCATTAATTGTAGCAATCTATTTATCTTTTGATTTTGATAAATTAAGAATAAAAGTTAAAAAAATGTTACCCAAAAAATGGCAAAAGAATTATATGGATTTAACTCATAGATTAGATGATATATTAAGAAAATATGTGTCTGGAGTATTATTAATTATGTTCTTAGTATTTATTACTCAAAGTATTGGTTTTGCTATTGTAAAACTACCAGCACCATTAATATTTGCATTATTCTGTGCTATAACAGATGTAATACCATATTTTGGACCATATATTGGAGGAATACCAGCAGTAATAGTTGGATTCACAATATCTCCAACAGTAGGAATTTCAGCCTTAATAACAATAGTAATAGTTCAAACATTAGAAAATCAATTCTATCAACCATTAATAATGGGACATGCAATGGAAATACATCCAGTAATAATTATTGTAGGATTATTATTCTTTGGACATTATCTAGGATTAGTTGGAATGATCTTTGCAACACCATTACTAGCTACAGCTAAAATACTAATCAATTTTGTTAAAGAAAAGGGTACAATTCAAGAAATAATACATGAACAACAAATAGTAAATAAAGATTTGCAAATATAATATTGAATAATAGTAAATTATTTGATAAAATAACAATGTTATATTAAAAAACGTTGAGAAAAGACGAGTACTGAATCACTTAATATTAAGAGATATCTTGGTTGGTGAGAAAGATAAATTAACATTCAGGAAGCTACTTTTTGAGTTTGTCGGCTAAAACCGTTATTGTAATTAAGACCAAATTTAGGATGGTACCGTGTTAAGCACTCCTATACTTGGTCTTTTTATTTAAAAAGGAGTTGAAATTATGAAAATCTATTTAGTAACAGGAAAAGCAAAATCAGGTAAAACTACATTTGGTAATTTTTTAAGAGAAGAACTTAAGAATTACAATCTAACACCATGTGTTATGCAGATAACTAAACCTCTATATCATTATGCAGAAGACTATTTTGAATGGGATTCTAGAAAAGATGAAAAACCAAGAGAATTTCTTCAAAGATTTGGTATAGAAATATTAAGGGATAAACTAAATAAAAAGACATTTCTTTTAGATAGATGTTTAGAAGATATTGAAGTACTTAAAGAATTTTTTGATGTATTTATAATTACAGATGTTAGATTTATTGATGAAATAAATTATTTTAGAGATAGATTTGATGATATAGTATTAATAAAAATAGATAGATTTAATTATAATAGTAATCTAACTAAAGAACAAAAAGAACATATTACTGAAAAAGAAGTAGATTTAATAGATGATTTTGACTACTTAGTAGAAAATGATGCATTATCTGATTTAGAGAAAAACGCTAGAATAATCGCATCTAGAGAAGAGGGAAACAATTATGAATAAATTATTAGCGATAGTAGGAATGAGTGGCAGTGGTAAATCTATAGTTACTGACTATTTAGAAAAAGAAAATTGGCATAAAGTATACTTTGGAGGTATCACTTATAAACTTATGGAAGAAGAAGGTATTGAAAGAACAGAAGATGGAAAAAGTGAGAAAGAGTTTCGTGAGAACTTAAGAAAAAAACATGGACCAGCTTGTTATGCAATACTTTCTGAAAAAGAAATTGCTACATCATTAGAAAAAGGAAATGTTGTAATAGATGGATTATATTCATGGTCAGAATATAAATTCTTAATAGAAAAATTTCCAAATCTAAAATTATTAAGTGTAGTAGTAGATAAAGATATAAGATATTCAAGAGTCGCGGAAAGACCTGAAAGACCATTTAAAAGAGAAGATATAATCTTTAGAGATCTATCAGAGATAGAGAATATCGAAAAAGGTGGACCTATAGCATATGCAGACTACTATATTTTAAATAATGGAACTGTAGAAGAAGAATTAAATAGATTAAAAGAAATACTAGAAAGGATAGATTAACATGAAATACATGACACATGATGAAATAAGAAATACATGGTGTGAATTTTTTAAAGACAAGAAACACAAAATAGTAGAATCAGCACCATTAGTACCAATAGATGATGATTCTATTTTATGGATAAATGCTGGAGTAACTCCATTAAAAAAATACTTTGATGGTACAATAGTACCGGATAATAGAAGATTAGTTAGTATTCAAAAATGTATACGTACAAATGATATTGAAAATGTAGGTCTAACAAAAAGACATCAAACATTCTTTGAAATGATGGGTAATTTCTCAATAGGAGATTATTTTAAAGATGAAGCAATCGAGTTTTCACTTGAATTATTAACTAGTAAAAAATACTTTGGTATACCAATAGAAAAACTTTATGTAACTGTGTATTATGACGATGATGATGCTTATAACAAATGGTTAGAAGTAGGTTTAGCTGAAGATCATATTGCTAGATTAAAAGGAAATTATTGGGAAATAGGAGAAGGACCTTGTGGACCTGATTCTGAAATATTCTATGATCGTGGAGAAGAATTTGAAAATGAAGAACATAATTCATTAGAACTATTTAGAAAAGACGAAGATCAAGAAAGATATGTAGAAATATGGAATAATGTCTTTTCACAATTCAATTCTGAAGAAGGAAAAGATAGAAAAGATTATAAAGAATTACCATCAAAAAATATAGATACAGGGGCAGGATTAGAAAGATGGGCTTGTATCTTCCAAGGAGTAGATTCTAACTTTGAAACAGACTTATTTAAGCCAATTATAGATGGAATAGATAGTTTAGCTAAAGAAGATTATAGTGGACAAAAAGAATTTAAAATAATTGCTGATCACATTAGAGCAATCACTTTTGCTATAGCAGATGGAGCAACATTTGACTCAGCAGGACGTGGTTATGTCTTAAGAAGATTATTAAGAAGAAGTGAACGTTTTGGTAAAAATATAGGTATTGAAACTCCTTTTATGTATAAATTAGTAAATGAAGTAGTAGATGTAATGCATAAAGCATATCCTTATCTTAAAGATAGACAAGAAGAAGTTGAAAAAGAAATATTAGAAGAAGAAAAACTATTCTTAAAAACTCTATCCTTAGGAGAAAAACGCTTGAAAGAAGTTATAAGTAA
>JAEEGL013246860.1_pt1 | contig 10394 bp, 10 predicted proteins | sample 9134231 | NCBI WGS metagenome assembly JAEEGL01 (sample SAMN16246548, study PRJNA631951) | gut metagenome | biome: gut microbiome; feature: rumen; material: fiber-attached | host: Bos | place: Iran: Karaj | collected 2018-10
AAAAACCCGCGCACAAGAAATAGCTTTTGCACCAATGACTTTTCAGGCAATTCGTGCAATGCTGGAACTTGGAATTCTTAAGCTGATAGAAGATGCCGGCGAAAAAGGAATCAGCGGAAAGGAACTTTCAGAAAAAGCAAATATCAGCCAGTATGGAATAAACCTTCTTTGCGAAATGGCACTTGGCATGGAAGTAATTAAACTTTCAAAGGACAGCACTTTTGAAACCGATGAACGCTATGTAATCGGCAAAATCGGCTGGATGCTTCTGGAAGATGATTTAACAAAGGCAAACTTCTGGTTTACAAACGACATCTGCTATCAGGGCTCCTGGAATCTGCTTGAATCAATCAAAAACGGAAAACCGGAAGGTCTTAAAGTTTTTGGTGATAAATGGACAACAATCTACGAAGCATTATCTACTTTGCCAGAACGCGCAAAAAAAAGCTGGTTTGATTTTGATCACTTTTATTCTGATATTGCATTCCCAGATGCACTGCCTATTGTTTTTGCAAAAAAGCCAAAACTTTTAATAGATATTGGCGGAAACACTGCAAAATGGGCAATTTCCTGCTGCAAGTTTGATTCTGATGTTCACGTTACAATTATGGATTTACCAGGTCAAACAGCCGTTGCAGAACAGAATGCTGCAAAAGAAGGCTTTAGCGAACGCATTTCTACAAAAGCAGGAAACATTCTTGGCGACGCAGCAGTTTTGCCAGAAGGCGCCGATGCAGTATGGATGAGTCAGTTTTTAGATTGTTTTTCGCTCCATCAGATTACAAAGATTGCAAAAAAGGTTTACGCAGGAATTGGCAATAATACCAGCGTTTACGTTCTTGAACCGCTTTGGGATAAGCAGAAGTTTATGGCAAGTTCATATTCTTTACAGGCAACTTCGCTTTATTTTACCTGCATGGCAAACGGAAACAGTAAAATGTACCGCTATGGCGAACTTGTAGCTGCAATTGAAGAAAGCGGATTAAAACTCCGTACCGCACATCATAATCTTGGTTCAAATAATTACACTCTGCTTGAGTTTACAAAGTAGGCATTTATGGCAAAATTATATATTTCAAAACCTGTCTGCTGGGCTCCCGGAGTTACAGAAGAAGCCTTGTGGCAGGACTGGAAAAACGGAAAAATCTCTATTCAAAAAACGACAGAGGCTCCTGCAATTGCATTTACATCGCCTTTATTCCGCCGCCGGTTGAGTCAAATCTGTAAAATGGTAATTCAGGCAGTACACGACCTTATTGAACAAACTTCCTGCGGCGACATCAAACAGATTTTTGTTTCAACTTATGGCGACATTAAACGTCAGCTGGATGTAAGCCGTCAGACACTTGTTGATAAAGAAATTTTACCGGCATCGTTTTCTTATTCAGTTTTTAATGCTCCAATTGCACTTGCTTCTCTTGCATGCAAACTTAAGAGCGGATATTCAGTGCTTTTTCCTGCAGAAAATAATTTTAAAGATGCATTTACAACAACTGCAGCACCAGTTTTATGCGGCGATGAAAAATCTCAAATTTTTGTTTACGCAAACGAACTGATTCCAGAAGAATATAAAGGGCATTTTTGTGCCACAGCTCCAGATGGAACTGATTTGAACGAACCTTTTGTTTTTGCAGCAGTAATTTCAGGAGAAAAAAACGGCATCTGCAATCACGAAGTAGATTTAGAAAACAGTGATTTTACAACTCCACAAGCATTCTTAAAGGAAATTCTTTAATGAAGAAGTTTTTTGCCGTTCTGCTGACATTTACTTTTTGCTTTTTTGCACACTCGCGAAGTTTTAATCAGTATATTTGGAACGACGTTTCAGGCATGTACTATCACCGTGTACTGGCACAAGTTAGCATTCCAAAAAATCCGAACGGTACAGTTGTAATAATTTGTCCAGGCGGAAGCTACCATCACCTGGACATTCTAAACGAAGGCCTTCCAACGCAAAAATGGTTCAACCAGCAAGGTGCAAGTGCAATCATTTTGCGCTACAGAACCGCAAACCGCGGCTACCATTCACCAGCAATGATGCAGGATGTAGAACGCATGGTAGAGCTGGTACGAAAAGCCCCGGAACATTACGGCGCAAACAAGGAAAATCTTAAACTTGGACTGATTGGGTACAGTGCGGGGGGACACCTTGTAACCTGGGCAGGAGCAAACCTTCATCCTGATTTTGTAATTCCCGTTTACCCCGTTGTAACAATGGAAGAAGATATAGGTCACCGCTGGTCACGCAAAAGCCTGATTGGAAGGCATCCAGCAGAAGAAGCTCGTATTCAATTCAGCATGGAAAAACAGATTCCAAAGAATATGCCCCCTACCTACTTAGTAGCTTGCCATGACGATCCTGTTGTAATTTATGAAAATTCAGTTCGTCTTGCACGTGCGCTTGAACAGGCCGGTACAGATTACAAATTTACAGATTACCCGTGGGGCGGCCACGGCTTTGGCATGAAAAAGTGTAAGTTTATGCGCACATTCCGCTGGAACAACGACCTTCTACAATGGCTTAAAGAACGGAATTTTTTGTAGTACCAGTTTTTAGTTTGACCAGAATCTTACACCTGCCCGCACTGGAAAGTTTACAAGTTTTAAGTCAACATTGTCTGTACAAAAAAGAACCCGCGGAGCCCAGCCACACTGAATAAAAAACTGCAGCTTAGACATTACAAAACAATTCAACCCAGCATAGAAGGCATTTTCCACAATCACTTTATCTTCTAAAAAATCGTAGCCGGCACAGAACTCTGGTGTATAAAAAAAGTTCAGAGCTTTATAAAGATTTATGTTTCCTGCGCAAAAACCTGCACCTGCCAGAACGCCTTTTACCCCGTCGTTATCAAAAATTACGTCACTGGTAAAAATAAATGGGATAGTGTCTGCCGCATAATCAATACGAACGCCAGTACACTCATCAATAAAATTCTGATTAATAAAAAATGCCCCGCTTGCACCAAATCCACCGGCATTCAAAACAGGGGCAAATAAAAAAATAAAGCATAAACTGAAAAATGATTTTTTCATGCTTATTTGATTGTTTTACAGATGATTCCGCCGCCAATAATCACGCCGTCTTTATACAAAACTGCAGACTGACCAGGTGCAACAGCACGCTGAGGCTGATCAAATGTAACTTTCCAAGGCTGACCTGTAAATTCTTCACCTTCCTGCGGAACATAGCGTTCTACACGGCAAGGAACAGGCTTAGAAGCCAAACGAATTTTTACCAGGGCTTCAACTACAGTACCTTCAGGCGGTTCTACATCACCTGGCCACACAAAATCGTCTGCAATCAGGGCAGAAGAATTAAGTGCATCATTTGGAGCAAGAACAATAAGATTATTCTTAGCATCAATAGAATGAACGTAAACAGGATATTTTGCAGAAACTCCAAGACCTCGGCGCTGACCAACAGTGTAATGCTCAATTCCACGATGGCGTCCAAGAATATGTCCATCCAGGTCAATAATATCACCAGGAACACTCGGTTTATCAGCAAAAATCATGTCAAAATATTCTTCGCCAACAAAGTCTTGACTTTCTGCACGATCTGCGGCATCAAGATTTGCCTTGCGTGCAAGTTCAAAAACCTCGCTCTTTTTCATAACAGCAAGAGGATAGCGGACTTTTTCCAAAACAGAACTTGGAATGCGATACAAGAAGTAAGTCTGATCTTTAGAAACATCTGTTGCACCAGCAATCATACAAGGGCGCTTGTCTGTTCCATAAAGACCTTCATCAGGGCGAACAATACGCGCATAGTGACCGGTACAAAAATAATCAAAAGTAATTCCACTTGCTGCAGCTGCTTCAAGCATTGCACCAAACTTAATGTTACGGTTACACATAATACATGGGTTTGGAGTTCTTCCGCTGCGGTATTCACTCTTAAAATATTCCAAAACCTTTTTCTGATACTGTTCTTTTACATCAACAACGTGATATTCAATATCATGTTCGCTGCAAAATTTCTGGCATTCTTCAATATTTTCTTCTTCGCCAGGACCGTAGCAGGCTTCCTTCATAGGTTTGTCTGTTTTTACTTCCGGGATTTTTCCATCCCACAAAGACATTGTAATACCAATAACGCGGCAGCCTTTCTGTTTAAGCATAAGTGCTGTCAAAGTTGAATCAACACCACCGCTCATACCAACAAGCACAGTATCCCCGGCCTTTGGCATATCAAGATTTGTATAAGTCATAAATTTTCCCTGGGTTTATTTTTTCATCAAATCTTTAAGCGTAACACTATCCAGATAGCCTTCAATCAGTTCATCAAGTTTTGTCCACATAGGAAGAGTACGGCATTCAGCTTTGCGGTCACAGTTAAAATCAGACTTTTCAAGACAGGCAACAGGAGCCAAAGTTCCTTCAGTCAAACGCAGAATCTCGCCAACTCTGTACTCTTCAGGCTTACGATTCAGCTTATAGCCGCCGCCCTTACCGTGAGCACCATCCACAAAACCAGCCTTAGAAAGCATAGTCATAATTGCTTCAATATATTTTTGCGAAATATTCTGACGTGCCGAAACGTCCTTAAGTGGAGTAAAAGAATCTTCATGCTGTTCTGCAAGATCAATCATAACCCTAAGAGCATAACGTCCGCGTGTGGAAACAATCATATTTACCTTCCGAATAAAGATTTGCTTTAATTAGCCTAGTTACCTAGTATATCAAAAGGTAAAACTTTTTGCAAAGAGACAAAAAAAAGAGGAAGAAAACCTTCCTCTTCTGTAGATTAGCTTTTATTTAGCAAGAAATCGTTTAGCATAATCAGCCAGCATATCAACTGTGCCTTCAATTCCAAGAACTGTAGAATTTACGCACAAGTCGTAGCTTCCTGCCTGCCCCCACTTTGTTTTAGCAAAGTAGTCGTGGTAAGCACGGCGGGTTTTATCATGCTTTTCGATGGTTTTCTTAGCTTCTTTTTCGCTCATGTTGCGCTTTTCCATTACGCGCTTAACTTTAGCATCGTAATCAGCAGTAATAAAAACAGAGAACATGCCAGGAAATTCTTTTAGAACTTCATCAGCACAGCGTCCGCACACAACAAAAGAATCATCATCGTAAGCCTTGCCCTTTAAAAGTGCAAACTGAATATCTGCCACATTCTGAGCAGGAGAGTTATTAACAGACTGACCTCTTACCGAAATAGTTCTGCTAAAAAATAATCGGCGAGGTTTTTCATCATATTTTGCAAGAAGATCTGCATCAACATCTTTCTGATCAGCAAATTCGTCTAGAAGATTTCTGTCATAAAAAGGAATCTCAAGTTTTGCAGCCAGTTTACGACCAATTTCATGACCTGCGCTTCCGTATTCACGACCAATAGAAATGATAATCTGTTTTTCCATACAGCAACCCCCGCTCAATTACAAATAGCGAACAAAAATAAATACAGTGCTGATTATCATTACGATTACAGTCGCTGGACCGCAAATAAGACAGTATTTTCCCCATCCCACAGGGTGACCAGCCTTTGCTGCAACTGAGGTTCCTACAACGTTAGCACTAGCTCCAATTGGAGTTGCACTACCACCAATATCAGTTCCCATAGAAAGTGCCCAAGACATTGTTTCCAAAGGAACACCAGTAGTTCCAGAAAGAGACTGGATTACAGGGATCATTGTAGCCGCAAACGGAATATTATCAATAAAGGCACTTGCAATTGCAGAAACCCAAATGATAATCGCTATCATTAAGTATACGTTACCATTTGAAATTTTGCTAATAAAACTTGCAATCAAAACAAGAATACCAGTTTCTTCAAGACCGCCAACTACAACAAAGAGCCCAATAAAGAACAAAATTGTCTTATAGTCAACGTGCTTCATAATTTCTGGAATGTGTTTTGCAGAAGTGATGAGAGTAATAATTGCAATTCCCAATCCAATTGTTGCAACGCTAAGACCAGTCTGAGCATGAGTTACCAAAAGAACAACAGCAATTGCAAAAATAATACTGCTTACAACAAATCCGCCCTTATCTGTAATTGCAGAAGAAGGAGTTGGGAAACTTGAAGTATCAATATCTTTTCCAGAATTTGCATAGTCTTTTTTGCAAACAACATAAAAATATACAACTGTAAAAACAAGAGAAATAGCCGCAATTGCACCAGTATTTCTTACAAAGTCCATAAAAGAATAGCCGAACGAAGTACCAATGATAATGTTTGGAGGATCACCACACATAGTAGCCGAACCACCTAAGTTGGCACAGAAAACCTCTGCCAGAATCATAGGAAGCGGATTAAATTTCAAAAGACGGCTAAGCTCAACAGTTACTGCGGCCAGGAACAAAATTACAGTAATAGAATCGATGAACATTGCAAGCACAAAAGACATGAACATGAATGTTACAAAGATTGGAAGAACCTTATATTTAACTGATTTTGCAAGAAGCATACAAAGCCAGCGGAAGAATCCCACGCGAGCCATACCTTCTACCATAACCATCATTCCCGCAATAAAGATGATGGTTGCCCAGTTAATACCGCTGGAACTTTCACCTTCTCCAGCAGAAGCAATCCAAAATCCAAGTGTAAAAATACTTCTGACATTCAACGTCTTCATAACAGCTTCCCAAGAATGAAGCCCAAGCCCGAATACCAAAAGCAATGTTAAACATGCGCACCCAAGCGTAACCCACTGACGTTCAACAACTTCTGTGATGACCAACACGAACATCGCAAGAAAAATCATTGTCGCCAGAATTTGTGCTAACAACATATTTCCCTCTATATTATTTGTAAGATTTGCAAAAATTTATCACCAAAGTTTAAAGATTTCAACTATATTTATATAACGTTTACTCTCTGCTTTGTGCAAGAATTACCGCTCCAAAAATCAGAACACAGCCTAAAATCATCCGCAGAGTAAGTGCCTCGTGCAAAATGATTGCGCTGAATAAAACTCCAAACACTGATTCAAAGCCCAAAAACAGCGATGCAAGAGATGACTTTACAAACTTAAGCCCGATGTTCTGAAGATTAAAGCAAAGCATTGTTGCAAAAAGCCCAAGATACAAAATCGAAATTATAACTTTAGAATCCATCAGAACGGATACCGTCATCTTTCCATCAAAAAAAGGAGCCATCAGCCACGCAAGAATTGTTGCCGTTATAAACTGAAGGTTTGTAAGAAGAAGAATGTCATCTTTCTGCCTGTTATATTTTTCTGTCCAGATGATATGAAGGGCATAAAAAACACCGCAGATAAGCGTAAAAACATCACCTTTATTTATAGCTTTTGCATCGCTGGTTCCAAGAGCCAGAAGCCCGATTCCTGTAATCGAAAGCAAAGCAGCAACAAAAACATGCCAGCCAGGACGTTTTTTATATAAAAACCAGGTAAAAAGCGGAATTAAAATTACGTAAATTGTAGTAAGAAAGGCATTTTTTCCGGCGGTGGTAAAGGCACAGCCGACAGTCTGACTGATATAGCCAAGTCCAAGAAAGCAGCCCGTCATAATTCCATGCTTAAGATATGTGCGGTTTAATTTTTTCCATCGTTTTGCGATTATTACTGCCATCACAAGGCTTGCAAGGGTGTAACGGAGGGCAACAAGATAAAAGGCACCAACGTAATCAAGACTGTCTTTTACAACAACAAAACCAAAGCCCCAGATTGCCGCAGTAAGCAGTAATCCGAAGCTCGAAAAGAAAGAAACAAATGTTGCATTCATAGTAAGGCGATTATAGCAGAATTACAAAAAATAGTTCTGCCATAAGCCGTATTACTTATTTTCCCGCCATTTTGCAGTACGCACTGCTATGTTCTTTTTAAGGCAGTCCTTGTAAAGCCATGGCTCGCAGCTGTGAATATCGCCCACATTAATAAAATTGCGGTAAGGCTTGTATTCAGCGCCATCATAGCCGGAAATAACCAGCACGTGATATTCAGGCGACAAAACCACAGTAATATTTCCATTCAAAGTAGCCGGAGTATCATCTGTGCGCCAGTTAACCGGATTAATTCCAATAGCCGAAGCAGAAATGACCGGAATTACATACTGCACGCCTTTTGTCGTGTTATAGCAGATTGTAACTCCAACATCATCTTCGCCTTGTGCCGGCTTGATATGCTTGCAGCTTTTCAAATCCTTTTCAGTTACCTTATAGCCCAGTACATAAGCAGCAGCAACTTTAGAGTAAGTTTCATTACTCATATGCTTAAGAAGTTCAACAACTGCCATTCCACCCTGACTGAAGCCTGCAATAATCAAAGGACGGCTTTGGTCACGAGTCTTCAAAAAGCAGTCAAAGGCATCACATACATCCTTCATGGCAAGGCGGGCTCGGCTTTTTATAAGTTTTTCCTTCTGGCTAACCCAGGCATCAATCGTAATGTGGCGGTAGTAAGGAGAATAAAAACGGTTTCCAGGTCCCATATACTCGCCTGCACGTCTGATTTCGATGCCCATGCGTTCCCGATGCTCAGGATTATAAACATCAGCATAGTGGCAGATTTTTCCGTCAGAAGTCTGCCAGTCAATTTCCCAGGTTGAAACAACGTAAAAAACATCAGCGCCGGTACCATCAGGATCTTCATCAAGTCTGTACCACATCGTAGAATCATTATAATCCGGGGCGGCAGGAATAAAGTCTTTGCCCCAGGCAAAAAGTCCAAAAAGAAATAATACAAATACAAAAGTTAATTTTCTGTAATTTTTCATAATACCCTCATAAAAAACGCAGGCTGAATAACCTGCGCTTTCAACTATAGCTTAATTTTAGTTATTTTCAGGAACAAGATAAACAGTAAACTCAGATCGTCCATTAGAACCTTCAAAAGGAACTGTAAGTTCTGGATTTTCAAAAAATTTATATCCTTTCAAAAAAATCATATAAACGAAATAAGACATGTCTGAAACTTTTTCATATTTCTTTTCGTCCGGGCTTCCAGGATTATATATTACAGTTGCTTTTCTTAGATTTTCCGGCTTTTCAGTCAAAAGTCTTTTTTCAAAATCAAAAAGCTTCTGCATATTGGAATTTCCCTCGTATTTAATATCATATTCTATTTTCATGTGATAATATGGGATTCTCTTTTTCTTTATAAGAATACTTGCATCAATGCCCTTACATTCAAAAGTTTTTGCATCAAGAAGATATACGTATTCAATAGTCGCTTTTTTCCATTTTGATGGAAGATAAGCTATATCATAAACCTTGTCTGCAGGCGCATTTGTTGTAAGACTTGCACTTCCGTCTCCGTTATCAACAAAAGAAACAAAGCTTTCTCCGTTAGCTTCTCCGTCTTCTAAAGCAGAAAAATCATCAAGGTTTTTAACCTGAGCTTTTTTTTCTTCAGGAGTCATAACGCACCACTGAAGGATAAGTCTTTCTGTCCCGTCAATATTAACATCATTCCAGTAAGTACCAGTGCGGGTATAAAGACCTGTTTCAGTCTCAACATCAGGTATAACCATACCGGCAGTTTTTGTTTCAAAATACATAAAATCTGGTTCATGATAAGCCATGTATGAAAAACAGCCGTAAGCTTTTACCTGTTCGCTTTTTTTAAAGTTATCTGCCGGAATATTCGATACGTACCAGTTTTTATGCTTTGCAGCAATAACAGGGCGGGAATTTGCCTGCATCATCTTTTTATAAAGTTCATTGCCTTTTGAATCTGAATAAGCATTAATTCCAAAAATCAATAATGCTGTAAAAAATGCCGTAATAGTTTTTTTCATATTTTCCTCTGTAAAAAAAAAGCGCAGAGAGAAAATTCCCTGCGCTTATCAACTTAAAACTTATTTTCCTTTTACTTCAACCTTTTTAAGGTGCCAGATATCTCTTACGTAATCTTCAATTGTGCGGTCAGAAGAGAATTTACCGCAGTTTGCGATGTTCTTAAGAGCCATGCGAGCCCATTCGCGTTTGTTAGAGTAAGCTTCCGCAATCTTTTCACGGGTCTTTGTGTATGAGTCAAAGTCTGCAAGAACGTAATAAACGTCTGGACGCTGACCTTCAACACCGTAAACCAAAGAATCGTGAATTTCCTTGAAGAGCTGGTGAGTTGGGTCATAAGTGCCGTCTACCAGCTGCTCAACAACCTTTGCAAGACCAGGGTTTCTTTCAAGGCATTCCTGAGGCTTGTAAGAATGAGCTGCTTCCATCTTCTTGATTTCTTCTGTCAAAAGTCCGAATACAAATCCGTTTTCTTTTCCGGCTTCTTCAAAGATTTCGATGTTAGCACCATCCATAGTTCCCAGTGTCAAAGCACCGTTAGCCATAAACTTCATGTTTGAAGTTCCCGAAGCTTCCAGTCCGGCAGTAGAAATCTGCTCAGAAACATCAGCTGCAGGGAAGATTTTTTCTGCAACAGCAACGCGGTCGTTTTCTACGAATAAAACGCGAATCTTACCACGAACACGGC
>JAEEGL013465329.1_pt1 | contig 10394 bp, 10 predicted proteins | sample 9134231 | NCBI WGS metagenome assembly JAEEGL01 (sample SAMN16246548, study PRJNA631951) | gut metagenome | biome: gut microbiome; feature: rumen; material: fiber-attached | host: Bos | place: Iran: Karaj | collected 2018-10
TCGACTTTGACTGCTGTGCTGTTGTTACGCCCACCATTCTGTTGGAATTCATTGCTCTTAAATTGTGCTGTACTACCATATTTTTTTCCTCCATGAATTTTCCGGTGACATCCTTGCCACTCTGTTCCGCAATTAATCCTCAGGCCGTACGCTCCGTCCGACTAATCACTTAAGTTAACAGTAACTTTATTACTTGTACCTAATATATCGGAGTGCTTTTCTTAAACTTAACCCTTTTTTTCAAGTTTTTTCAAATTTTTTTGAAGTTTTTTTCTGCTTCATATATATTGTATATCCGCCTGCAAAATAACGGATTATATAGTTAAAAGGTCTGAATTAACAGTTTCTGTCTAACATCTGCGGATCGATAGTATTTATTTTATTCATCTTGTTATAATAGTCCGCTGCGGCTTTCTGGCCGAGTTTAGACTGACGAATCTCTTTTCTGGTATTGGAGAATGCTGTTTCTATGGCGCTTTTATTCCTGCGCTCGAGCGCTTCAAGGTCCGCACTCTTTTCCGTCACTGATTTTACAAGCGTTTTTATCTCAATAATAACATCCCTGTATTTTTCCTTATTATCCTCAAGTCCTTCTTTAATATGCTCATAAAGCATCTCGAAGCCTTCATCGAGTTTCAGGATCTCTTCTATGAGGGTACTCTTCTCATCTGCGACTTTGTTAAACTCGTCCCAGTCAACATCTTTTTCTTCCCTGACTATTACTCCCTGTTTTTCACTTAAAGCTATAAGCGAAGATAAATTTCTTTCTTTTTTGACAAGGCTGTCTTTTAACATATTGAGATAATTATCCATCAAGTCTCCATTCCGTCGTATTAATACGAACTTTGAATTTTTTGCCGTAATTATTCGAAAAAAAGAGAAGTATTACACTTCTCCTTTTTTATTTTTGTTCATTACTTCAACCCACGTATCTCTCATGGTTCTCAAATGACCTACCACTTCTTCCATGATTTCGGGATCTTTGGAAACATTTGCCTGAAGAAGTCTCTGAAGAAGATATACATAGACATTGTCAAAATCCTGTGCCACCGGATAATCCCAGTTAAGTGTGGATCTGAATTCCTCGATAATCCTTTGAACTTTTATTATGTTTATATGTGCTTTCTCAATATCTTTCTTTTCCTGTCTCATAGCACCGATGGCTATGTTTGCAAATTTTATTGCCCCATCGTAAAGCATTAACGTAAGTTCCGCCGGAGATGCGGTCAGAATCTTACTTTTCTGGTACTGCTCATAAGGATTGTTCATCTAGTATGTCCCCCGGTATTTGATAAGATTCGGAATCGCTGTTTTTCACCCTAATTTTTTCCCCGGCAAAACCAACAGCGATTCCGCTTAAATTACATATTAAATAATGCTGAAATTGATGAAGAAGAGCTGTTCATCTCTGAAAGCATCTTTTCCATTCTTCCGAACTGCTTGTAATAGCGGTCCTCAGCTTCCGTAAGTTTAGATTCAAGATCTGCAATCTTCTTGGTGTAACTGTTGTAATCCGACTGCATCTTCTTGTCTTCGTAAACTTTATACGCAGAACTGTATTCTGTCGAGCGCATCTGCTGATTCATAGATTCATAAAGTTTATTCGAAAGTTCCTGGAAGAACTTGGAAACAAGTTCAGGATCTTCAGCAATAGCTTTCTGAAGCTTATCACCCTTGCCGGCGTAAACTTCATCATCTTTATTACCGTAAATATGATAAGAATATCTCTCGTTTGCATCTGCATTAAGATAACTCTGCTTATCAATACCGAAATCAGCCAGTGTATATTTCTTGCCGTCAATCTCGATTGCCTGTGACATTACGTCTCTCATGGCACTCATAATATTGTTAAGCGAAGAATCTTTTCTGAGAAGCGAATCCTTTATCTTTCCTTCCCATTCCTCAACTTCCTTTTCCGACATAACATCTTTCATCTCATCCGTAAGCATTTGATACTTGCTTGCGGATTCGGCATTATATGCTTTTGTCATCGCATTGATGGTATCATTATAATCGTTGAAGAAGTTCTTAATATTATCATAAATAGCCGATGTATCTTTGGATGTGGAAAGAGTAATCGTTTCGTCGGTCACTGCGTTTGCAGTATATGTCGATCCGTTAATCTTAAAGGTATTGGATGCCGATTTGAATGTAACACCGTTAAGTTCCAGTTCAGCATTCGAACCTTTGATTACGGTCGCACCGGAATCTTCTGTAAGTCCAAGTTTCTCTAACGCTTCATTTCCGCCGGTAAACTTGAAATCATTTTCAACACCGGTTTCCTTTGCGCTGATAAACATTCTCTTGTTTTCAACGTCAAAGCTTGCGTTAAGGCCTGCTTCTTTGAGTTTCGAGCTAAGACCGTACATGGTCATATCATCGGTAATTTCGATTTCTTTGGATTCGCCCGCTACGTCAAGCGTCAATTTGGTTCCTGCCGTAATACCAAGATCGGTAACCTTGGTATCCTGAGTAACCTTGCTTCCGTCAGCTGCCTCAATTTCAGCACCTGTAACGTATCCTGCCTTTGCAAGAGCCTTAACTTTTGCACTCATGGTACCTTCGGGAGCATTGTCACCTGCCGTAACGCTTAACGCTGAACTGGATGACGTGGTAACTTTCTTATTATATGCGGTACTGAAACGCATAGCGGTAAGTTTGCCCGAGAAGAGACCATAAATTTTGCTGTTCATGCTCTTCCATGCATCCTGCTTCCAGCCAAGCTTCTTCTGCTCGCCTTTAGCATTATCGACTTTAGTCTTCTTTGAACTTGTAAGGGCTGTAATTAAGCTTTCTGTATCCATTCCGGAAACCATTCCGGACATTCTTATTTTATTAGAAGCCATATGATTTCCTCCTTATCTTCTTTCGTCAACCATAATGCCCGCAAGTTCCCAAGCCTTGGCAATCATGTCAAGGGTTTTCTCAGGCGGAAGCTCCTTTAAAACCTTTTTGGTCTGTCTGTCAATAACCTTGATCGTTACACGATGTGTACCTTCATGAATACCGAACTGAAGCTCGGAATTCTGGTTGGTGATGATCTTCTTGTTGACATCTTCGACAGCCTTACGAAGCTGCTCATTGTTGAGCTCTTCCTGGTTGTTGAGCTGCTGTTGCAAGCCTTCATTTAATTTCTCTTCTGCTGTTTCCACAGCCTTGGTCGTTGCATCCACCAAAGGCTGAGATTCTGTCTTTGCTCCTTCCGTGGCCGCTTCAACCGGTTGCTGAGTAGGCTGTACCTGCTGTTTGTACGGTTCTGCCTGCAGGACAGTTACACTTCCTAACGGTTCAATCATAATTATCACCTCCGTGTGATTGATTCGCGCATTCACTGCATTATCTATGGTTACAAGCTTCCCTCCGTGTTTTTGGGGTCGCAAATAGAGGGAAATATAGTTTTCCTATTTGTTATATCGGAAGTATTAATGATTACTTTACATTTTTTTTGAAAAAATTTTTCATAGATTATTTTCAGCACGGATTTTAACATTTGGAGAGTTACTTTTTTCTAAAGACATTTATATCCTTTGAGATTCCAAAAAAATTCCCGGAAGGCTTTCGCCCTCCGGGATTATTCGAAATGTTGTACAGCACACAACATCTTACAACAAACCTTTTAATGCTTCGATACCGGAAGCGTTTGTTGATTCCTGGTTAGATTCCTGAATCTGGAGATATACTTCTTTTCTGTATACCGGAACCTCCTTAGGTGCGCTGATTCCGATTTTTACCTGTTCGCCTTTAACTTCAAGAACAGTAATTTCAATGTTGTTGTTAATTACAATTGCTTCATTCTTTTTTCTGCTCAATGCCAACATCTTAATCACCTACTTCCTTAGCTTTTTGCAAGAGATCGTAAATGGGCACCTTAATCTCGTAATCTTCTACGATAATCTGGCAAGCTTTCTTTGCCTCTGTGTTGATTACAAAGGGAGCCTTAAGGTTTACAGTCATCTTGGTAAGATCGTGAGGAACGGTAATCGTTACAAGCACGAGTAAATCGTTTTCGCTGAATTCGCCGATTTTCTTGAGAAGATCTTCTTCAACCTGAGGATTGTAGGTAGGGAAGAAAATCAAAGGATCAACTACGGGCATTGCGAAATTGGGTTCTTCGATGGACTGAAGCCATCTGATTGCGCCATCGTTCTTTTCTTCGTCATGAACAAGAACGAAATTCTGAAGATCGGGAAATCCGATGATACCGCCGGGAAATGTAAGGCTCTTCTCATCATCAATCTCGATTTCACCAAATAATCTTGTGTTAATAATCATGTTATTACCACCTTTCTGCCGACCTCATGTCGACGCGTTCTATTATAAAGGCACCATTGCCCTTATTAACATTAGCACTTAGCGAGGTATTATAAATAATTCAAAAGTGTTGTGTTAAGCATCTTGCCTGTTGCTGCCAGAGCTGCTTCATAGGTAAGATTTGCACTGTTTAATTTGATTGCAAGATCTTCAAGATCCGCATCCTCGTTCTCGCTTGTGAGTTCTTCGAAACTGGATTTCTGTGTATTTAATCTGTTCTCGACAAGTTCAAGTCTGAGTCCTCTGTTACCGACAGCGGTAAGTGCGGTATTAGCCGCTTCGAGGTGATTCTGGAATTCGGTGATTCCTTTTTCAAAAGTTCTCTGAATGGTATCGTTAAGGAATGCCTGTGCTTTCTTTGCCGCATTCAGCTTTCTTTCAACCTGTGTCTGATTGTATGCACCGTTTCCCTGCATTGACTCAAGTTTCGCAACAACATTGTCAATGTCCGAAACCTTATCGAGCAAGTTTATTAACTCATCAACGGTTCTTCCAATGCCGTGAGTATATATCTCGTCAGCCGTAGTATTTATTTCAAGTTTCTGATTAAAGCCTACATCGTAGGAAATAACCTGCTTTGCGGACTTTCCGTTTTCCGTAAGGTAACTCTCATTGTATTTCACACCGTCGGATTCGCATGCGAAATAATGTTCAGGTCTTAAATCTCCGGTTACCCAGCTGGCTTTTTCATATGTAACCGTAATCTCCGTCTCGGGAGCAAGCTTCATTATATCGTTAAATACGTTTTCTCCAAGCAGGATTTCGCCGGTTTCGGGAATGAAAATCGCTGCATCGGGATTGTAGCCTGCGTAATCCTTGTCGCTTACTATTCTGTAAGGATCGGGATCTGCATCTTTGGAACTAACCGTAGGTGTAAACAAAGGTGCCTGCACCGGTGTTCCGTCGGCATTATAGGAAATTGTTTTGTTTACTACAGGAACCGTTCCTTTTTCAAGATTATCATAGGAAAGTCGGATTCTGTTTACCTGAGTACTTACAATCTCCTGTTCGGTTGTGATTGCATTTGATGTATATGTTGATTCATTTACGGTTCTTAAGTTTCCTGTATTAACGTATGTAAACGAATCCACTGCTCTGTTGTTTAACTGTTCCGTAATGGTGAAGCTCTTATTCTCGGGCTCCTGGAACGAAAGTTTCATATCGGTTCTGTATCCGGTAAAAATGGTTCTTCCCGCATAATCGGAATCGCCTGTGGCATAAACTTCGCTTCTTAACTGCTTGAGACTTTCTAGAATAATTTCTTTGTCCGAGTTTGTAAGACTGCCCTTCGCAGCTCTTCTGCATTCGTCAATCATTCCGGAAATTACTTCTACGGTCGTATCTATCGCGGTTTCTGTAAGAGTAAGCCACTGATTTGCATCGGGAATGTTTCTCTCATAATACTGGGAAACCTGATTGAGATTACTGCGGAGTCTTAAAGCTCTGATCGCGATAACCGGATCGTCCGAAGGCTTTGTTACCTTTTTTCTCGTTGTAATCTGTGTATGAAGTTGGTCCTGAGTCACTTTATTCTGATTGATATTATATAAAGTGTTGTTCTGCATTATCTTGTTGGTAACTCTCATATCTGACCTCCGTCAATAAACACGGATGAATTTAACTATTCATCAAAAATAAAATTAGTCGGTTTTATACGCCTGTTTCCAGAATCAATCTATCATATATTTCGGTCATAATCTGAATGACTTTAGATGAAAGATTGTATGCGTGCTGATATTTTACAAGGTTAACGGCTTCCTCATCACGGTCAACGCCCGATATCGATTCACGCTGATTGTTTACGCTTAATGCCTTTGCTTCGGCATTCTCGCTGAATGTCTTGGCTCTTTCGGTATTAAGTGCAACGTCTGCCAGAATCGATTCAAGGAAATCTTCTGCACTTCCGCCGCGGAAACTCATTACTTTTTCATTTGAACGCATATCAACAAGGCGTTCGATGATGTCATATTTGTCCTGACCGTCGGATGAAATCGTACGTGTCGCAAGTCGGTCGGGATTCTTTATAAGAAGTTCCGAAATTCCGAAATTGGCTGCCGTCAGCTGTCTGTAGCAGTCGGACTCGGAAGTGATGACACCTGTTATGGAATCTTCATTTTTAAACTTGGACTGAGTCGCATTGGCGAGATTTGCGGTGAAAAGAATAGTTCCGGGATCGCCGTATTCGTCAACTGCACCGTCATCTGTAAGAATTCCGTTGAATGCCTTGGCAAAAGATCTTACCCATTCATTGAGCTGTGCCTGATAATAAGGAATTCCCTTATACTGTACGCTCGAGTTGATTCTTACTTCCTTGTTCATCTTCTTCTGAGTGATTTCTTCGACATTTTCCGCACTGTCAAGTTTGAAAGTATATGTCTTTGCGTTAATATCGTAAGACCATGAACTGTATTTATACTGGGTGTTCGCGATATCGATAACACCTGAATTGTTAAGAGTTGATTTGTTGATATCCAGAAGATAATCTTCGGTAACGGCTACGGTAACAAATGCATTTCCGTCTTTATCAAACTTGAGTGCGGTTGATGTTCCGTGGAAAAATTCTCCGTTGTTTCCGTCTCTCATCTGAATAAGGCCTACGAGTTCGCCGCCCATCGATGCGTTGTACATTCCGAATTCCGCACCGTTTGACCACTGAATATCGTAGAGGCCGGGAAGATCGGACTGATATGCCTTGTTTCCGGTTTCTTTTGCAACACATGCAAGAGTATTGTATTCATTCATGTCTACAAGTGTCTGTCCGCCCGCAATCGTTACTCTGTAACGGTTTGCACCGGTTTTTCTTGTAGGATCGTTTGCGTCGGTAATGGGTGTTTCGCTTACTTCCACATCGACTACCTGCGCAAGTTTGTCTACAATAAGCGTTCTCTGGTCTCTTAACTCATTAGCGGTAACACCTGTAAGTTCGATAACGGTAATCTGCTTGTTAAGAGAAGCTATTTCTTCTGCATATGAATTTATTTCGTTGACTTTAACTTTTATTTCTTCGTTAAGGTCTTCCTGAATCTTGTTTAAGTTGGATGACATTTCGTTAAAATAAAATGTCAGATTGTTGGCAAATCCGACCATCTGTGATTTAAGTGTCGAATCGCCGGCGCTTTTCTGAAGTTCCTGTAAAGAAGCATACATATCATTGAATACCGCCGTGAAGCCTTTAACAGAATCATCATCGACGAAATAATCCTGAATCTGATTCATGTAGTATGCTTTCTTGGCGAATTCGCCGTATGATTTGTTGTTGTCCCAGTACTTTCTGTCATAGAATTCATCACGGACACGTTCAACATTCGATACATCAACACCTGCACCGGTACATCCGTACGAAGTATAAGAACGAAGTGCTTCCGCCGCACTCTGAGTAACCTGCTGACGGCTGTAGCCTTCGGTTTCCACATTGGCTATATTGTTGGCAGATGTATTGAGGGCCGCATTTGATGCGAGAAGCCCGCTGTATGCTATATTTAAGCCAAAAAATTGAGAAGCCATATTTTCTCCTTCTTACTGATTTTAAATCGTTTCTTTTACCGTATCCGTTTCGGATAATTATATTATCGGCACAAAGCCGGGTAAAATTATCCCGCGACGAAAACTTTATGCAAGTGATGTCAAAAGATGCTCAAGCATCTCGTTTATTACGTTGATATAACGGCTGTTTGCGTTATATGCATTCTGGAATTTAATCATGTTGTTGAGTTCCTCGTCAGTGGAAACTCCGATAATCTGCTGTCTTGCGCTTTCCGTTGAATCCACGGTAAGCTGCTCGTTATCTCTTACGTTTTTGATAACCGAACCGTCGTTTGCAACCTGTGAAACCAGTGCAGCATAGAAACTCTTGATGTTTAACTTCGTGTTCGCTGTGGGATTAAGTGTGTAATCCATATCTTCAAAAACATTTTTAAGTTTGTCAGCCGTAGCGTAATCGACCTGTCCGTCGGGTTTTACGAAACCGAGTTTGGAAGGTGTCTGCATAAGCTCTTCATTCATAACGAGGTTCGATACACTGAAAAGTGTTTCTGTTCTGGTCCAGTCCTCAGCTACAGGCGGATCCGAAACTTTTCTGTGGAAAACCTGAAGAGCATTTCCGTTTCCGTCCGACATGTAAGTTCCGTCGCCGTTGTCAAACGCTTCTTTTAATGTGCCGTTAATGGCATTTACAACCGAATGAACTAGTTTGTCGAACTCGGACTGCACCGTCATAATGATTGAACTGGAAATCTTGTTGTAAGCATCACCTTCGCAATCCGTAAAGTTTGCTCGGTGGTCGCCTCTTGTGATTACCAGGGCTTTGAGTTTTCCTATATCGGTATCAAGTGTGGATGAAATTTCCTGCTCTTTGTCAAAAAGCATCGCGTTATCGGTTATGTAATGCTCATTTCCGTTAACGTCAGCCACTCTGGTTGCCGCATCTTTCCAGAATACATCGTAGAATCCTGTGGTTTCTTCAACCTGAGCACCTATCTCGTTTACTCTGGTGGCATTTACGAAAGAATGGCCCTCGAGTTTAACCATTACGTTTCCCATTGAATCGTTGCTGTATTCAATGGATGCGTATGATGAAAGTTCGTCAAGAAGTTCGTTTCTCTGGTCCTTAAGATCGTTGGCATGTTCCATTCCGCCGTTTTCAATCTTTCTGATCTGTTCGTTCATATCCCAGATCTTATGGCCGATTTCGTTTATCTTGTCGACAGTATTTTTAATCTCAAGGTTTACGTTATCCTGATAATTGCATAATCCCTGATATACGGCCTGTGCATCGTTAACGAATGCGTAGGCTCTCTGCATGAACAAGCCCTGTACAACCGATGAACTCGGGTCCTTTGATAATTCCTGTACGGATACCCAGAGGTCGTTAATCGAGCCTTCAAAACTTGCTCCGTCCATTTCGCCGAGAAGGTTTTCAACTTCGCTTATTGCATCGTACTCCGTAGAATAAAACGAAAGTCTGCCGTTTTCTTCTCTGTACGTTTTATCAAGGAAAACATCCCTGACCTGACGGACTTCCTGATATGTTACGCCGAGACCGGTCTGTCTGCTGGATATTCCGGCAAGATTTAACGATATCGTGTTATAACCTTTGTCGCCGATCAGCGCCTGCTGACGCACATACCCTTTGGTATCCGCGTTAGTAATATTATGTGCTGTTGTATTTAAGGCGTTCTGGCTTGTCTGCAAACCGGAATTGCCTACATAAAAACTTCCCATCAACGGCATAAGTTCTGCCCTCCGTCAGTATTTTCAAAAAAAGAGTCTTTTTACTGTTTCGTGTCAAATCCCTTAAGATTCGTTCCGTATACTTCTCCCGTGGAAACCGCTCCCCTGTTGTAGTTTGCCATCTGCGGGGCCTGTTTCATTGCCTGAATAAGATTCAAATCGAAATCTATCATTTCAAGAGAGTTTTCCAAAAGCTCTTTGTTTCTTTCGTTTACTGTTTTTAAATCCTTTCCGACAGCGATTAATTTTTTTCTCGCTTCTTCAAGTTTTGCCTGTTCTTCAGGTCTGGAATTGATAAGATTTACCAGATCCGAAAGCTTAAGTGTTTTTTCGTTCTGATTAAGAACGTTGGCTATGTCAGCCATGATTTCCAGTCGCTTCTTATCTACTGCGTTTACTACATTTACCGCCTGCTGTTCCTCATCGGTGATTGACTGCAGTTCTTCGAGCGTTCCGGAAACAATTATCGGTGTCTTTTTTCTGGACAGTTCTACAAGAGCGGTATACGCATCGTACTGTTCATTTAAAATGTCTATTAAATTCTCCATCAAGCTTGCCATTGAACATCCTCCTGTGTGTACTGTTCCTGAAATTGGTTAAAAGAAAAGTGTTTGCCACGGGTGGCAAACACTTCGCTTAATTCAAACGAAGTATTTGGATTAAGCGAGTGTCTGAAAATAATTGCCTAATACCTTGTCTGCAAACGCTTCTCCGCTTACTTCATAAGTTCCGTTTTGAATTCTCTCCTTGATAGAACTTACCAAATCCTCCCTGATATCCGGAGTTGACGCTAATGCCTGTTTGGCTACACTGATATCTTTACCCATGGATGAAATCTGCAGTTTATCTGAAAA
>JAEEGL014062752.1_pt1 | contig 10394 bp, 10 predicted proteins | sample 9134231 | NCBI WGS metagenome assembly JAEEGL01 (sample SAMN16246548, study PRJNA631951) | gut metagenome | biome: gut microbiome; feature: rumen; material: fiber-attached | host: Bos | place: Iran: Karaj | collected 2018-10
ACGTCAGCCAAATGCCCCTTGCCGTACACATTGACATAATAGACTGTTGTCCCGGTTTCCCTGGCTGCCGCGTTCAGCTGCGGCACGGCCCGCTGGCAGAACGGACAATCAATATACCCGTAGTAAAGAATCCCGGTGCCGCCTTCCTTGAAGAAACGGATGGAGTCGGCCCAGGTGATCTCCTGGAAATCCGCTGTCTCCCCCTCCAGCCAGCGGTAAGCGCTCATATCCGCCGGCTCCGCGTCCACTTCAAAAGCCGGTGCTTCCGGCTCCGGGTCCGCGTGGGAACACCCGCAAAGCATAACAGCCAGGCCCATTGCCAGCCACAGTTTTTTCTTCATACTACGCTTCCTCCGCATGGCAAAAAGGATTATAGCACAATCCGTAAAAGTCACACGGTTTCCCGCAATCTCATCACTTGTTTACTGATTCTGATTCCGATAGAATTTAATTAACAAGATCACAGAAGGAGGATCATCATGAAGTATCAGAAACTCGGAAAAACTGACCTCAACGTTTCCGTGGTATCATTCGGCGCCTGGGGCATCGGCGGCGGCATTGTCTGGCCGGACATGAATCTCGGTGTGGAAAATGTTAAGTCCCTGTTGGATGAAGCCAAGGATCTCGGCATCAACTACATTGATACGGCTCCTGTCTACGGTACTTCCGTATCCGAAAAGCTGCTTGGCGAAGCCCTGAAGGGACGCCGGGATGACTTCATCCTGCAGACCAAGTGCTCGCTGAACTGGCGCGGCGACGGCGGCAACTTCCACTATTCCAGAGACGGTGTCACCGTCAATAATGACACCAGTGCCAGAGCGGTCAAGCAGGACGTGGAAGACTCCCTGCTCCGTCTGCAGACTGACTACATCGATTCCATCGTTGTCCACTATGTATGCAAGAGCTGGCCGGTCGAAGAGACCATGGGTGCCCTCCAGGACCTGATCAAGGAAGGCAAGATCCGCGCTGTCTGCCTCTCGAACTCCCAGCCGGCGGATCTGGAAGAATATGAAAAATACGGCCATGTCGCTGCCGTCCAGGAATTCTTCAGCCTGCTGTCCCCGTTCCACGGTTATGACTACTTCGAAAACTGCACGAAGTACGGGACAACCTTCCAGGTTTACGGATCGCTGGAAGAAGGCTTCCTGACCGACCCGAAGTTTGTCGACAAGACCTTCCCGAAGGGCGATGTCCGCGGCAAGCTCCCGTGGATCGAGGAACCGATCAAGGGTGCCATCCACACGCTGTTCGATGAAACCCTGACCCCGTTAACCGAAAAGTACAACTGCTCCTATGCCAACCTGATCCAGGCTTGGACGCTGAAGCAGTATCCGAACCTGAACCTGCTGACCGGATTCCGGCGGGCGGAAACCATGCGGGATACCGTCAAGTGCTTCGACATTGAACTGAGTGACGAAGACTGCAAGCTCATGAGCGAGAAGGCAGCCCCGGCCCAGGTTCCTGTCCTCGACAAATAATCATTCCCGAAGAAAAATGACCGGTGATGCCGGTCATTTTTTTCGTGCTTTTTCGATGACTGCCCGGTATGGCATCAGCATCCCTTCGGTCATGCTGACGCCGCTCTTTTTCTGCAGCGCCGGGCTGTTCATCAGTGCCGACACCAGGTACATGGCAACCATCCGGCCCGGATGTTTCTGCGGGAAGTCATAGAAGCCGTGTTCCTTATAGAACCGGTGGTCTTCCTTCATCAGCCCCTGCATCTGCCAGATCAGGTCACGGAAGATCTTCATCCCGCCGACCCCGTAGAAATCCGCCGGCTGTCCGTAATGATTCTCCCGGGCATATGACAATGTCCTGGCCAGCTGCTCCAGCGCGGCATCCGGATCATGCTCATCCGTGACAATGCCGGCCAGATAATTCCCGCCGACCTGGGCCCGGGCATGCATGACCGTGCGCAGGTTTTCCTCCGCGGAGAGACTGCCGGAAACCAGATAGCCGACCGGTTTGCCCATGGTCACCGTCCGGTGCCCGTTGCAGAACTGGCGGTCATCATATGTCTTGAAGATGCTGCCCATGCTGTGATCCCTGACCGTGAAGGCATAGACGATGACATCAGCGCTGTTGATATGCTCCCGCAGATACGTATCGAACCCGTCGCGGTGGAAGCACTTGCCGTCGGAAGCACAGCGGAAACAGCCGATACAGCCGCCCGCAAAGGGAAAATCGTGCAGATTGACCAGTTCACAGTCCATGTTCAGGACACTGACAAACCGCCGGATCATGGCCTGCAGGTACGGGTTGGGATGCTCGCTGTCGTCATCATAGACCAGGGCTGCCCGGCCGCTTTTGTTCATCATGTTCAGGCACGGGGGCGAAGCTTTATGGCGCACACCGCTGCCGGCATGGACCACCGGGGCCTGCGCATAGCCGTTTTCCATCTGCCACAGGACAAAGCGGAAAAAAGAAACAGCTTCCTGCTGCCCTTTCTCGTGGAGCAGGTCCTCCATGTCCGCCGACAGGCCGCCGGCATACCTCAGGCCGAAGTCCGCGCAGTTGTCAATGATGAACTGATGGGCCGTGACATCATAGAAATGCTTGGAGGTCGTGATCTGGGCTGCATACCGGCCGCGGACATCGACCCGGTTTTCCTTCATCAGCTCGATAAACCGATGCAGCTGGGCCGGCACCAGGAACGTATAGACCGGATAGCAGAAGAGAATCAGGTCCGCCGCCTGCAGGGCTTTGGCATAAGCGCTGAAGTCCCGCTCAATTTTCCTGATTTCCCGTCCGACGTGACGTATTTCCAAATCCCCTGTGAGACCGCATGCCTGCAGATAATTCACCGTCTGCAGGGTAATGCTGTCAGAACCGGCCGGGGAGCCGTTGAGTACCAGTATTTTCATGTGTGCCTCCGTTGTCTGCTATCAGTCTATCATCCGGAACGGAAAAAGGTACACCCCCTTCGGGTGTACCCTGATGACTGCAGTGAATCAACGCATGTAGTATGGTGTTACGTATGCCGGCAGGCCATCCTTCATGATGATGTCCGGGGTGCCTTCGATCAGCGGCCGCAGATAGCTGTAGCCTTCTTCCGTGATGCCCTTCATATCCGGCAGGATCCACTCCTTCGGGAAGTTCTTGACGAAGTTGGCAACCTTGTCGGCGTCGATGGCGAAGTATTCGACATCATACTTCTCCCCGTCCTTGCGGCGGATCCCAACCATCTTGCCGGTGAAGACGCCGTCAGCGGACCGCATATGTGCGGACATGCCGAGGTTGAAGGATTCGGTTACGTCAACCAGGGACTGTTCACTGGCGTGGCAGCGCTGGGCAGTAGAGAGATCCTGCACCTTGCAGCGGCTGGCTGTGTTGGTGGTCAGAATCATGTTCTCGAGCGCCTTGCCGGCCCCGCCGAGAACTGCGTGGCCGAAGCCGTCATTCTTGGCTTCGCCGGCAGCGATGTATGTACCGTCAGCGTAGTGCGCGCCTTCCGAAACAACGATATAGCACTTGTTCTTTTCGGCGATGCATTCGGCAACCCGCTTCAGGAATGCCTCCTTGTCGAAGTCCATTTCCGGCAGGATCAGGATATCCACATGGCCGGACAGGCACGCGCTGGCTGCCAGCCAGCCGGCATCCCGGCCCATGGTTTCGAGAATGAAGACTTCCTGACGGGTATAGACATTGACATCCAGCCAGGTCTGCAGCGCTGTTGTCGCGATGAACTTGGCGGCGGACGCGAAGCCCGGGCAGTGGTCTGTTTCCATCAGGTCATTGTCAACGGTCTTCGGGCAGCCGACAAATCTTCTGCCGGTAACGCCGTGGCTGCGGGCATATTCACTCAGGGCCGCAACTGTGTCCATCGAGTCGTTGCCGCCGGTGTAGAACAGTGTTTCGACGTCATATTTCTCCATGATTTTGATCAGCTTTTCGAAGTCTGCCACATTATCCCGCTTAAGCTTGTAACGGCAGGAACCCAGAGCTGAAGACGGTGTCTGCCGGAGAATCCGGTTTTCTTCCTCACTCATGTCTGTCAGATCATAGAAGCGTTCATTCAGAATCCCTTCAATACCATTCAGACCGCCCAGCACCTTGTCATAGACTGGGTTCATCTGATTTGCCCGGACGATGCCGGCGATAGTTGCGTTGATAACCGAAGTCGGGCCTCCGGACTGTGCAACAATGCAGTTTGCCATAATTAAAATCCTCCTGTATATGCTCTTATCATTATAGCAGTTTCAGACGCGCTTAACTGCTCAGTTTTTCCCACTCGTCATACAGATGTGCCAGTTCGTTGTGAATCTCATCGATCCGCTCGTCCAGCCGGTTCATCTTCTGATAATCCTGATAGTATTCCGGTTCAAACCGCAGGGCCCGCATGTCTTCCAGTTCGGTTTCCTTTTCCGTGATTTCCTTTTCCAGCCGGGCAATCATGCGCCGCTGTGACTCGGGGGAGAGCCGCTTTTCCCTGGCTTCGGCCGCCGGTGCGGCAGTCTTTGCCGGCGCAGCGGGTTCCCGTTCACTCTGCCGGTCAGCCATATATTCCGTATAGGTCATGGGTATATACCGGGCCCCGGATTCATCAATAAACAGCAGGGCTGTAGCCAGCTGGCTGATGAAATACCGGTCATGGGATACAAACAGGATCGTCCCGCTGAAGGATCTCAGGGCATCTTCCAGGGCTTCCTTGCCGGGAATATCGAGATGGTTGGTCGGTTCATCAAGGATCAGGAAATTGGCATGCTGAAGCAGCAGCCGGGCCAGGGCCAGACGTACTTTTTCACCGCCGGACAGCACATCCACGGTCTTGAACACATCGTCGGCCGAGAACAGGAACTGCCCCAGCACCGAACGGATGGTGGTGCGGTCCAGGTCCGGATATTCGTCCCACAGTTCCTCCAGCACGGTTTTGCCGGAAGAGAACTGGGCCAGCTGCTGGTCAAAATAACCGGTTTCGATCTGATGCCCGAACAGCATACTGCCGCCCAGGGGCGGAAGCAGCCGCATCAGAGTCTTCACCAAGGTGGATTTGCCCGTGCCGTTGGGGCCGATAATGGCCACCCGGTCACCCCGGCGCAGCTCCATCGTCACCGTGCAGAGCGGCCGGTCATAGCCTACCGCGAGCCGGTCTGTTTCCAGCACCCGTTCGCCGCCCTTAATCCGCGGGGTGAAAACCGCATGGAACGTCCGGTCATCCGCTGCCTTGACCGGATCGATCTTCTCCATCCGGTCCAGATATTTGATCTTGGACTGGGCAAAGGCCGCCTTGTTCTTCTTGTAGCGGAATTTCTCAATCAGCGCTTCCAGCCGCTCGATATCTTTCTGCTGGCGGTTGTAGGCTGCCTGCTGGCGTTCCAGGCTGTTCTGTTTCTGCTGCACATAGGATGTATAGTTGCCGGTATAGCGGGTCATCTTCCCGTATTCCAGATCATAGACAACATCCACAACCCGGTCCAGGAACATCCGGTCATGGGAGACAATGACGACAGCCTTGGGATAGTTCTTCACATATCCTTCCAGCCACTCGATCGTCTCCAGATCCAGATGGTTGGTCGGTTCATCCAGCAGGAGGATATCCGGTTTGGACAGCAGCAGCCGGACAAATGCGATCCGGGTCTTCTGGCCGCCGGAGAACTCCCCGATCCGCCGTTTCAGATCTTCCGGTCCGAACCCGAAGCGGGTAAACACCGTCCGCATTTCCGTATCCCAGTTATAGCCGTTGAGCGCCTCAAATTTCTCCTGGGCCTCGGCATACCGGTTCAGCAGTTTTTCACTGACATCACCCTGCATCTGCGCTTCCATCTCCTGCATCTGCCGCTGCAGTGCAAAGACCGGCGAAAACACCTTCATCAGTTCCTGTTCCACGGTACTGCCGTCGTCCTCCAGCACTTTCTGAGCCAGATAGCCGATCGTGGTGCCGTTGACCATGGACACGTTGCCGCGGTCGAAGGCATATTCACCGCACATGCAGCGCAGAAAAGTCGTCTTGCCGCAGCCGTTGCGGCCGACGATGGTTATTTTCTCATTTGACTTGATCTCAAACTGTACATCTTCAAAGACGGCATCAGCGCCGAAGTACTTGGATCCGTGACTCACCTGATAAAGCATACGATGATATTGTATCTGATTTGACAAAAAAGAAAACAGCCTTTGCAGGCTGTGTGATCACGCGTCGTACAGGCACGCCAGCAGATCATCCAGTGACAGGGTGATCAGCGTATACGCATATTCACCGGCTTCCGGGCTGATGCAGGTTCCGGCAAATGACCGGTCCTCCAGCTGCAGGGCAAAACGGACCCCGTTCACCTGCCGCTGCCATGTCATCAGCGGCTGGTCCCCGCCGGCTTCAGCAGTCTGTTTCCGTTCGATCTCGGTTTCCAGCAGCCGCTTCAGCCGCTGCCTGCGGCCGTCCCGGTCCAGGCACTGCATCTCGGCCGGACAGTTCTCCAGTACATAGGAAACACAGAACCTGACCAGGTCCTCCAGCAGGTCCATGCCGTCATCCTCATCCGCGAAGGCCATTGCCGTCTGCAGATACCAGCGGTCATCTTCCGGCAGAACCGCATAAACATCCCGGAAATTCATGGTCAGAATCCCGGCGTCTTCCAGCAGGCTGTCATACAGCATGAAGCCCTGGCTCTGAAAGAATTCATGCACCGCCATGAAGAGACTTGAGCGGATCCGCCGCCGGCTGACCTCCCGCTCCCCGGCAAACAGTTCCGGCCGGCCCTGCGCCTCACAGGTCACTTCCGACGCGTCCACAAAGAAACCGCTGTTCTTTTCGGTTTCACAATACTGCCCGACAACGGAAACCGCGGCGCCGGTCTTCGGGCAGATGCTGCCCTTCGGCATGCGCACGCACGCAGCACCGAGGCAGGTACCGTCACTGATTTCGGCAATCACAAAATCATCTTCCTGCCGGCGGGTTCTGATCCAGCCCTGCAGGAAAACCGTATCAATCTGGTCTTTTTCCATATCCGAACCGCTGCGGAACAGGTCAAACAATTCTCTCACGGTGATTTCAATGGCCATAACGCTTCCTCCGGATGCTGTTATTTCTGCATAGAATTGGCTTCAAAGACAAGTTCCTGAATACTCGAAACAACATCGATTTCCTTGACATGCACGCCTTCCGGTACGGAGAAATGCTCTGAAGTGAAATCGACAATCCCGTTAATGCCGTTGGCAATCAGGAGATCCACTGTTTCCTGCACATTCCGGGAAATGCACAGAATGGCAATACGGCAGCTCTCCGGCTTTTTTTCGGCGATGTCCCGCAGATCATAGACCGGCACGCAGGCATCCTTCACCTTCTCCGGTTCCAGATCAAAGGCACATTCGATTTCCCCGACAACATGGTCCCAGTTATTGTAATTCAGCAGGGCTTTACCGAGATTCCCGCAGCCGACCAGGATGATTTTCTCCTGGAAGTTCATTCCAAGTTCATTGGAAAAAATCCGGATAATCGTGTCAACATCATATCCGTATCCCTGTTTGCCGAGACTGCCGAGGAAACTGAAATCCCTTCTGATGGTTGTCGGCTCAATGGAAACATATTCTGCCAGTTCCTTTGACATGATCCTTGTTTTTCCGCCGGCCCGCAGTTTCCGAAGTGCTTTCAGATATACAGGATATCTGTGCAGTGTCGCTTTCGGTACCTGTTTCTTATTACCCATATGAATATCCCTACCTTGATCAATTATATAATCAAATCTTCACAATGTGAATTTTTCAGGATTTTTCACCAGGCATTTCCAGCGCCGGATCAGCCGCCGCGGTCAGATCACCGGTCAGGCCGTGCTTCCAGGCAACCGTACCGGCCGCGCCGATCATAGCCGCATTGTCCGTACAGCACCACATCGGCGGGATCACCAGTTCGGTTTCCGGATACGCCGCCATCTCTTCCGTAATCATCTGCCGCAGGCGGGAGTTGGCCGCCACGCCGCCGGCCAGCACCAGCATTGCCGGTTCGAATTCTTCCACGGCCTTCAGAGTCTTGCCGATCAGCTGGCGCAGCGCGGTTTCCTGGAATGAGCAGGCCAGGTCCTCCGCTTTCACGTCATTGCCATGCCGGTGTTCCCGGTCAACCAGCTGCAGGACAGCCGTCTTGAGCCCGGAAAAGGAAAAATCCAGTTCCCCGGCCACTTTCGGCTGCGGCAGTCTGTACAGCGGCTGCCCCGTCTTGGCCATCCGGTCAATCACCGGCCCGCCCGGGTAGCCCAGGTCCAGTACCCGCGCCACTTTGTCATAAGCTTCACCGATTGCGTCATCCATGGTTGAGCCGAGCACTTCAAAAGACCAGTCATCCTTCATCCTGACCAGTTCGGTATGGCCGCCCGATACCACCAGGGCCAGCAGCGGGAACTTCAGATCCGCCACAAACGCGTTGGCATAGATATGCCCGGTCAGATGATGCACCGGCACCAGCGGCTTGTGAAATGTCCAGGCCAGGGTCTTCGCCGCCTGGACGCCGACATGCAGGGAACCGATCAGGCCGGGCCCCTGGGTATAGGCAATGGCGTCGATATCAGCCATCGTGACACCGGCTTTGCGGACCGCTTCCGAAATCACCGCGGAGATATTCTCCACATGGATCCGGCTCGCCACTTCCGGCACTACGCCGCCGTACAGCGTATGCACATTGATCTGACTGGAAACAATGTTTGAAAGAATCTCTTTGCCGTCTTTCACCACGGCACAGGCTGTCTCGTCACAGCTTGTTTCAATCGCCAGTATCATCGTCATCTTCGTATCCTCCCAGGGGTTTGACCATCAGATAGGCATCTTCCCCGTTATCCGTATAGTAATGGCGCCGGATATTCGCCTGTATGAACCCGTTTTTTTCATAAAGCCGGATCGCCTTTTCATTGGAAACCCGGACTTCCAGGCTGATTACTTCGCAGTGTGCCTCTTCGGCCCTCTTTATCATTTCATCCAGCATGAGCTGGGCAATGCCTTCCCGGCGGCAGTCCTCCCGCACTCCGATCGTTGCCACCTGGGCCTGCTCATACAGGATCCAGAGATCGCAGTAACCGGTGATGCCGCGCTCATCTTCCGTCACATACAGCTGCGCGAAGGGATTGCTGCGCAGCTCATCCCGGTAGGCCTTCAGCGGCCAGGGTGACGAAAAGATCCGCTTTTCGATCGGCATGATTTCCGCGAGATCCTCTTCCCGCATCTCCCGGATCATCATTTTGTCCGGTACGCCTCAATGGATTTCAGATATTCCGGAGTCACAAGGTCCGGATTCTCCGCCCTGACCCATTTATCGCGGACGGCCGGGAAACGGGCCGCCAGGTCGGGAATATTGTCAGGTCTTTCAACCAGATGCCCGTCGCCGATGACCGTGTCATCCGCTTTCAGGGCAGTCATGATTTCTTCCGTCGGCAATGCTTCCGGCCCGCTGATCCGCTTTCCGGCTTCATACACGGCGGTATAAGCCCGGTGACTGCGCGCGTCCAGGACAACCGTGCAGGTTTCATTGCCGGCAAACAGGTCCAGCGTCGGTACCGTATAGAGAGGTATGCCGCGCAGGGAGCACATGACTTTGGCAATGGTCATGGCAATCCGCACCCCGGTATAGCTGCCCGGCCCGGAGGTGATGGCTACTTCATCAATATCCTCAGGATGCAGCCCGGCTTCCGTCATCAGTGTTTCCAGGCATGGGAAGATTTCCTCAGACTGTTTTTTCCAGCATTCCTTCTGCACCGAACCCAGCAGCTGCCCGTCCCGGTACAGGGCCAGGACCAGAAAGATATGGCTTGTATCCATGCAAAGTGTAATCATGCAAATACCTCCAGCAGTTTTTCGTATGCTTCCCCGGACGCTTCCAGTTCGATTCTTCTTCTGTCTTCGGCTTCCAGGTGCAGCGAGATGCTCAGATGTTCCTCAGGAATCAGGTCCGGCACAAACTGGGACCACTCAATGACAGTCAGGCCGTCATCATTCAGGAATTCCTCAAAGCCGAGATCCTGGCTGACCCCTTCGAGCCGGTACGCGTCGATGTGATACAGCGGCATCCGCCCCTTATAGATCTTGAGCAGGTTAAACGTCGGGCTGGTCACATGCCTGGTGATGCCCAGGCCTTTTGCCATACCCTGTGTCATCGTGGTCTTGCCGGCCCCGAGATCACCTTTCATCAGGAATACCATGTTCGGTCCGGCTGCCGCCGCCAGTTTTTCCCCGACCGCCCTGGTTTCCTCAGCATTTTCCGTATAAATAACTATATTTTTCATATTCAGACACCCGTCTTATTATTATACGCCAAAGTATGACCTGCGCCGCACGGAAAACAAACCGCACATAACGGTTAATGCCCATACAGGAACAGACTGCATATTATCTGAAATTTATATCGTATAAATTCATTTAAATATTTTTTCGTTTTAGTATCTTTGTATACCTTACTATAGTAATAATGAACAAGCCTCCAG
>JAEEGL014135943.1_pt1 | contig 10394 bp, 6 predicted proteins | sample 9134231 | NCBI WGS metagenome assembly JAEEGL01 (sample SAMN16246548, study PRJNA631951) | gut metagenome | biome: gut microbiome; feature: rumen; material: fiber-attached | host: Bos | place: Iran: Karaj | collected 2018-10
ACTAAAGTTAAAGTAAAAGACACTCTCAACGATTTTCTTTTTAAGAAAATTGAAAATAACCCAGACTATCAGTTGTGGGTAAAAGATTATAAAATCCCTGAATACATTGTTGACAATTTACACCCTTCTAAAAAGTTACGCCCATATCAAGAGGACGCATTAAAGCATTTTATCTGGTTATTTGAAAATGACAGAAATTCTGCAAAGCACTTACTCTTTAATATGGCTACTGGCACAGGCAAGACGCTTGTAATGGCTTCTTGTGTGCTTTATCTATATGATAAGGGATATCGCAATTTTATTTTCCTAGTTCATCGTGACAATATCCTTGAACAGGCGAGGCATAATTTCACAGACTATAAATTCGACAAGTATCTATTCAACCCTAAAGGTGTAAAGATGAATGGTAAAAAGGTGTCTATAGGTGAAGTTGATTCGCCATTAAAATCCAATAGGCTGGGTATCAATTTTATTTTCACTAGTCAGCAAACACTTGTTAATCGTTTAACGGAAGAAAAAGAAAATTCCCTAACTGCAGAAGATTTTAAAAAATATAAGATGGTTATCATCGCAGATGAAGCTCATAGCTTAAATGCCGATACTCGCTCAAAAGATAAAACTCTGGCTAAAGAGGCGAGACACTGGGAGACTTCTGTTATTTCTACGTTGAATATGCGACCAGAAAATATGCTTTTGGAATACACCGCCACAGTTGACCTTGCTAATGATAAAATCCACAAAAAATATGAAGATAAGCTTGTCTTTCGTTATGATTTTCTAGCGTTTAACAAGGATGGTTATTCGAAGGATGTGAAATTCCTGTATAATTTTGAAACCCAGATTGAAGACCAAAAACGTCTTCTGATAGTAAATGCTGTGGCTCTGTCGGAGTTTAGAAGACTTTTAGCAGAACGGACGATGCATACCACGATTAACCCTATAATACTAGTTAAATCCACTAAAATCACAGAAAGCGAGAAAGACCGTAAGTTCTTTGACGAGGTTATTAGCACCCTTCGTAAAGATGATTTGGCAGAACTACAACGCATCGCTAAAACAAAAAACATTAATCACGAGCACGAAATCATTAGTGATATGTTTAATTGGATTGCGAACAAGAAAAATGGGTTAGTCCAGCAAGGTGATTGGGACGGGTTGCAGACGTTTACATCGTTAATTCGTGCTAACTTTGCTCACGAAAACACTCTGATATACAATAGCCAAAAGAAAGAAAAAGCTGACTTATTGCCACAACTGGATGACCCAAAAAATAAAATTCGTGTCATCTTTTCCGTAAATGCACTTAATGAAGGTTGGGATGTTTTGAGCCTATATGACATCATTCACTTTGATATTTCAGAATCAAAGAAAGTATCATTGCAAGATATTCAGCTTATTGGGCGTGGTGCAAGATATTGTCCGTTTGAACTGCCAAAAGAGTATAAAGGTGATGACGGTGGCTTATTTGGTCGTAATCTTCAATATGACAAGTATCGACGCAAATTTGACAATGACCCAAATGATACTGGACGTGCTCTTGAAACCTTTGTTTATCATTTTGTCAAAACTGGCACATTTCTGGATACATTGAGAAAAGACCTGCTTGGCGAAGGTATTATCAATGAAGGTGTGGAACGTAAGACGATTACAATGAAACAGCGGTTTTTGGATAGCGAGACTTACAAAAAAGGATTTGTTCTTGTTAATAAAACCGAAAAACGTAAGAAAACTACCAACGGGGATATTGACACAACATTTAAGAGAGTCATCAAAGCAAGCACTTATAATCTGCGTTCTGGCGGATTATCCGACAAAGAGGAAAACCAGATTATTGCATCACAACATACTAAAGAAATACAAATTACAGAGGAATACTTTAGCCGACCTATCATCTATAAAGCGTTGATGTCTTCAGAAAATGATTTCTTCAGATTTGAAAATCTTCGTCATCATCTAATTGGGATTAAAACGATTGATGAGCTAATAGACAAGTATTTACCTATGTTTACCATTAAATATACTTATGAAGATGGCAAGGATATTTCGCTGTTAAGGGCTGATGAAAAACTACAACTTTTGGTTGGTGTAATTTTGCCCGAAGTAAGAAAGTTAATTGACCTAAATATGCCTAGAATCATCGGTAGTAGTAAATTCCGCCCAGTTACATTGGCTGATATATTCGCTCAAGAAAAATCAATTTATCTTACTTCATTCCCGACCATTGACCCAGTTACAGGAGAGAAAATCTTTGTATCAAGTGATGAACGAGCGAAATCCCAGACCGAACACGACAACCCAGACCTGCAGTTCGACGTGAAAAGTGCAGATTGGTATGCTTACGACGAAAACTATGGCACCAGCGAAGAGAAGAAGTTTGTAAAGTGGATGGCAACTCAAATTGATAACCTGTATATGGATTATCCTGGTTCAGAAATCTTTGTTATTAGGAATGAATTGGATTATTGGTTATTTAGCTATGATGGCAGAAGATTCAGTCCCGACTATCTGTTAATCATCAATGATGTGATGAATAAGAAGATGTATTATCAATGTTTAATTGAACCAAAGGGTGGTCATCTTCTGGAGCAGGATAAATGGAAGGAAGAATCATTGCTGATGCTAAATGACGCATCCGAGGTAACTTTTGACGAGGAAGAGGACGATAAACAGCGATATAAGGAGTATTTGAAAGAGATTAAAGCGAGAGGATACCAGGAGATTAAGAATATCGGCTTTAAGTTCTTTAATACTAATCCAAGAACTGTTGCAGACTTCGCTGTTGATTTTGAAGAGAAAATGTATAAGAAGAATTAAATGGTTAAAAAGAAGACTTCAATGATTGAGCGTGAAGGTCGCAAGACATATGAGGGTTTGTCTGACGATGAAGTAATGGCACAACGCCTTGTCGATGCTATTGAGTTGGAATACCTATGGAAAATTGTTGCGGATATATATGGCAAAAAGGTTGCCGAAACAATGAAAGAAATCCTTCCTGCAGACCCACTATATTTTAAAGATTATTTCGTTTTTAGCTGGCTAAAAGAAGGTAAGACTGAATCTGAAATACAGGAAATGCTGGATTCTTATACCTATAAAGATTGGGAACAAGAACTAGATGGGTGCTTACCTAGTATCAAAAAAATGCTCCAAGTCGTTCGAAATAACACAAAGTTTGAAATTAATAGCAATTAAAGATTTTCATTCTGTGCCACAGGTGTAAATTGTAGCTAATCTGTGATAAAATAATACTATCTTACAAGAGTGTTATTATGAGTATTCTCCACAAAAAAAATGAAGAAAAGGCAGTAGAAGATTTAATGGCATCACTGGCTAATATTAAAGCAAAGACTTTTGATTCTGATATAGACAAATACTTTAAAGGTGACACTAGCAATCTTAATGATACAGAAAAATCATATTGGCATTACGTCGGAATCGCTACGGAACTGCTTGAAAAAGTCAACATAGACAGATACGAGGGGAAATTTGATAGCGGATTGTTCTTAATTGCAAAAGATTTGTATTACAACCTATATTTATTTGTTGATGGCTTGATTAGAGTAAACGAAATAGCTCTTGGTCAAGCCAGGTCTTCATTACTTTCACGTATTGAAAAGGTATTCAGGGTATATGATTATCAAATGGACATTGCTGGAGATAATGTTGAAAGGCTGTCCGATGAAATGGAGCATCTAGTTAGAAAACTATACCCTGAAATTGAGGTTTAGCTATGGATATTTTTTACGTTGAAAGGCAAAAGAGTTTTATCAAATCCCTAGTAATTAAGCTTTCTAACTACACGGAAACTGTTTTTGATGATAGTTTCACGAAAGGCATCAAAGGTAATCCAGATGAGTTTAATGGTGCAGTTGGCTTTTACGTAGAATCTTATAAGTATTATTCTCGCATCTTTGATGAATTGATGGATGAAATTGACCTGGACGATTATGAAGGAAAAATAGATAACGAGCTATTTTTAATTATAAGAGACCTGTATTTTAATTTATGCTTGTATGTTGACAATAATATAAGGATGAGCGAGATTGTCCTTCAACAAACTAGACCATCCCTATTTATGCACTTGGATAAAACAAGCAAAGTTTATGACTATCAATCCGAAAAAAATACCAAAAACATTCAAAGTCTAAATAAAAAAATGGTGCATCGTTTTAACGAGCTTTTTCCAGAATAAAATGAGAGACGACATACTATCTTTTTAACAGAGGTAGATTTATTACTCTTCTTATGGTATAATTCCACTAACTATGAATGGTGAAGTTATGCTTGGAATCTTACTGTTTGTGGGTGCTTTGCTCGGCATATCTTTTTTGATTGCCCTAGCAATGGAAAAGTTTAATCAATCTAAAAAAACTAATAATTATAAAAAAGACAATAATGATGTTGACAAAGAAACAAAGAAAGAATCAGAGAAACCACCAGAGAAAGACTACTCTGCAATAGAGGCTGAAATTAATGAAGTTGTTGGATGGATAGGCGTAAGTGAGCCAGTAAATACCTATGAAATGTTTGAAAAAGTTTTAGATGGGAAAGAAAAAGAAGTAATTAGTGAAATTGCCGAGCAATTATCATTACCGATGAAGATTACGACAAAATATTGTCCAGAAGAAAAGCATAACGAAGATGGCTCCTCTACTCTTGCTGAAGTCAAGGTCGGTAATATACCACGCTATGGGAGTAAGTATTTAAAAGATTATCCTTGCACTATTACACTTTATCCAGGTTACAATAAAAGGTCAGACCGTTTTATTTACGTAATAGCTCACGAGCTTTGTCACTATGTTTTACAGTCTCTACGCCCTCATTTGCCTGATGCAAAAAAAGAAGAAAGACTGACTGATTTAGCTGTTATTTTTGGTGGGTTTGAAAGTGCCTACAGAACTGGTTGGCAAAGTTCTATACACGGAAATGCCGGATACTATCTGGATGAGTATGAAATAACCTATATCAGAAGAAGATATGAAAGCATACTGGCAGAACGGAGGCAAAAAGTTGAAAAAATAAGCACAGAGTATAAAGAGCTTTTGGATAGCCAATCAGACATCTTGTTATTTGTAAAAATGTGCAAGCTATTGCTAGAGCATCCCGATGAAAAAATTGCCAGCAATGACACTGATGCAATCAACCGATGCTTCGCTATGATTGGAAAAAAAGAAATTGAAAGAATAGACAAGCTTAACACATTACTAGAGCCTTTTTCAAAGAAAAAAACAAGGTATGGTAACACTGAACAAGATGAGGAGAATTTGATTGAACTTAAAAAACTTCTAAAAGATGTTGGTCTGCCAGCAATGGGGGAAATATCAACCTTAATGAAATATACTGACAAATACAAATAGTTGTTAAAACGCTTTGACTTATGATATAATTATTTCAGGAGCGAGTTGTAGCTCCGAACGTTGCACGATTGTAGACGAACCAGACCTTTCTACCAGAGGTTAAATCCTCTTCTATCAAGGTTCTAACTTCGTTCACAATGGTGCACCAACTAAAATGCCCCCATTGGGGGCTTTTTAGTTAATGAAATTACCTTGTACTTTTCTTTTTTAGAAAATTATTATATAATAATTAAAGTGAAAACTGATGATTTTGATTACTATTTGCCAGAAGAATTGATTGCCCAAACCCCACTAAAAGACCGCTCGTCCTCGAGGTTGCTTGTTGTTGATCGTAAAAATCAAAGTTTCGATGATGAACATTTTACAGATATCTTAGACTATCTCAAGCCAGGCGATGCCTTAGTTTTAAACGAAACCAAGGTAATCCCAGCCAGAATTATCGGCGTAAAACCGGAAACCGGTGGCGTTATTGAACTTCTTCTTTTAAAAAATCTCGGTGGCGATATTTGGGAATGTCTTTCTCGCCCCCAAAAACGCCTACATAGGGGCACAAAAATCGCTTTTGGTGCCAAAGAGCCAGATCACCAAGCTCCACTAGTTGCAACCGTTCTAGATACCCTAGAAGACGGAATAACCCATGTTCAATTCGAATATCAAGGTATTTTTCTTGAGATTCTAGAAAAACTCGGTACTATGCCACTTCCGCCTTATATCCACGAAAAACTCAAAGATCAGGGGCGATATCAGACTGTTTACGCCAAAAACCCTGGTAGCGCTGCCGCACCTACCGCTGGTCTTCATTTTACCAATGAACTCCTAGAAAAAGCCGAAAAACAGGGAATTAAGATTATTAAAATTACCCTTCATGTGGGGCTTGGCACTTTTCGCCCAGTAAGTGTTGAAGATGTCACCAAACACAAAATGCACACCGAGGAGTATTTTGTCTCTAAAAAAGCCGCCAAGGAAATTAACGAGGTCAAGAAAAACTGCGGCAAAATCTTCGCCGTTGGCACAACCACTGCTCGTACACTAGAAACTGTGGCTAAAAAACACGGCAAAATTGTCGCTGACAGCGGCAAAACCGATATTTTCATCTATCCGGGCTTTAAATTTGAGGTGGTAGATGGCCTAATTACTAACTTCCACTTGCCAAAATCTACCCTAATTATGCTTGTTTCGGCCTTTTCTGGCCCTTCTGGACGCGATTTAATTCTTAAGGCCTATACACACGCGGTTGAAGAAAAATATCGTTTCTTTAGCTTTGGCGACGCTATGCTGATTATTTAGGAGAAAAATGAAGGTAAAATACGAACTAATTCACAAAGATAAGAACACCGGCGCCAGATACGGGAAATTGATTTTTACTGATAAAGACGGCAAAAAACACGAATATGAAACTCCAATGTTTATGCCGGTTGGCACCCAGGCCACGATCAAAACTTTAAGCCCAGAACAGGTTAAAGCCACGAATCCTGGCATTATTCTTGCCAACACCTATCATCTCTGGCTTCGCCCCACCCCTGAAATTATCAAGAAGGCTGGCGGAATTCATCAATTTATGAACTGGGACGGCCCAATTCTAACTGACTCTGGTGGCTATCAAGTTTTCTCTCTTGCCCATAATAAGAAAAAAGATATCACTGAAGAAGGTGTGCACTTTAAGTCCGAACTAGATGGTAAAAAACTCTTTCTCACCCCTGAAGAATCAATCAAAATCCAAAATATGATCGATAGCGATATAGCTATGAGTTTTGACGAATGCCCACCTGCTACTGCTGATTATAATTACCTTAAAAACAGTGTTGAACGCACTCTGCGCTGGGCCAAACGCGGCAAGAAAGTTCACAAAAACAAAGAGCAAAATCTCTTCGGTATTGTTCAGGGCGGCCCACACCAAGATTTAAGGGAACATTCCGCCAAAGAAACCGTCAAAATTGGCTTTGACGGTTACGCTATTGGCGGTGTTGCTAACGACGGCGAATCCAAAGATGATATGTATAAAGCTATTGATTTTTCCGTGCCGTTTCTCCCTGAAGATAAGGTGCGATATCTTATGGGTGTCGGCGAACCAGTCGACCTAATTGAAGGCGTTAAACGTGGTGTAGATATTTTTGATTGCGTTAGCCCTACTCGCCTTGCCCGTCATGGCAATGCCTTGGTTCCGGGACTCAGAAAAGATAAAAAGGGTGAAATAAAAGAGAACCGCATCAATCTCAAAAACGCCAGATTTAAAGAAGATTTCACTCCAGTTGACGATACTTGTGATTGTTACACCTGCAAAAACTACACTAAAGCTTATATTAACCATCTCTTGCGCTGCGACGAAACTCTTGGCGCGACGCTTTTGTCAATTCATAATATTCGCTTCTTAATTCACCTCACTGAAAAAATGCGTGAAGCCATCAAAAACGACAAATTTGAAGATTCTATTAAGCAGTTTAACAAATAACTCTTTTTGAACTATTATTCTGATTTTTTCTATGTAGAACAGCTGAGACAATTCCTGCGCTACCAAGAGCTGCAGCTACAACACTTGCAACTAAAACGATAATGTCATCTGTATGTTCATCTGAAGCTATCTCAGTTTTTACTCCAAGCGGTTGTGTCAAGCCGCCATCACCCGAAGTAGTGGCATCGTTCTCATTGTCCTGAGACGTTTCATTAGCAGAATCATCAGCTTCGGTGGTGGAAGGAGATTCGGACGAAGTATTATCGCTAGAAAGGTCTGTACGGTTTTCGGTCCCAAGCTTTATATACATATCCGTGAGAGTACCCCTTAGAGGGCGTTGCATTGGAGTATTATTCCCGTCTAGAGGAGCAGCACCGAACCATACTGTGGTATCAAAGTGTTCAGCAATATCAAGAAGACTTTTTGGAACAAGTTCAGTGAACGTATCGTCATTGTAAGAGTAATAAATAGCTCCATTTTCTCTCTTTATTCTTACGCGACTGACGCTTGATGCCAATGGATTAGTTTCAGTAGTTTTTGTAGTACCATGGAATTTACTGGTTAACTGAATACTATTACTCTGTCGCCTTACTACAAAACCCGGAAAATCTTCGGCTTTTTCTTGCTTTGAGTTTACAAATGTAGCTTGAAGGTTATCATCACCTTGGTCTTTTGGAGTGTAAGATACGATATCAAATCCTAATTCGAAATCCTTATTATAATTATCTTCTCCACCATGTTCTATGTCAGAAAACAGCATGACTCCAGTGTCGATAAAAGTATTAATTCCATTTGCAAATCTACAATGTTCTCCAGTGATTGGGTCTGCACTGTTAATTGAAGTTTTATTAAATGTGCAGGCATTAATCTCATGGAACACAATCGGGAAACTACTACTATTTTCAATCCATCGAGCATAGAAAGTTACATCATCTTCAATTATCGTTTCCGCAGTTACCTCACCATACAGTTCAGGGGTTTCGTACCATCCAAAGAACATATATCCTTCTCTTTCAGGTGTTGGCAATGTTCCAATCATATCTCCAATCTCAACCTCGTGATCATTAATCGCAGTGCCACCATTAGACTCGAACGTCACCGTCCTTTTTGGCAAGTTTCTTTTTTCAATCATTGAATATGGCACTTCTATCACTGGTTTTGGAGCATTCTGTTCTGTTTTGTTATTAATAGTCATACTGACAGAACGTGTATGAATCCTGCTAGCCTTGGTCGGAGGGTTTTCAGAAACCAGCCACATACCATCTGGCTGAGTACTAGTCGAAAAAGCCGAGTTTTCAAGAAGGAACTTCCCCTTTCCTAAAAGATAAGCTTTATAATTAGCACTGGTACAACCGTTGTCGTCACACAGTATATCAAACTCGGATAAGTTTGCAAATCTTGAAACCCTGCCGTCAATTTCTCGGAGATGAGGATTTGTCCAGTCTGAATTCGAAGTTGTTGGCAATAATGCAGTAGCATCAGCGTAATACATACTACTGCTTCCTTCTTTAGGAAGAAGGCTGTAGTAAATCAAAGAGACATAACCATCATCAGTGTGATCGAGGAAGTAAAACCTCTCTGCTGAAATAGTATCACCGTCACCATCTAAGACTGGATCCCCATTTCCATCTACGATTACGTCGATTTCTCCATTATTGTTAACGTCGCAGTCATAGGCAACCCCATGCAATGAAGTGATTTCTTCGTCTCCGATCAGCTCGCCGTAGGTGATTGGATCATTAGCCCGATAACCATTAGTCAAACACCCACCAGTAGATGCACTATTGCATGGTTCAACATGGAGTTTTGTTGCGACCGTACAAACTAAACCAGCATGGAAGTGGGCAAAATAACTGACATTTTGAGTCACGGTGGCACCTTCAGTGAGTTCTGTATCATCGCCAGTAAACCAGCCAACAAAAGTATAGCCTTCTTTCACTGGGTCTTCAGGAATAACAATAGTATCGCCATAATGATAATCAGATTTTTCAGAAATAATTGTTTCATCGTCGTCACTCATAAATATAACGTGATAATTGATGTAAGCAGATTCAAAAGTAGCAGTATAGGTTTTGGCACCAGCTACTGGGATAATGGCTTCGTTCCATCCGCTAAAGCTATACGTATAAGTATTGTCTGCAGGTTTGGTTGGTGTTTCTCCATTATATGCTGGAAGCTGTCCGTATTCAATTTCGCTACTTTGGAGCTCTGTGCCATCATAATTCTCAAATGTAATCGTGTACTTATTCTTCGTTGCAGTATAAGTAGCGGTATATGTAGCATTTCCAGAAACAGTAGTTATCTCATTATCCCATCCAGCAAAAGTATAGGTATATTCTGCGGTAGCTTCCTTTATCGGGGCGGCCGGTACAGTCACGGTATCACCATAGTGATAATCTGTTTTCTTCGAAATTTCTGTGCCATCATCGTCTTTGAAGATTACAGTGTAATTAATAAAGTCTGAATCATATGTAGCAGTATAGGTTTTGGCCTCAGTGACTGTAGTTATTTCTGGAGACCAACCGGAGAAACTATATGTGTAAGTATTATCAGTTGGTTTCGTTGGCGTTTCACCAGAATAACTTGGA
>JAEEGL014140164.1_pt1 | contig 10394 bp, 5 predicted proteins | sample 9134231 | NCBI WGS metagenome assembly JAEEGL01 (sample SAMN16246548, study PRJNA631951) | gut metagenome | biome: gut microbiome; feature: rumen; material: fiber-attached | host: Bos | place: Iran: Karaj | collected 2018-10
AACAGTTAATAATTTGATGTTATGAACTTTACCTTCCACTCCATTGATGGAGACAAAGTCCCCTCTTCTAAATGGTTTATTGATGATGATTAAGATACCATTAGCTAAGTTGGCAAAAGAATCTTTTAAAGCAAGACCAACAGCAAGGGCCATGGTACCTAAGGACACTACTAAGCCTGATGTTGATAATTCTAAGACAGAGGCTGCCACTAAAACGGATAAGATAACAATAAGGATTCTTAAAATAGAGACGATAAAAGTTAACATCGCTCCATCAAGACGGGTTTTTAATAAGATTTTCTTTAATAACCAGCCGATGAGCCAAGCGATACAGATACCGACAATAACAATACAGATCGCAAGAAGCAACTTGAATCCGTATTCGGTAATATATGAACCTATTTGTTTAAAGAATTCTTCCATATCAAATACCTATATTAATACATTGTATTAACTATTCTTTCTTTTTACCCTTTTTATCTTTAGTCTCATCTTTAAGGACTTCGTAGTTTTGACGATTTGCTTTAGCGTGATATTGTTCGATTAAATCTTTAGCAGCTTCAATCTCTTTGGCGACATTGAGAGCTTTTGATAAATCTTTATCTAATCTTTCGGTGTGGACGTTACGGTCTTCCGGAGTTAATAAATCATATTCATTGATGAGGGTCTTGGTGTCATTTAGTGACTTGCGCAAATAACGAGTCGCCTTTTCATATTGGTTAAGAGCATCGATATTTAAATCCTCACAACGATGTAAGCATCTTGTAATTTCTTTCTTAATTCTATTCAATTCTTCCTTAGTTAACTTATCGTCAGAGGCACATTGGCAGAACACTTGATAGACTCTTTCAATTTGTTCCACTGTTGTTTTGCCTCTTCTAGTTAATCTAACCATAAAGAAGACAAGCACCATAAATCCGATGGTAATTAAGAAAATCCACCAGATATTAATTCTTAAGAATTTATTCATATCAACGTATCTAACTTGGACGGTTATTTTGTCAAGTTGAACGTCTTCGTAATATGCGGTAATTGTGTAGTCATCAGTATCAGGATTAACAATCGTCATAGATGCATTATCGTGAACGATAATTTGATCTTCTGTTAATTCCTCACCTTTCTTATTTGTAACACTCCAAACAAGATTGAGGTTTTGGAAACCAGTAAATCCTCTAATATTTAAAGAAGCAGTTAAATCGTTGCCGGCGTAATGGAATTCATCTGGCACTTGAATTTTACTGACATCGTAAATGGCATCAATAACACGAATATTAATAGTTTTAGTCAATTTATGCGATGGTTCATAATCCACGGTAATGGTTAAAGAAACCACTCCTGACGCTAATGGGCTGAGAGTGAATTTTCCTTCACTACCTTCGGTAAGATGAACGACATTATCTTTAGAAAGAGTATAGTCAAAATAATATTCAACATCTTCGTTATATGGTGTAACGATTGAAGATACTTCAAGTGGTTCCCCACCAGCGAGAAGGTTGACGGTATCAGGAACGCTGAGAACGATAGTATCTTCGGTTGGATCAACGGTGTTTTCTTGATATCTCACTTCCGCAGTAATGGTATCTAATTTAATACCTTTATAAGATGCGGAAATTGTGTAATCACCAATGTCAGCTTGTTTAAGCGTAATGGAAGCATCTTTATTATCCACTAATTTGGAAGTTGGGACACTTTCATTATTTCTATTAGAAACGCTCCAATCGATATCGAGGTTTTGGAAACCGGTTAATCCTCTAATGTTTAAAGAGAATGTTAAGTCTTCACCAGCGGAAGCGATGCCAGCAGGACTTTGAATTCTAGAAACATCATAAATCGCGTCGACAACATGAATCTCCACTGTTTTAGAAATCTTATCGAATTCCACGGATTCCATATAAAGAGTGAGAGTTGCCACACCAGCGGAAATAGGTGTTAAAGTTAATTTTCCATCTTCGCCTTCGATGATTTCTACAACACTATCGTTAGATATTTCGTAATCATAATAATAAACAAGGTCTTCTTTATAGGAGGCAACTGTCGGAATAATTTCCACTTGTTCACCACCTGCGAGCATGTTCACATTATTAGGAACATTAAGGATGATTTCTTCTTCTGTGGGGTTTGGACGAACGACTCTTAAAGTTTCGCCATAATGCTCTTGTAAATTGACTTCATAGCCAAATCCACTGGCGCCAAAATAATAGTTAAAGGACCAAGTTCCAACAAACGGCAAAGAAGCAACATTGGATAAAAGTTCTTCGACCAGTTCATCCTTTGGCTCTCCTGTATTAGGATCGATGAAATCATCATAATAGAAGCTTGCGTTGATGACATCTTCTTCCCAATACCGTTCATATGAAGAACTTTCTTCATTCCAAATATAGATTTCACCATAACCTGTGGTAAAGGAAGGATTGTTTGGATTATATGTGGCTGCTTCTTCATCAGTCATAATGTAGTAATAATGACCAACTTGACCGACTTCTGGGAATTCGCTTTGGTTAGTGTAAACATGACCATAATCAGGGTCACTTAACGCGATTGGCTTCGCTTGAACTTCGGCATATATACCCCCTAAGGTTGCAGCGCCAAATATATTGTGGTTATAGCTAAGTGAGAAGGTATGTTCTTCTCCTCTTTTGATGTAGTCACGGTCATAATAGCCATCCACCATTGTGTGGAGTTGTGGGTCACCCACTCTTATCTTATGAGACCAATATGTGTATGTTTTGCCGCCAGAGACAAATGTTAATCTTGCTCTGATGTCGACATCATCCTTGTCATAATACATTTCAATTCCATAATCTCGAGCGGTAAGTGTTCCCATTGGAACGGTATCATGAGCAAAGATTGTAATTTCATATTTAGCGTATTCACCAAAATAATTTGTCACCATTTCGTCGGTATGGAAGCCGTAATCGTTTCTATCTGGGTCTTCATAGAAGAAACCTTCAATTAGTTCGACGGAAAGATTGATTCTATGTTCTCCGTTACGGACATAATATCGAGCGTCAACGCTAATAAAATCTTCTTCGCCATAAGGTTCGACGTGAATGGGTTCATGTTCAAAATTGAAATGATAATTAGTTTCTTTGGCACAGAATTGAAGTTCAAATTTAAATGTTAGATCTGTTGGTTCAAATAATTCTTCAATTCTAAAGAGTTGGAAGCCATCGATGGCATTTTTAATAAAGTCTCTCGCTGCATCACGACCATCCGGCCATTCAGGATCGGAACTGGAATAGACAGTAATTCCTTCTAAACCATAAAAGAACACGCAATCAATAAGAAACTTATTATATTTAGCGTGGCATCTATCCATTTCCGCGAGCAAGGCATCGACTTGTTCATCGGAATAAGTTAAATAGAAAGTATAGCCACTAGGCGCACAGAAGACTTTATTCACCTTGGGTAATAATTCACATTCATCGTAATAACGAATGTAATAGTCATAACCGCTTTCAGTATCTTCTGTATATGTATACGGGCTCTCTTCTGGAGTTTGCTCTTCGCCTTCTGCATAGGCAGCACTTATCGGCTGTGAATCGTAGTTAAAAGCACTAATTGCTAAAGGCGTTGCGATAAATGGTATAAGTAATAAGGCTAGTCTTTTAAACATGATAAATCCTCCTTATTTCTTCTCCAAATTATCCAAATGCACATCGAGTTGATTGAATGGGATGGTAATACCCTCTTCTCTAAAGGCATCATATACAAGTCTTGGGAAGGAATGGGTCACTGAGAAGTAATCACCATTGTTCGCCCAGACTTTAATCGCATAAGTAATACAAGAGTTATCATGAGATTTCATATAGATGTTAATCTTCATGCTTTTTAAGACTAAAGGATGTTCTTCAGCAATCTTTCTGAGGATTTCTTCAACTTTGTCCATATCAGAACCATAAGCAACCGCAAATTCCATATCGACACGTCTAATGGCTAAAGCTGAATAGTTAGTAATATTGCCGTTTAGAACAGTACTATTAGGCATAACGATCTTTAAGTTAGCAAAGGTAATGAGTTCAACAGTTAATAATTTGATGTTATGAACTTTACCTTCCACTCCATTGATGGAGACAAAGTCACCTCTTCTAAATGGTTTATTGATGATGATTAAGATACCATTAGCTAAATTAGCAAAGGAATCTTTTAAAGCTAAACCAACGGCAAGAGCCATGGTACCTAAGGACACTACTAAGCCAGAAGTTGATAATTCAAGGACTGAGGCTGCGACTAAAACAGATAAGATAACAATAAGGATTCTTAAAATAGAAACGATAAAAGTCAACATCGCTCCATCGAGTCGGGTTTTTAACAAGATTTTCTTTAGTAACCAACCGATGAGCCAAGCGATACAAATACCGACAATAACAATACAGATCGCAAGAAGTAACTTGAATCCATATTCGGTAATATATGAACCTATTTGTTTAAAGAATTCTTCCATAGTTAAAATCTCCCCAATTTGGGATAACTTACGTATATAATACACGAACACACGCACAATTTATAAATATTTTTTGCTCACGCAGGTGCAAAACATTAGAATTCATCTTTAAAAAGTAAAACAAAACCAGGTGCACGAATGCACCCGGTTAAGTATTAATGACTTATAAAGTCAATTGTGTGTTTTAAGAACTAATTACGCTCTAGATAATTCAGCCTTTGTAATTGTACAAAGTGTGAATTCTGAAGCTAATGCAATACCAACTTTAGCGGTCGGATCAATGAGATCACAACTCTGGTTGTAATTATTGATAACTACACCAGCCCATGTGCCTTCTGTGGCACAGCAAGTGATGGTCCAATTGATTGCGATGTGACCGCCAACTTTTGTATAGGTAAGTTTAATGTCTGAATTGTTGAAAACATCCCAGCCATTTGGATATAAACCGCCAACATCGCTTCCATCACTGATGTTGGTAAGGAAGCTACCGCCACCAAATCCACACCAGTCCATACGGAAGAAATGACCATCGGCATCACCGGCATAACCTTCTTTGTAAACAAATGGTAATACAGTTCTCCAGCAGAAGGAGCCCCAATCGCTTGAGTTACCACCGCAACCACCTTGCATATGGAATTCGAAAACAAAGGTGAAATCACCAGAGAATAATCCAGCATCATACCATCCGGACTTATCCCATGGTCCACCAACGCCAGAACGATCATAGGTGTCGCCAGTTGCGTTTGTGAGGTAGCTACCAATGCCACAAGCAGAACAATGTGTATGGGTTGTTGGATAATCAGCATCGCTATGATTTGTATAATCAAATGGTAATTCTGTATTATCTTCAGCACCACAAAGTGTACAAACTGCGGTACCAACACCATGTGTTGAACATGTTGAAGGTGTCGTCACTGTGGCGTGTTCATAATCAAATTGGTGAGCATCTGGATTGATTGGTAATGTTTCTTCTAAACGATGACCACACCATGAACATTCTTTATATCTATGTCCTGTTGCGGAACATGTTGGTTGAAGGTCGACGACCCAATCGCCATAATGGTGACCAGCTTCACAGTTGGTTTGTTCACGGACAAAACCATCAGAGGTAATATTTAATGAGTTATCATCAATTGTGGCATACCAGTTATAACCTTGTTGCCATCCAGTTTTTGGAGCCCAACCGAAGCAAGCATAAGTAGCTTGTCCTTTTGTAACTTGATCATCACCGAATGGGACAAACATTTCGAATGCACCATGGTAGAGATTATCTGTACCAAGTTCAAGGGCTTTGTAATAAACTTGTTCTGCTTTTTCTTTATAACCAGCAGTTGCGTCGTCACCAACGGAGACGAAGGAACCACCGTTCATTGATGAGACCCAATATTGAGCAGACCATGCTTTGTCGTCATCAGCTAATCTGAATTCGACGTTTTCCCATGTCCACCATTGATTTGGATTGCAGTTTGCTGTTTGACCAACTGTGTAATCCATAAAGAGGTATAAACCTCTGGAGTTCTTGGAACCATAAATGTAGACATAATCACTATTGCTCTTCTTGAGCATATATCTGTTTGTCTTAACTTTGTTAGTCCAAATAGCGTCTTCCATCTTACCATCAAGGACGACTTTGTACATTAAGTCATCAGTGACGTGGAATGTAAATTGTGCGCTTAATTCTGTGCCCGCTAAAGCAACAGTAATATGAGCAGTACCAGCTGTTGTAGCATTAGCTGTAATTAAACCCTTAGCATCAACAGTAGCAATTTCTTCATTATCAGAGGTGAATGTAAGTTTATTTCTATCCCACAAACCTTCTGTTGTAATTTCGATTTGGTAAGAATTGCCTAAATAAACTGTTTCTTCATTTGATTTGAGAGAAATGTTTTCTGGCAAATTGTATAAAGAATCAATTTGATCGCCGACGATGCATTTTGGATCGCTAACGACGACAGCAGTTTTCCAACCACCGACCCAAACATAGTTAGCATTTTCGCCAAAGTCAGCGTATTCAAATGCGGCAACCATTCCTAATGTTAAATCTGTGGCTTTGCCATAGAATGCATAGAAACGATTTCCATCTCTCATTAAGCCCATTTTAAAGGCTTCGCCTTTTTTAATAGCTGGGGAGAGAGAACCACCAGTAATTAATCCGCCCCAATTCCAGTCATTGAGAGTGTCAACTGGTCCGACAATGCCATAGCTGTTCCATGTAGAAGCAGCTGATGGTGTATCAGCATAATAGAAGAATTGGTGTGAATTTTCATAACACCACATACCATCATCTCTGTCAGATGCCATGAAACCAAATTTTGGCCATTGGTCAGTCATGTCATGTTGGTTAATGGCTATGGTTGCTTCAACATACCAACGTGTATCGTGAACGTCAGCATATACTAAAGCGATATCTTGTGGATCTTCAATAATGAATTCTCCGTCTTCTAGGTAACAGGAAGTATCTGGATTACCACGAGAATTTTTGAGATCGAATGGTGAGTGTTCAACTGTGAACTCAACATCATCTTTGAATTGTGAGTCGGCATCAGATGTAGCGGTAATTATAACTTTCTTTTGTTCTGCAACTTTTAAGAAGTTGACAACACCGTTAGTCACTGTTGCGACTGTGCTATCGCTTGAACTCCATTTCACTTTTTGGGAAACGCCTTCTTCACCAGCGACAGAAGCTTTAAGAGTGGCTCTTGTGCCATCTAAAACGACTTTGTCTTCTGGTTCAGCAATGGTAACACCGGTAACAGCTGGACCTGATGGTTGGGAACCTCCGCCTCCACCACCTTGGCCTTCGCCGCCTTTGCCACCACATCCAGTGAGTAACAATGGGAGTACAAACAATAAGGAAAGTAAACGATAATTTTTCTTTTTCATTATGACCTCCAAATTATCTCGGCTCGCTAAAAGAGCCTTTGTACAAGTTTATATTAAGATTTATGTGTTTATTTTTAAATAAAAAAAGACCATTATTTTTAATGGCCTATTTAATTTTGAATTAGTAATTAGATTGCTTTTAATGGAACATTTTCTTTAATAATGTTCTTCATGACTTCATATCCAGCGGTATTTGGATGTAAACCATCGGCTTGTTCATAGTTAGCGTAATTATCGCCCCAAACCGCCATAATATCTAAGTAATGAAGTTTGGAATTATTTTGAGCGTTGACTTTCATAATTTCATTGGATTGATTATGGAATTGCCATTTGCTCGCAAAGTATCCAGCGCATCTAGTGATGGAGTTGTAATATATATTACAATTTGGGAATTTGCTCCAAATATCTTCGCATATAAGCATGATATATTCAGCGGTTGATTCACCATCTTCATTATTATCATCCACGTCATTAATACCAATATTAATAACAACATTTTCTGGTTCGTATGGATCGATGAGTTTCTTTCTTAAACTTCTCCATTCTCTAGCTTGGGTACCACTAATACCGACATTAGCGACATCATATCCCGCAAATGCGGTGGCAAAGTTTTCATCGATACCAGTTTTATTTCTCCAGAATTCAAAGAAGGAGTCACCGATGAATAAGGTTGTGCCCTTTTTAGAAGAATGAGAAGCGGTATTCGCTAATGATTTAGCGGTGCCAAAAGCCCCACCGTTATTGTAATTGCTATTGGAATAAACAATGAATGTACCTTTCAAATGTTGACTCTTCGCGGTCACTTTTGAAGATCCGTTGATACCTGTTGCGTACACACAGTCATTTTCGATATAGCATATATCCTCATTCTTGATTTCGTACTCAAAAACTTCGTTTTGACAAACATCAGGATTAGTAAAGATAGGTCTAATAGGAACTTCATCGAAATCATTTCCGTTTTTATCGCAGTAGATATAAATGGATTTGAAATAGACTCTTCCGTAATCGGTGGTATCTGATTCACTGCTAGTTGTTTCTGTTGTGCCACTACCGCCTCCGCCAGAAGAATTATTTGATTGACCGCCTTTCGCGGAGCATCCCATCATTGACATTGACATGAGTAAAACCAATCCTCCTAGTCCGATAATTTTTTTCATTTCTTTAATAACCTCCGTATTGATTATTTAATGTGGATTTAAGTTGGCTAACAAAGCCATTTGTTCTGTTTTGGTAGTAGCTGAGTAAATATTGGTAATAATTTTGCCAAGTAGCAAAGTAGTTACTTGGTTGACCCCATCTCTTTCCGAAGTCTTTCTTATATGGTTTGACTTCTTCATACATTTCATAAGTGATATCACTTAATGTTTTAGCACTTAAGTTGCTAATAGCAAGTTCTTCTGCTCTTGAAACAAGCATCGATCTAAATGTCGCTGATTTCATACAGCATTTAACAAGTGGCCATTTGTTATAAGAATACTGATTATTTTTATCAAAAAAGTTCGTGGTTTCAGTAAACGCGAAGTCAGTGTCATGTAAACAGAATCTCCATTTGCCATCTTCATATTTCTTGCTAGAAGTATCCATGCTTCTCCACATCTTTAAGTTGTTTAAATTACCGACATAGTCCCAGTTGCAACAATAGTATTCTGCAAGTAAAGCATCGATAAAACTATCAACGTCAATCTTTTTTGATAAGTCATAGAATGCCGCTTCTATTGTGCTGCTGTTATTAAAGCGTAAATCATTTAATAAATTCTTTAATTCATTGACATATTGAATGCCGTCTTCATCGCCATCATCAAAGATGATATCTCCCTTAACTTCAAACATTGTGACATTATCATCATCAACGCCATAATTTTGCTTGATGTAATAATCGGAATAATGTTCTCTTAACGCCATAAGACCCCAATATTCACCATTTAAATAAGCTAAACATGGTCGATAGGCAGTTGTTGAGACATTTGTGCCGAACATCGCTCTTTGGAGAATCGCATCATTAAATCCACTCCACTGTTCAAAGCAGTTTCCACCATTGTGAAGTCTAAATCTAAGATGGTTAGTTAAATCTTTATCTGGGTCACCACAAGTTTGACGATCGCCAAAAATTGGGATGGTTACCTTTTCATTTTTATTACCTTTTTCATCTTTTTTAAAGTTGAGGTTTAAGGTTCTTTGCGGATATCCTTTGGACCATCCGCCGCCAACTTTAATCTTGCTATTTCTTTGCCAATAGTCACCAGTAACAGGATCGATATATTCGAGTTGTACTCTTTGTTCCACTTCTTGTTTGATATTGTTGTAGAAATAATACGGGCTACCAAACCATTTGCGGTATGGCATGGATAAAGAAATAATAGGCAAAGTATATTCGGTGAGGTTATCAATGAGATATGTCAAAGACATATTTGTTTCAACTTTTTGATTTACAAAGGTAATGTCAATAACAGTTGCGTTATGGAAGAAAGCGTAATTGCCAGTGTTTTGAATGTTATTAATGTAATTAGTTGAAACACACCTTCCATCTAAACTATCCAATATCTCATCAACTGAAGTGGTCATTGGAATATTGTCGTTATCTTCTGGCAAATTCTTATAGATCCTTATTGCTTTAAATGGTTGCAAATAGCAGAGTTCATTTTTAGCAGGAGTTTCACCGTCATAGTTGTAATAAAGATTAGCTTTGGCTTTGTTATAAGCAAACTTCAAATCAAATTCGAACTTATAAACGCCCGGTTCCTTAGTCACATATAGACCTTCGCAAATGCGATAATAATTTTCATTATCGATACGAATTGAGGTATAACCTTGATCAAAAATATCTTCCTCATCATCAGGAATTTCACTACTTGAAGTCGTCGTTATTGATGGTTCATCACTATTGCTTCCTTGAGAAGATTGATCTGGTGAAGGGCTAGTGCAAGACACGATTAAAGGCACTAAAAATAAGGACAAAAATAAATTCCGTTTGTTCATCATAAATTAATAATATCACTATATTGATATTTTTCTTCTTTTAAAAATAATGGAATAATAGAAATAAGATGAAAAAAATAATTCCTCTAAT
>JAEEGL014796018.1_pt1 | contig 10394 bp, 8 predicted proteins | sample 9134231 | NCBI WGS metagenome assembly JAEEGL01 (sample SAMN16246548, study PRJNA631951) | gut metagenome | biome: gut microbiome; feature: rumen; material: fiber-attached | host: Bos | place: Iran: Karaj | collected 2018-10
AATACCGGATTGCTCGATAATTCCAGCAATCCGGTATCGTTTTGTCGGCCAACCTTGTCAGACAGATGCCCAGATCATTTTTGTCAAAACTTTCTTATGAGCATCCGCCTCATTATGACGCGCCTGATTTCATATTCCCCTCCATCGAAACAGAAAGATGACCTTCCCATCAATGCTTGAGATCTTTACACTTCCGAATGCCCGGCTGTCCATCTGATCGGATCGGTAATCATTCAGCAGAAACACCTCATCAGACTCGACGATTACTTCAATCTCTTTTTCAGATGCGGTCTCATAGAAGATCTCCTCTGACTGAACGAGACCGTTCACCCGAAAGCCGTCATGCCCGATACTGACAGTGTCGCCGGGAGTGCCAACTACTCTGGAAAAGTAACGGATGCCGCTCTGTTCATAGCTCACGACGTCGCCCTTCTGAAATCCTCCGACCTTCAATACCACAGCACAGTCGCCGTCCCGGAGCTTTGGGAACATCCTGTTTCCGTGAACCGCATAGGGACATAAGACAAAGAGGCAGATAAGTGCGATACCGCAGGCCACAACAACCAACTTGATCAGAGTCCTGACAAGGGACTTTATCTGCTTATTTTTCTTTTCCCGATGTCTTTGTCTCTCATGTCGATTTTCAGAACCGACGGAGGACGGTTGCCCGTCCTCCCCGATATCGATGAACTCCAGTTCTTCACTCATACAGTTCTCCTTTTGCGCCTATCAAGAAAAAGGACGGCTGAGAAAAGAACAAGCCCGGTAAACAGGATTGCAAGTAGCGGCATGGCACCGAAATCGACCCCGGTGGGAACAATGCTCTCTCGTTCATTCACTACGGTCGCGGTCGTATCCTCTGTGATCGTGCCGCTTCGTTTCTGATAGGTCGTCTTGTAGCCCTGAGCGCTGTAGTCGTCCTCGATCACCTTGTACTTCACGCCTGCCGGGATACCCTTGACGGTCACAGAGGATCCGGCACGTAGAGTGATCGTAATGACCCCGTTTGTGCTGGTCATCGTGCCTTCTTCGCTTTCCGTTCCTCCGTTTTCGTTTTCCCAGATCGTCACACTGTTAAAGGTCCCATTTACGGGGTTATCAGACGAATCGGTAAGCTGAATACGGATCCTGAATCGGTCAGCGCGGCTCGCCATTGACCCGCTGATCACCTTTCGGACGGTCAGCTCGTAGGTGCTGTCATTGACGAAATCATATGAGCGACGGTCAGCGTCTACGGTGAATGAAGCGGTCAGATTCATCAAAACCTTGTCGTTCGCCTTTGAGCCGTTTAGTGCCGGTACAAGCCAGGTGAACGTGCCGTCGGCATTTCTTTGTAGTTTTGAAATGATCGAACTCATGGAGGCGATATAACGGTCACTGAAGTCGTCGGTTTTATTCAGGAACCGAGCCACCGAGATTAAGTCGGAATCTGATGCTGACAGTTCAGTGATGTCTACCTTTGAACCCTTGTCATAGATTCGGAACTCCACGCTCTCGCCGTGTTTCAGCACACAGTACAGGCTGACCTTCTTGGAATTGTCAAAGACAATGCTGTTCTTGATGCTTTCCGAGGTAAATGCCGCCAGTGTTGAGTTCGTTTGACCGGTTTTGTAATACCGTATTGCTACAAAGTGGCTGTAATCCGTAATATCTGTTTTCTTCAGACCGTCAGTTGTTTCTGCCCGATACTGAATATCGATCCGAAACAGGAACTCGTCATCAGACGGGACGATTTCCCCATTAGACCTGACAATCTTTGAAACCGTCGTCACTCCATAAGGGGTGTCCGGAATGTCCCGGAAAGTGTTCTTTACATAGAGCGTCCCACCGTCATTCACAGTCACTGAAGAAGCCGTTCTGTTATAGGTGGTATTATTCACCGAATATGAGATCTGATATCCTGTTGCCCCGGTTTCCACCACATAATACTTCACTTTCGTTGTGCTGCTTCCGTTCCGGTAAATCTGCAGACCCGTGAACTTCTTTGCCGCCCAGTTGTCGGATGAAGTCAGAGTCACGGTCTTGCCGGTGCTCTTGAATGTGCCGTCCGCGTCAGACCAGAGCGTCATGGTGACGGAATTCGGTCTCGTATAATACTCGTTGTCCTCATCGTCCCACACCTTCTTCACCGTGATCTCACCGGTCGGATTGGGAAACCGGACGTAAAGCGTTGCGAACGCACACTGGTAATTATTCCTGTTCGAATCGTACATACCGCCGACGCCGAGGATCGAAGTGCAGCACTTGAACGTAGCGTTCGTATAGTTCCCGTCCTTTGTGACGCTCGTGCACTGAAGGGCCAGGTTCGGATAGTAGTTGCCGCAGTACTGGTCATGGGCGATCTCGCTGGTTCCGGCAAAAGTGGCAAGCGCCTGCCCCACCGCCGTAGGAGTCGTCGAACCCTCATACGCCCAGGCATGCATGCAGCCGAAGATCAGCTGGTTCTGATTGAGGTTCAGCGTCTTCGTGCCGGTCGTGTCCTTCTGAGAACCGAGTTTCTCTGATACATACCCGAAGATGCGAGCGCCGCCGAGGTTCGAGGTCGTGCCGTTGTTCTGAGCACGGGCGTTCATATTGGCGGTCGTCATCTGCCGCATTGAATTGGCAATAGCAGTATTGGTGTCGGGCTTCGTCGGATCATTCAGAGCACTGTAGCCGGAGGAATTCTGCTTAAACCAGTTACTGATCGCACTCCAGTTGCTCAAGTTATTGTAATAGCAGAACCACTGGGCATCATGCGTCGGGATGTTGTTTGTTCCGATATGCAGATTGGTTCCCGGGTTGGTCCCGTTATAGGTACCCGTCCTTCCGTTATAGTTTCCCGGGTCGGAGGCATTCTGAACAGCTGCGATATACACGTTCTTCTTCTGATAAATGAACTTGTCGCCTACAGCCAGATTTGCCGGAACACATCCTGCCGGGAGGTCCATATAGGTGATGTTGTTGACGACGCTTGTGGAAGAAGCAGCAAGCTTGGTCGCGCCTTTCAGCATCGCCCGGTTTGTCAGAATGACAGGGGGAGTAATCAGTCCGGTTGAAGCGGATCCGGAGGAAGACAGTGCTACATCAAAGGCGCCGATCGCGTGGCTGTCGCCCGCGGTAAACACTGCCGCCTGTCCGTCTTCAGAGACTGACATAACGGACGCGGCGCTCTCGCCGAGGTTCACAACCGCTTCAATGGAATAATCCCCGACGGTCTTTTCCGATTCAGGTGAAAGAAGCCGGACTTCGATCGTTCCGGTCCCCATGTTCATGGTTCCGGGAACGGTTCTCTTATTTCCGTCTTCCGTAACGGTTACCAGAATCTTCTTCGTTGCCGGCATGGTTTCCGGATCATATCCATAGAGGGACTGGATCCGAAGTCCGAATACGACTTCGATCAGGTTGCCCTCAGGACCGTCCGTGTAGTAGTGTCCGTTAAAGCAGTACTCATACCGCTCTGCCGGGATCCGGAACACGCCCTTCCCGACATACTTCACGTCTGTAAAGGCCTCCGCGAGGTAGTTATAGAAAGACGTCGCAGGCTGGGAATCCCTCGGATCAAGCCCCTCGTTCATCTCATAGATTGAAGACACGACGTAAAACGCTCCGTCCTCTCCCTTATAAACAGGTGCGGATTCCGTGAGCTGAACGGGATTCAGCGACATGAGGAGTTCCGTCGAATACCCTTCCTGTGAGCTGTCAAATAAGGAATCGATCGTGGTCGATTCTGTCAGCCGGCTCTCATCAATAAAGGTATTGTAGAACTGAACCGTGTTATCCGTCTTATAAAGCTTCATTCCTGCCATTCGCTCCGCGTAGGCGTCATAGGACACATCGTTCCAGACAACGTCCGAAAGTCTTTCCCCGGAATCCTCTTCAGCTGCAAATACGCCTACTGTTCCGATATTGATGAGCAGCATAAGCAGCGCGAAGAGCGGCAGAAGCCACTTCTTTTTCATAATCATCTTCATCAGGCCTTTTCCTCCTTCCTTCTAAGGATGAACACCAGGCCGATCGCAGTGAACACGGCCGTAAAGCCAAGGATCATTCCCATGGGTCTTCCTTCAATATCACCGATACCGAAAGGCGTCCAGCTGGGTTCATCGGTCTTCGTCCCGTCCGGGTTCATGACGGCTGCCTTTGCGGAAAGCTTCTCTCCCCCTTCCGTCTCTTCATAGAGCCCCGTGATCCGTACAATATAGGAATTTGTTCCAACTGTAAGGGAATAACTGTAATCCCCGGGTTCCGTGATCCGGACTGTAAAGGAATCTTTCTCCTGATCCCCGGTGCAGGTATAGGCGCTTCTGTCCGGGATCGGAGATCCTTCTTCACCCTCTACAGAAACTAAAATCCCCTCCTCCGCTTTTACTTTGATCACGGCCTCCGCATATCCCTGCTCCTCCCGGCCTTCGCTCTCCGGAAGTTCCGCGGCATAGGCGGAAACCATCGGGAGAGACATGGCGATCAAAAGAAGACAGGACAAAAGAACCCTTGTGATCCGTCTTGTAAACTTTGTTTTCTTCATTGGTTCCTCCAATTTACTGTCTCGTCAGTTCCGAAATAATCGCGAGCCGGTCTTCCGAGCCGGCTCCATAACAAGTGGTGAGTGCCACAGTCTTTTCATTTCCATGGTCCGTAAGGAGCAGTGCGTGTTCCTTAAGAAACGCTTCCGTCGGACCGATTCCCCGGACGTCAAAGATCTCTGAATCCCTCGCGTTACAAGGGACGACGGCAAAGATCCGAAGTTCGCAGACGCTTCCGTCCGTAAGAATGATCTTGCCTGTCCGGTGTCCGTTAAAAAACGTTTCATCCAGGTACCGGTCCAGCGCTCCGAACATGGTTCCTCCCTCCATGTGATGTCCGTAGATCACGGAGTACGGATCGCTCAAATCGCTCTTGTTTCCCGCATCCAGAAAGATGGAACCGGACAGGGAATACTCGCCGAAGGGATCCGTATTGAGATACTCCGCGTTCGTCCTTCCCTGCATGAGCGGATAATCGATGCCCGTACCGTCGATCGTGATCCAGCCGATACAGTCCCGAGAAAGTTCCTTTAATCCTTCCGCGTCTTTGGATCCTCCGACCGGTTTATAAACAAGGGCGCCCCTTTGCGAGGCGCCGCTGTAGATATAAAGAGTGTCTGCCATGATATAAGCGCCGATAAGGAGGAACAGAAGAAACAGAATGATGAGGCCTGCGTCTATGATTCCGTTCAGGGTTTTCGTGATTACTTTAATCGCCTTCATTATGGTTCCTTTCCAAAGCGCTTTGCCCGGGGCCGTTTTTATGGTCCCGGGCAGCAGTTAAGAGTAACCTCTTCTCAGTCTTCCTCTTCCTTCTTGCGCTTCTTAGCGGCAAGGACAACGATACCGGCAGCGCCTGCCAGAGCCGCAGCAGCGCCCGGAAGGATCGCGAGCGTCACGCCGGTCGGGATGATGCCGACCTTCTTGTTCGTGTAGGTCACGGTCGTGTCATTCTGGATATAGGTGTCATCCATTCTGTAAGCGGGATCTCCGGAAACAGATGCGTCGTCGAGCGTAATATCAGAGCCTTCCGCTCCGTTCCCATCGCTGTACTTCGTATCGCCTGCGATCGTCGCGGTGACTTCGTAGCTCTCGCTGTCCATCGTATCTTTGTTCTCATTGATGGAATAGGAAGTACCCTTCGCGAGGCCGAGGATCTTTAAGGACTGATCTCCCTGAAGCCAGAAGGTCGCGGTAACGGACCCGTCGGCACCGACCGTGAGCTCGGTCGCGTTCTCATGCGCCTCGGTGTTGATGCCGTTCAGCTTCGTGGTGCGGTCAAAGGTCTGGACGTTCGGATCCTCATCGGTATCCACGACGTCATAGACCGTTCCGGGGATCGCGTTCGAGATCGTCACCGTGAACTCGAAGTACTCATCACGGGATGCCTGGTTGCCGGAGATCTTCTTTTCCAGCATCAGATCTTCGGTGAGATAGATGTTTTCAAAGCCGTCAGTCTTGGTGGGCTGCTGAGAGGTGCCGTCCTCCAGAACGATGCCGTCTTCGTCGGTGTTATGAAGGACATAGCCTTCGACCTCAAGAGCGCCGTTGTTATCGATGACGTAGACATCCAGGATTCTGGTGTCGTCTTCGTCGTAGACGATGGAATCATCGGCCGATGCTTCTGTGTCACTCCCCTTCAGGACGCCTTCTCGGCTTTCGGTGATCACGTAGCGATAGATGCCGGGCTCATTAAAGGAAACGCCGGAGAAGTCCACCTCGATCTTGGAACGTGCGTACTTCTGGGAACCGTCAGCGGCAAGGGTCACTTCATCTTTCAGTTTGACCGCTGAACCGTCCTTGTTCTTCAGGTCATCGTTTTCGTTTTCCTGCGCTTCGTCAAAGGTCGTCTGTCCGGCACTGAAAACCGCCGTGCCGATCGTCGGTGTACCGGTCACCTTGGACGCGTCATCGCCTGCCCAGACAGGAAGCTTCACGATCGTGCCGTCAGTGTTGTACTCACCGGCAATCGCCTGACCAGCGCTGATGCTGTACTGGAACGCTACATTCGGGACATTTGCCTCATCATCCATCACAAGGTACTTTTCCGCATGGATCGTACTGCCGGATACAGGATCGTAGGTGTAGCCAGGATCAGCCGCGAACGCGGGTGCTGCAAACATGGAAACTGCCATGGTCAGTGCGCCGATCATGGCGCTGAGTTTCATTGTAATCTTCTTCATGAGATTACCTCCTTAAAATATTTGTGTAATCCTCAGCCGGCCTGATCATTGCCGGAGAGGTCATTACCATGGTTTCGTTTCACGATGGAAACAACAAAAAGGGTCAAAAAAACGGCTGTGAGTACAGCCGCAATCATTGAGATCAGGAACAGCGTCTCTGTGTTGGACACTGCCTTCTCTTCTGTTTCTTCACCGATGGTGATGATCTTCGTCATGCTCTCTTTGACACGGATCTCCTTCCCGGGTGGTTCCTCATATTTATCGTCCTGGTCGGTAACCGCGATCACCCAGGTGCCTTCCGGCAGATGAATTTTCTTGAAAGATTCCTCCTGTACCCAAGAAATGACCTCGATCCCGTCGGAGTCGAGGGCTGAGAGCACCGAGCCTTGCACAAAACGGCCTTTTTCATCGATTTGTGCAACCTTCAGCGTTATGCCATCTGCATCTGATTCCGCTTGGATCTCTAGCTTCGTTTTCACAAGATTCCTGGCAACGAAGGTCACTGTCTCTGTCTCCTGACATGACGATATACTCTCTTTATCCCGCCATTCGGTGACAGAATAAACGGCCTGAAGAGTTCCCTCCACGATATAGTCCTTGTACCTCGTAGACTGCCCGTTTAAGAGCCAATGGTCCCTTCCGCAGGTAAAAATGAAGCAGAGAGATGAATCCTGATTCATATTGGCCGCGTACTTTTTCCGACCGGAGCTCCGCCAGTCAGCGAAGATGTCCGTGACTTTATAGGCGTAGACCCGGTCCTCTTTGGTCAGTGTGAAGAGATCACCAAGCTGGACGTCCTTTAGTCGATTGAAGCTTAAGTCCTGAACCAGATGGTTATGGCCGTAGATCGCGTAGTGTGTTTCCCCGAGCTTGAGGTCCGGGCTCGCCGCAGTCGTCATCCAGATACTGAGGTCATACTCGATCTCCTGTCTGGTTCCAGTGTAAACGCCTCTTTTCAGTGATATCGAGGGGATCTCCAGCACACAGTCAAGCGCTCCTTTTGCGAAGTCAGGCGTATAGGTGACGCCGCCTCTTTCATAGTACTTATCGTCTACGATCTCCGTATCTTCCGTCTTTTCTTCAGGCAAAGGGATATTCGCCCCTGTCGGCCCTTCTTCATCCATTGAGGGTACGTCCTCTTCCGTTGGCCCGGGGCTATCCTCCTTTACCGATACCTGAAAACTCTTCAGGTATTCTTCCGCAATGCTCTCATCCTTCTTCTGCCGAGCCATGCCTTCAAGCGTGTCCCGATTGAGATACAAAGAGGCGGCAAGCACGATCGCACTTGCCGCCGTAAGAAGCAGGAAAACTTTTGAACTTTTCTTCATCTCCTCTGTTACCTTCAGATCTCATACTCATCGTCTTCCTCGTCCCGGGGCTCGTCCTGAGTAGATCCTGTCGGCGATCCATTCTTTCTCTTCTTCATAAAGAACATGATCGCGATGGCAATCGTTACAGCGATCGGGATCGCAACCGTCAGGATGCTTTTCAGCTGATCTCCTTCTTCGGCAGTTTTCTCCTCCTGTGCCTTGGTTTCAGATGGGGCCTCCGTGCTTTTCGCTTCTTCCCGTGATTCCCTGTCTGCCTCAATGGAGGACGCGATCTCTGACGCTTCCTCTTCGTCCATGAGCGATAAGAGATCCCTTTCGTCCACCTGATTCAGGAAGTGAACGTTCTTCTCTCCGTTGGCGTCCCGGTCAATGATGATATAGAAAGTATTCCCTGCCTTTGTCATTACTGTCATGAACTGTTTGCCGGAGGACGTCACAAAGTCGTCCACGAGCTTCATGTTACCGTCCGGTGTAAAGGCAAGATCGAAATCTTCCACCACATCCAAAGTGACAGTCTCTGTCTCTTTGGATGTCTCTTTGCCGCTTCCTTTTTCTGTCTGCTTTTCGGCTGGCTTCGACGTGGGAGCCGCAGTTGATTCCGACGACTTCTCAGTTTCGGCTTCGCTTTCAACAGTTGTCCTGCTTTCCTTTGCGGGCTCGGCAGCATAAGCCGGATCCACCGCGATGAGCATCGCGGCAAGAATCCCAAGCATGCTGAAAACGACTTTATTCATTGTCTTCTTCCTCCTTTTCGATCGCTTCGGCAAGTCCGGGATTCGGAAGACCGTTTCCTGTTCTTTCCAGAAGCCTCTTAAGCTTGTCTGGTGTCATCTCAAAACTCCGGCAGATGTCGGAGATCTCGATGCTTTCCTGTTTCTTATATTCCTCTTCGAGGACTCTGGCCTTTTCCGCCCAGTCCTTCGCCTTCTTCCTTGCGCGTTCGAGATCCGCGCCGATCTTTTCAAGCTTTGCGCTCATGGTTAATCCTCCTCGGGCATCCGCCCAAACGTCATAAAATGTTTCTTCAGATACTGATCGTCCAGGGAAATATACCGGACTGACGGACGGGAGGCGTGGATCATCATGTTGTCTCCGAGATAAATGCCAACGTGCGTCGCGCCGTACTTATTCTGCGTCCCTTCAAAGAAGACAAGGTCTCCGGGCTTTGCATTTCCCCTGCTCACTTTCGTACACATCGAAAGAAGGCCGTTGCAGTCCGTTCGTTCAAAACTGTACAGTCCGGTACGGTTCAGCACATAGCTTACGTAGCCGGAGCAGTCAAAGCCTTGAGCGGGAGTCTCACCTCCCCAAACGTAGCTGGTTCCGAGATGCTTTTTTGCTTCAGCGTAAACGGCGGCGAAATGCTTGTCGGCAAGGTACTTTGAAGGGACTTCATAATTCGAGTATTCATACCCGTCGAAGAGATCCGGACGGTTTCCCTTTGTGCTCACCAGAAGATCAAACTCTTCGAGCTGCTCTTTGTTGAATCCCATATATTCCGCCGCATGCCGGATCCCATGATTCTTCAAAATGATCACGACCTTCAAGCCGCTCTCCTTTTCCTCTCCAGACTCTTTGGACGGATCTTCGTCTTCAACTGTAAGGTCCATCACCGTCTCGTACTGAAAGGCAAATATCTTCCTGAGATCATTCCTGACCTTCTCCCCCTTATAGTCCCCGTAAAGGACGGTAAGGAGAGCCGCAAGCTCATAGGGATCGTGACCAAGATCCGGCTCATAGCGGACCTCGGCCTCATGGACCTCCAGTGAATTGATCCCGTTTTCCAGGTAATCGTTCCGCATCGCTTCCAGTTCTTCTGCCTTTGCCTGCTCCATCTGGAGGTAAGCCAGTTCGACCGAACGCACATCCTTTTCTTCAGCGGTAATGCTTGTCGCCGACACGACGCCCCCGCCCGCGGCGAAGAACGACGTGCAGGTGGAGCACATCGAAGCACTAATGATAATAAGGAAGAGGATCCCGGCCATCGCAAGCACCGCCATGGGGTGTTCACGAATGAACCTCCCGATGACCTTCGCGGTATCCCTTGCCCCTTCTTCAGCCTTCTTCGCTGCCTTCCGCTCTTTTGCCGCTTTCTTACCGGCAGCAGCCGCGGAGCTTCTGGTTCTGTTCCCCTTGGTGTGATAGCCTTTCTGGATCTCTCTCTTCTGGAGCTTCTTTCTTGCCGTATTCACTGCCTCAGCCTGCTCCTTTACGCCGGGTTCCGTATAAGAGCTATAGGTCCGGAGTTTCTTCAGATACCCCGCGTCCTTTGCGTACATTGCGGCCATCTCTCCCCCGTGAAGGGCATCCGAAGCTGCGCTGTCATCTTCGTCCTCGGAGAGAGCGTCGTGTGCCAAGAGCAGCCCTGCTCTTGA
>JAEEGL015883907.1_pt1 | contig 10394 bp, 9 predicted proteins | sample 9134231 | NCBI WGS metagenome assembly JAEEGL01 (sample SAMN16246548, study PRJNA631951) | gut metagenome | biome: gut microbiome; feature: rumen; material: fiber-attached | host: Bos | place: Iran: Karaj | collected 2018-10
ACCAAATTATTATCTATCATATACTTTTCCACTGCATCTCTATCTTTCGGCGTATCCACCGAAAGAGTTTTACAATGAGCATTAATATAGTAGCAATCTTTCCGATTTTCTATGAAACGAAAAGAATCATTTTCTTCAATTTTTTCAACGGGACCACGAGGAGTGGCATGATAGTACTCCAAAGCAGCATTTGTAAATGCACCCACACCCACAAACTTCTGATACACATAATTCATATCGCCCTTAGGGAAAGGAATCGGCGCACGACTGATAAAAAGGCAAACACCATCCTTGTTCGTAACGATTTTCAGATTCGTTGGGTCAACTACTTCCACCGGATTCTGGAAGCTCGTCATCAGATTACTCACATAGAAGCCATCAGTTGGGATTTCCGCAGGAATACATTTCACAATATCCTCGGCCATCACTAACGGCTCATCCCCGTTCACCATCACCCAAAGGTCTGCCTCCACTTTCTTGCTGCACTCATACAGACGCTCCGTTGCCGTTTCACAATCCCTACTCGTCATAATGACTTTGCCTCCAAAATTCTCGACAGTTCGTTTAATTTCCTCACTATCTGTAGCAACATAAACTTCATCAAACTCTTTAACTTCCTTCGAGTGTTTCCACACCCAATAAACCATTGGTTTACCACAAATCAAAGCCAACGGCTTGTTATTAAAGCGCGAGGAGCTTCCTCGTGCTGGAATCATACATAATATCTTCATGTCTCTTTCATTTATTCTGCTATTTTCCAAAGCGGTACAAGGCTCTAAATCCGTAGAATCGGTGATATCTGTGAGAGTATAAAAGAACGTATCTGTGTGAAATGTATTCTGATTATATCCGTCAGATACGTAATCAGCAAATGGCCATCACACTCATTTGCATCAAAATCAAAAGTTATATCAATTCATCATTTGAGTTAACTTATCTCATTTTCAAGTCCACTTTTCACAAATTGAGCCATAGATGTTTTTTTTGTGCCAAATAACCAAAATGCAAGGATTGGGCTCAATCTTATCACATTGCTAATTAATAAGCAGAAGGCAATGACAATAAGAGCTATTATTAGAGAAAATGTGAATTCTATCACCGGCATTGGATAATCCTTGAATATAGAAGTCACATATTGCAACTGAGTGGGCAATAAGAAATAATGAAGCAAGTATATATCCAACGTACGCCTACCAATGTATTGCAAAGAACGCCCTAACGCTTTATCTTTTGTAAACAACGTTTGTTTATTTCTGAAAAAAGAGAAAACTATCAGAATTCCCGAAATAGTTTTGCCAAATTGGAAGACAACCCCTAATATTCCTGACGAAGGCAAGACATCATAATAACTATTTAACAAAAAGTAAACAAGAACACACATCGCCAATGTTATCCCTTTATCCAAAATGTTTTGTACGTTATCAAAATGCTTTTTCATAAGTGTTCCTATTAGGAAAAAACAAAAATAAAACCAATTCCCTATTCCCAAGGTTGTTTTCACGTAATCAGGAAGTGATATTGATTTATATAGTGGCGGCCAATTAATGACATAGAAGAATGCCGCTACAAGGATAATCACATAATCCTCGTATTTTCTATTTCTACATATATACCGAATGATTGAATAAAAAATAAAATAGAGAAACAGAGTGTATGTGAACCAATAGCCATATTTTGCCTCGTCTATTATACCAACAATGAAGTCATACTCCCTTATCTGAACAAATATCGTAAAAAAGACTAAAGTGGAAAGAATCTGAACCACAAACTTCTTTTTTAGAAAACTCCCAATATATTGAAGATTCCAAATCACACCTGATTTATACAACACAAAACCACTGATGAAAAAAAACATCGGCATCCGAATTTGTTGTAAATAATGATGAAATGAGGATGTGTCACCTGGACATATACACAAAGATGCAACATGCTGTATCACGACTAACATCATAGTGAATCCACGTAGGGCGTCTATGTATTCTACACGTTTAGCGTTAGGAGTCATTTCTATCAAATTTAGTATATTTCAGAGAACAAATCAGAGCCAATAGCTTGTTATGATAGCGCAAAGAGCCGCCATGCGCTGGAATCATACCTACAATTTTCACTTTTCTCATCCAAGTTCTATATGCTTTGTATTGAGTTTACACCATTTTTAGTTTTTGAAAGTTTTAGAAAAAATGCATAACATTCAAGGAATCAATGATTAAAACCTGCTTTATTTAGTTTATTTACTACTTCTTCAGAAACTATTATAGAAAAGAATAAAAAATTTTACGGAGCAACTTGGCAAAAACAAAAAATAGCTTATTAACAAATATAAATCAATCATTTATTTCACAAGTCATCCAAAAACTAAACAAAAACGAAACTCCTTCCCAACGCCAAGATATTATTCCGATAACGACGAGGGCAAGGCAAAGTAATTACGTTAACGAAACAAACGTAATTACGATAACGGAAGCAGCAAAAGTGATATTCTTCGTCCATCAAAAAAGGATTTAACACAATCTCAACGCCATGACCAATGGTTTATTATGAAAACGTGATAAGCCACCACGAGTCGGAATCATACAAACAATAGTCATTCTTTTTTATTTTAGTTATTCTTCAAACAAAGCATATCCCTTACCTCATATACTTTTTCAACATATTCAGGGATTCGTCTTTTATATAAATCTCGTATCTTTGTTTCATTTTCTACCAACCACCTAAATCCTGCAACCAAATCATTCTCTTGCGACAAAGATTGTACTGGTATCACATAATTCTTTTCTGTACCGAATATGTCCTTTGCGATTCCACGTGCTTTCACCGAATAACCAATCACCAATGTCGGCACTTGCGTAGAATATGCTGCTATACTTGCATGAGTACGAGCAACCACCATAAAACGACATCTTGCTATAAACCCTTTCAGTTCTTCTGCATTATGGTCTTCTATCATCACCACACGTTTTGAACCCATAAACATCTCATGCAATTGTCTCAAAGGTTTCCTGTCATCATTATGGTCCCAGACCACATGAGGAATCAAAGCCACCTGCATATCTGTCTGTTCAATAATATATCGAACAAGATTCACATAATTCTGCAAAGTAACACCTTGATTTTTTTCATAGCCAATAATCATTGGACTAACATTGATACCAACTGTATTTCCTTCCACAAAGCCATTTGGCAAAGTCAAATCTTTTCTGTCAAGAACAAAAGCGGGGTCAGGCAACAAAAATGACTGTATCAACCCTTTAGCCTGCAATGCCTCGTATGTCAAAGACTCTCTTGCCCATATCTTATGATACCCCCTCAAATCTTGTAGCATTTGTTCATCGATTGCATCCGGCTCTATTGATGCACCCCACAAAATCCGCTTCACATGAGCCTTATCCAACATTTTATTGACTAAGTAAACAAAAGCCGGAGCACCATAACAGTAGTTATCCCCTCCTATACCTAAAACATAGTCTACAGATTTCGCCACATCCACAATATGCTGGAACACAAGTTCATCATACGCATCTTTTTGTCCCAACAATTTTATCTTCACCACCGCTTTCAAATGAGAAAAACTACCAGACGTTATTAGTCGTTCCGCCTCATCTATTTGACATACTTCTGATAGTCCGAATTCTCTGTCTTCATTCACTCGATTAGAAAACAACACTAAATCACGACCTATCAACTTGGCAGTACTTCTCACAATTGCTTCGCAACCGTGATTTCCTGAACCGCCATGAGGATACATTACACACTTCATCTGAAAACAAATGCTATTCTATGAATTATACACCATTTTATCCATTTTGAACATTGGAACACATGTTGATAATCTTGCAGTTCCTCTATTTCTTGAATGGAAAGTATTACCTTGTTGTTTGTCTTTGTACTAAAAATTCCATCATAAACAATACCCCATAGACGCTTATATAAAAGTTCCTTCGCGGGTTTCAGCCACAAATGATGACGTTCATAAAAGGATTTTAGTTGTCGCCATTGAGAATAATCTTGTTCAAATTGATTGGGACGTTCTTTTGTTGATAATGTATCTGTTCCTCTCCGATAAAAATAGCTAGTATGGGCTACTTGGGATAATGTTTTTACATGTTCCAAGTACTGTAAGTTAAACTGCAAATCTTCTCCATAATTACAAGCCAAAGGGAAACTGATGTCGTGGGATTTTATAAAAGCCAAATTATATAACTTTGCAACTGGTCCATACAAAAGAAACTTACTGTTTAAATCCACAAAATCTTCAAGTCCCTTCTCATCTAAAAGAAACGTTTTACCATACGTTGGCTGATATTCTACAAAAGTACCATTCTGAAATTCCTGTCTGATGCCTGATACGACCAAATCCGCTAAAGGTGCGTTAGCCATACATGCAAGATGTTCTGCTCCGATTTTGTCATCACTATCTACAAAAACAACATATTCACCCTTTGCCTCTTCGATGCCTCGATTTCTTGCTTTCGACACACCTCCATTTTCTTGATGAATCACGCGGATGCGTTCATCTTTCTTCGCCCACACATCGCATAGTTCTCCTGATCCATCTTTACTACCATCATCCACCAAAATACACTCCCATACTGTATACGTCTGTGCAACAATTGAAGCCACACATTCATCCAAATACGACACGACGTTATAGACTGGTACAACAACTGAAATCATACGACAAATTCCCAACCTGTCTTTTCAAGAGATACAATCATTTCATTTTTCTTTTCCTGCGTTATGCCACCACCTAAAGTATAAGACCAGCCATAACATGGACTCTCTTCCATCTGCATCTTACGTTTGGCGATGTATTCATCATACGTGCATATCACACGAGCAGGGCAGCCCACTGCTACAGAATTGGCGGGAATACTCCGACTCACAACACTGCCAGCCCCTATCACAGTCCTATCACCAATCTCCACATTTGGAAAGACAATAGTTCCTGCACCAATAAATACATCACTACCTATTTTCACTTTTCCTAATGCAGTATAACCCAAAGGACGTTTAGTCGAGGCATCATGAGCTAATATATGAACACGTGGAGCCAATGTTATTCTGTCACCAATCTCTATCAACCAGCAATGTCCTGGATCTATTATACAGTCACCCATCACAGCACAATCCTCACCAATTATGAGACCGTTTGAGATGGCAATTTCCAGCTGGCTCCTGTCATCGACATGGAGAATGTGATGTAGGATGAAAGAACTAAAGTACAAATAGATTTTCGACAACATATGATTCTTTACAACACTTGTTCTATCCTATTAAGCAACACATCCTTTTTCCACATAGAACTTCTCACTTTCACCTTTTCGGCACAAGCATCATGCAGTTCCAAATGTTTTAACACTCTATGCATCTCAATATAGATACCTTCTTCTGAATTATCCGCCATCAAGCCGTATTCGCCATTTTCGCCCAACATTTCTGCCGTACCCAAACACCGCGTTGAAATCATAGGCGTGCCAAGAATGCATGCTTCTGTCAGAACCGTGCTGAAACCCTCCGCATACGAACTGCTGATGAACCAATCGGCAGTCTTCATATATGGATAGGGATTGTCTCGGTTGCCAAACATCTGAACCTTATCTGAAAGTTCCAACTCTCGCAAAAGCTTTTCCAAAGATGAACGCTCGCCACCCTCACCTATTATCCATAGTCGGAAGTCAAAGCCTTCAGATTGCAATCTTCCACAAACACGAAGCAATCTATCGTATCCCTTCACAGGCGTCAGACGCCCGACAGAAACAAAAGTCAATTCAGTCCCCCTTGCGACCTCAAAAGCGTCTGCTTTTTGGCGTATTTCCGCATCGTCAAGCACATTATACCGAGTCGTTAGTGAGAATTCCTTACCCAACCTCTCTTCAAAGTTCTTACATACCCCTCTCGAGACACCCACAATCTGGTCATATGCCGAGTATTCTTGCAAATAGCGCTTTTTCTGCGTTGGCTGAAGATTTGCAAAACCATCGCCATAGTGCAACCATGCTAATTTTCTTGACTTCGTGTTAGAAGAATGAGATAGAAATGTGGTGGGCATTCCTTCATACCATGCAATCTCAACATCATACGAATCCCCTATCAGCAATTTATGCAACAGTCTCTTGTTCCCCCGATGAAAAGCCACATTGAAGAGTTTATATTTGAAGCTGTTACTATTATCCACCAGATATTTGTAGTGAACATGGGTGGGAAGAATGTCCACAAAAGCACAATCATAGCCTTCATACACACTCTGCTTAAACACAGAAATGACCGTAATATCATATTTGTCTGGAGACAGGCTGTTCACCAAATTGATGAGGACACGTTCTGCGCCACCCACAATCATAGACTCTATCAAAAACATTAGCCGCTTTTTCATCTTCCAACATATTTCTTCAATTGCCAGCGGCGACGTAGTGACAAAAGCCAACCAAACGGAAACAAACACCACACCAGCCAACTATTGCATTGTGCCACATAGCGATATTCTCCTGCCAAGCAACAACAAGAGATAAACTGTAGCGCAATATTGATACGATGTATTCTTTTGTACTTCAACTGAGTGTTGAACATCATGGCATATCCCATCGGATTCCGCTTCAACAACGACCACGTGGAATCAGTTAATCCACCTTCTTGATACTCACAATAGTATATTGGAGTATCAAACCAACGCAAACGATAACCATCCAAAGCCATCTGATCCCACACAACAGCTTCGGGAGTGAAGATTTCGCCGTCCCAAACAGGGAACTTATACTTTTTCAACTTCTCTGTATAAAACACCTCTGCCATATCGGCCTCCAACGAATATTGGGGACGCTCAATATTACTACAATCCACATATCCAACAGAAGCATCTATCAAAGGTTTACAGTGAATAAAACTTCCATCAAAAAAGACTTTCAAACCAGAAATTCCGATGAAAGAATCATCGTCCTTAGGCAATATGGCAAATGAATGCTTTATAAAAGTCATGGCATTAGGGGCTAAAGCGTCATCCGAATCAACAATGAAGAAATACTTTCCTTGCGCCTCTTCTACCGCTTTATTTATCGCTCGTTGTTTACCACCATTGACGACCTTCTCATACAGGATGGAGAAAGGATGCGCATCTTTCATCCATTGTCCGAACAACTCTTGTGTATCGTCCGTCGAGCCATCATCTATAACCAACCATTCAAAATCCATGCAATCTTGCTTACACAGAGACTCATACAGGCGTGGCAACAAATGAGCACGATTATATGTAGGAGTAAATACTGTTATCATGTCATCAGTAAATTCTCCACGGGTTTCATCAAAGTTTCTATTTGGAAATCCCGTCCTCGTTCCACAGACTTTCGTTTATAGTAATTAAGGAGTTCCGTATTACTTAACAACGTCTTCAACCCCTCATATAGAGCATCCTCACTATTCTCTGTAATAATTCCATATTCTCCATCTTTCAACAATTCCCCCATTCCACTGCAATCCGTAGTGATGACAGGAAGGGCAAGAATCAGAGCCTCGGTCACAGCTGTGCTGTAACCTTCGGCAAGAGAAGAACAAACAAACAAATCTCCTTGAGCCAAGAATTTGTAGGGGTTCGTTTGAAAACCCAACAATTGTATCACATTTCCCAACTGATTTGATACAATGTACTCTTCCAACATCTTCCGTTCTGTCCCGTCACCAAGAATCCACAATTCTGTTGAAAAGTCCTCTTTTAGCAACCGCCTAATGATTTTCACCAGGCGTCCATATGCTTTTTGCGGTTCCAAACGTCCTGTTGTAACCATTCTGATAACTTCGTGTTTTCCCATATCCGGATGTGGTTCCTTTGACAAAGATAAGATTGATGATGAATCAATCGGATTATAAACAACCTCCATCGGAACATTTACATCAGGGAATTCAATCTTAAAAGAATCTACGACAGTCCTTGATACTCCTACAATTTTATAGAAACGATTATATGCTTCTGATTCTTCTCGCCGACTATCATAGACAGATTTTGTCCAATGGTTATGATGCAAGTCTATATGCACCCAGGCGTATTTCTTTGCCTTCCTATTGGTCGAATGACTCAGTAATTTTGTGGTAAACCCTTCCACATACGCAACCTCCACATCATTGTCTTGTGGTACAAACATACGATATACCCATGAAAGCGACAACCACTTATACACCAGATGATGCTTAATGACATAAAAGAATCGTGACAAAGGATTACCGTCACGAGGTTCTGCTAATATGGCTTTATATCTGACATGTTCTTTAACTGTTTCTTCGTACTTCCCTCCCCCACTTATCGCACATACTGTAACATCGAATTTCTCTTTATCAATATTCTGTACTAAAGTGGTCAACACTTTTTCCGCTCCTCCACCTGCAAGAGATTCAATAAGAAAAAGAACTTTACACTTCATAATTTTGTACGAGGAAGTATTTTATACACATAATTCTGCAGATAAGAGTATTGCCGAGTTTTGCAGAAAGACACATAATATACGGCAGATATTGTCATCAAAGATATGAGACCATTGCTCAACGCTTTTACAAAAAAGTTCTCCACAAGAAGAAGTTCACACAAATGTACTGATGCCACCAAAGTCACAAACGCTACAACTGAATAGAAGATATACTTTCTAAAGTACTTCCATAATGACTGATGAAACACATACTTATAACAGAGTTTTGGAAACTGCCAAAAACCTATAGAAAGAATACTGATAGAAGTGGCAAACAATACACCCACTAAACCCCAATATTGGACAAAAACATACGAAAGAATCAGATTTATTATCCCCTGTAATAATGGCGTGTAACGATCTTTCACAAAGATTCCAGCCTTGGTTTTAAAAGTCAAAGCAGTGCTACGCATGACATCAATATAAAAATTGAACAAGATGACACAAAGGGTTGTATACCCCAAGAGGTATTCCTCACCCAACCACCAGGAAATAAAAGGAGTGATTATATTATGCAAGATAATCACAGGGATGGATGCCAATAAAAAATTAACAAAGAATGTTGTTTGGAATACCTCATACACTTTACTTGCCGATTCCGAAGCGATCAGGTTCCCTACACTTTCGGAGAAACTATTCAAAGCTTGGTTAACAATACTCCGAATTGTTCCTGTCAGCAATGTATAGTTTGAATACAATCCAATACTTGCCACACCTACAAAGGCAGAAATGATGATATTATCTGTACTGTGCATGAAGTATCCCCCTATCTTGTTGACGAAAAGAGCCTTCATGTTGGTCATAATATTTTTTTTTGTAGCAGAATCCAACAGAAACGTCTCTTTTGTCTTAATATAAGGGAACAACTGGTTGGCTTTTCTTACGATTGCATAGTTTAGTCCCAGACCGAACAACGCCTCGACGACCAAATAAAGGATGTAATTATGGGTATAATATAGAATTGCCAGTTTTGTCAGATTCAGTCCAATTTGATATACAAGGTTTATGGTAGTAAGCTTGTAGGTCTGCTGGCTGGCATTGATGATTGACCATTTATAAGCCGTGAAGTAACCCACGACAGAATTGAACAAAAATATAAAATAGACAATGGAAACATATTCCAGATTGTCTCCATCCTTAATAAAGAAATCTATAAAGGGATATAGACACAAAGCAAAAAAAATGATGCCTATGGCTATGTATCTATATACCTTGCGATATAATTGCAGTAGTGCTAGAATCTTTGGACGGTCATCTTCTGCAAGAGGCTTATAGAGATTATAGACAACACTTGTGGCAAAACCACCCTCCAGCAAAGTCATGATACCAAGGATATTAGACAAAAGTCCATTCAAGCCAAGGTATTCAACACCCACATTATCCACAAAAACCTTACGGGTAAAAAAACCTAATAAGGTCATTATGAGGGTGATTCCAAGGCTTGATGCCAAGTTCTTCGCAGAATTAAGCGTTCTCATTTATATGTTTATCCAATTCTTTAGAAAAACGTAATACAAGTCCCTGTGCAAAAGGCATAATCGAAAATACCCGAGAATAATATCCAATGCCGTATGTATCGCCTTGACAATTATCCAAAGCACCATTACGCCTTGTCGATTTCATCAATGCATTTTCCACATTCAATGCTGCAATAAAAAATCGTTTATCTCCTGACAAACGATAAGCACTAAGAAAAAGCAGGCCAACCAAAACAGTTCCAGAAGATTCCATTCTCTCCCTGGAGTTAAAAACAAAACAACTAAAGCCACCATCAGGATTCTGATGGTTTAACATGGCTTCGGCCAAAATGATAATACGGGTTTCGCAGTCGGACATATCAGCAGTTTCTATCAAAGCTAATATATACCATCCTATACCACGACTCCAATCATAGACACCTAATGGAAGTTTCTTTTCTAAATGATAAGCATGGGCTGGATAAATGCC
>JAEEGL015934271.1_pt1 | contig 10394 bp, 11 predicted proteins | sample 9134231 | NCBI WGS metagenome assembly JAEEGL01 (sample SAMN16246548, study PRJNA631951) | gut metagenome | biome: gut microbiome; feature: rumen; material: fiber-attached | host: Bos | place: Iran: Karaj | collected 2018-10
AATCGGGAGCACAAACATAAAATGTGGAGCCATGATAAACACCTCGTTGATGCCGAAGCCAAGTAATACATGGATGAACAAGTCGACGGCAAAACAAGAGAGGCACATCCAAAGAAAACGACTCTTCCTACCAAACCAGATGCCAATGGCAAACAACAGCATCATCACTGCCTCAATGACATAGCTCAGATACCATCGATAAGGTACGAATACTGGGCGATGAACCAATGTGTCTTCGAGGAAATAATCCTGATGAAACTGTATAGACTCGCCAAAGAGATTCTCGTAAGCAGACTGCCAACGGGATGTGGATATGTCTGTCCACTTAAGAAAGCCATGGTCTTCCAATGGTTTGCCAGTCTTGGCAGCCTGACGACGCAGAACCACTTCGCGACGGGCTTTCTTCTCCTCAAACTTCTGCCTCTCCTCAGGCGTCATCTGAGCCACTCGTTCCTGTAGTTCCTTGGCCTTACGCTCCTTCAGTTCGGCACGAGCCTTCTCCTTCGGCAACACAAACTTACGATACTCCCAAGTGGCTGTGGCCCACAGCAATGCCGCAGGTAATATCACAGCCAGAAGCAGGTATTTCGGACGGAAAAAGTCCCTAAGATTAACGAACAAACCCGACAGGAACACCTTTGCGCCATTGCTCAGTGTCACTCCCGCAGTGATATAGAAGAGTATCGCCGACTGCCACCACTTAAACTCCCTGCCCTTCTTGATACACACGCCAGAGATATACAGCGTAACAAGCAACAGGAACATTGACAACGTAAAGTGATCGGGCACGATAAACGACAACAGGATATACGCGAACGAGAAGTGATAGGCCGTCAGCAGCGTAGCATCCCAACGCCTCAGCTCTATCACCTCACGATGGATGCGATAGAGGAAGATATAGGAATAATAAGAGCAGAATATCACTGCCACAGCCACTATATACTGTACGCAATTGACTCCAAAGATCCATGTCAGGCCTTCGTTTAGCTTGCTAAAAGGCCATATCATAAACGATAGTAGCGGATGACGATACACTTGATAGACCACATCCCAGTCGGTCACTCCAAGATACGTCAGAGGGTCGTAGCCTGAGAGATGGAGTTCCCGTTCGAAAGCTTTCCAATACGGTCCGAAGCCCGGCTGCTGGAATAGCCTGTGCATGCGCCATATAAACAGGGCGTTGAGGGCTACAATCACCGCCATCGCCACAGCCGACTGCAGACGTTCCTCGGGCTTTATCTTAAATATCTTCAGTGGATACCTCATGTTCTGAACGGTTTGTAATGTGACGCATCGGCAAAGGCCAGCAGCTCCTTGTCGCCACGGCTGTCGCCGTAGGCGGTGAGATGATAGTCTGTGCGGTTGGGATGGAGGGCGAGGAGGCGGTTGACCTTCTCCTGACCGTAGCAGTTTTTGGTGAGAAAACGGCCTGTGAGCTTGCCGTCGATGACTTCTATTTGGGTACCGATGATATTAACAGATCGTCCCTCCGTGTTAAATCCCTCTGTATTGAAGAAAGGGCGCACCCAGTTATCGATGGATGCGCTGATGATGAGGACTTCTGCGCCTTCGTTAAGAGCCTGACTGACGGCCTCGACAGCCTGGGGGCGCAGCAGATGCTGATTATCTTTGGCAAACCGCTGGCAGAGGGCATCGAAATCCTCAAGCGTCATCCCCTTGAAGAAATGCGAGAACACCTTCTGCTTTGCCTTGTAGTTCGGATACAGACGCAGCTTCATCAGTACCAACAAAGGCGAATATCTTAGGAATCCCAAGATGAGCGCACCCGCACCACAGGCATAGCGGATGAACGCGATGAGCGTATCCTTCGTGGTGAGTGTCCCGTCAAAGTCGAAGGCAACTATCTTTTTCATGCTTACAGTCTTGGGGATGGAATCTTATCGATGATCTTCTTAAACAGCCAGGAGACGAAGAGTGTTGCGACGATATACAGCAACAGCCCGGCATACACATCGTCCTGAATATAATGCCGCACAAATATCTTCCTTACCAACGGATGGGCCACGAAGATGGCCGCAGAGATACTACCCACCCAAACGATATACGGAAGCACCTGCTGAGGCACGAACTTCACGAGGGCTATCGTTCCCCAGACGATGAGCGCCGGCACAAACAGCCAATGGCCGAAGATGGAGCTGCCCCAGAAGATGCCTGCGACGGTGATGACAAGACTCAGCAGCCATGCAAGCATCAGCGGTGTGCCAGAAGTCACCTTCCAGTCCTTGACCATCAGCCCTTCGTAGCGTGCCAACAGCAACCCTATGCCAAAGGGCAGCATGCCGCCAATGAGATTATACCGCAGCCGCTCAAGCAGCACCATATCGTTTTCGCAAAAGAGTTGCCAAAGCCAGCAAGCCACCATACACGCCACTACCACACCCCAATGCCGCCAACGGTAGAACACCAGCCGATAGAAGATGTACAACTGGAGGGTGATGCTGAAGTACCAATAGGGACCGGGCCACACAACCCGCGAGGGATTCTCGAAGAAATTGGCATACATGCCCAGCATCGCCACCACCTCCGTCCACTGGTATCTGTGCATGCCTGGCGTGACGGCATCGAGCATGATGAAAGCCACAAAGCCGACGATGAAGATACGGAACAGCTTCAGATAGTTATAGCGAATGAATTGCACAAGGGGACAGGAACCTTGTGCAGTGCCGTTGGTGCACAAGGTTCCTGTCCCCTTGTGCAGCTTTTCATACTTCTTCACCAGGCCGTAGCCGCTCAGGAAAAGGAACACCGGCACGCCATAATGCCCGAAGAACGACAGCAGATGTATCGGCAACAACCCGTCGGGATTAAGCAACGCATGCCACAGCTGGTCGAACTTCCACTGATGCCAGGTATATTCATTCTCGCGTACGATATCCTTCAGCCAATGGCAATAGTTGTGCAGCATGATGGCGAGGATGGCAACGCCCCTCATCGCAGTACACTCCGTCCGTGTCAGCAGCTCCCCTTTCACTTCTTCACCTTTAGTCCGTTGTAGTCTGTCACGTTCTTCAGGATACGCGGGCGCTTCACGTCATAGTCCGGGCTGATGACATTGTATTCCGAACGGTAGAGCGGCGACGATATGCCTCCGAGATACATCAGGAAATGCGGCAGAACGTCAGTCATCATCGGACGGTTCTTAGCATTCTGTATCGCCATCCAGCCGTAGGGATGACGCTCGCGATACAGGTCTGAACCCCACACCCAGAAAGGTATCTCCATCTCGTTGCGCGCCAGCCGGTAGTCGATGTTGGCACCGTGCATGCGTCCGTACATATACGGCTCGCCGTCGAAGATCTCCTCACCGTGGTCGGGCACGTAGATGACGACGGCATCCTTATCGGCAAACCGCCGCGTCACAGCATAGACAATCGAGTCGTTATAGAGCAGCGAGTTGTCGTAATACGACAGTATCTGTTTCTGCTTATCGTTGAGCTCAGGCCTGTTGTACATCGACGGTCTGAACTTCGTATGTGTCTTCAGAGGATATCGGCTGCGATAGTCCACGTGCGAACCCATCAGATGGAGGATCACCAAATTGTGATCATGGGGTCGGTTCTCCTGATCACCGGCTCCTTGAGTGTGATCAGAAGAACCGACCCCGCGATCAAACTCCTTCAGCACGCCGTCGTCGAAGCGATAGGTACGCGTGCTCCGCTTGTCAAACTGCCGATGGCTCAGTTCGGGGTCGTTCAGGAAGAAGCCGCCACTGAAGTCATAGACCGCCTCCTTGGCCTTCGACTGAAACTGGTTGGTGATGAACGTCACGTGATAGCCCGCCTTCCGGAACACCTCGGGGAAGAGTGGATAGTCGCACCACTCACCAGAGTCGCCGACGGTATAAAGCGACATCATGTGCTTAAACACAAAACTCGTGAGGTTCCACGGCGACACCACGTCCGTAAACTTCACCAGCGAGCCCTCTGCCTCCATCGCCACCTGTCTTGGCGTCGTGGGCTTGTTATAGCCATAGAGCTGCGAGTGGTGCTTGTTATAGCTCTCGCCTATCACCACCACAATGTTCGGCACCCGATAGCAGCAGCTGTCGACAACCACTTTGTCGCTGGCAGCCTTCAACTGGTCCAGCTGCGTGTCGGCGAGTCCGTTGGCATACAGTCCGAAAGCCAGACGATACACGGGGATATAGAGTTTGGCACAGTCTTTCTTCGTCAGCTCGTGCTCCACCTGTCCGATGGTGTCGTAGGAGAAGAGGCGTTTCATCGCCGTCTTGTTGTCCCACGTCTGCGATACGGCGCTATAGAGACACCAGCCCACCAGCAGCCCCATGATGACCTTCGGGATCATCATCAGCAGCGGTTCGTTCACCTTCGGCAGTATCATCCTGCGGGTCATTTTCTTGCCGAGCCAGCGGATGAGCGTCCAGAGCAGATGCCCTCCGATGAGCAGCAGTATCCAGCCCACGCCTGTCTGCACGATGTCCCAGCTGAGATAGCCCGACAGAAACTCCTGCGCCTCCTGACCCGTTGTCTCCTGAACCAGCATGAGCATCGTGGGTGTGAGCGTCGATTCGAAGCGCTCGTAGCAGAACATATCCACGAGGGCCACGCCGTAGAAGAAGACGTACAGCAGCGCCTTCACCCAGATACGGATCTTCTTGGGAATCAGCATCAGCAGACAACAGACGATGTAGATATCCAGGAAGAGCTCGGGCACGGTGAGCTCATACGGCTCGGCACCCTTGTTCCGCAGGAAATAGGGCATCAGCTCCAGCTGCGTACAGATCCAGCCCAGCGCAAACATAAACACGAAGAATGCGCCATTCTGCTGAATCGGACTGAACAGCCAGCCAATCCACTCCAATGGGTTTATCTTATGTTTCTTTCTCACCTTTATACAGTCCTTTTTCTTTTATATAGTCAGCCACCGCCCTCGGCACCATCCTCCTGATGCCCCTACCCTCACGGATGCGCTGACGAATCTCCGTGCTACTAATGTCCAATAGCTCCGCCTCGATAATCTGGGGAGGGTATTTTTTGTCTAAGGAATTAGAATCTCTCCTTGGATAGACCACAATCTGATAGTTCCTAAGGATGTCCTCGTGGTGGTACCAGCGATCAAAGAGGGCCCAGTTGTCGCCGCCCATCAGCAGCACGAACTCACGGTCGGGGTAGTCTTTCGAGAGTGCCTGCAGAGTATTCCACGTGTAGGACGGCTTCGGCAGATGCAGCTCGTAGTCGCAGGCGACGATACCCTCCACGCCTTCGAGTGCCAGCCGCGCCATCTCCATCCGCAGTTCATCATCGAGCAGGTCTGACGTCTGTTTCAGCGGATTCTGGGGCGACACCATCAGCCACACCTCGTCGAGCCCAGCCTGCTTCCGCAGCTGCCGTGCCAGCGAGATATGTCCGTTGTGTATCGGATTAAACGATCCCCCAAAAATCCCCGTTCTCTTCATAGTCAAACACTCTTATTCCCCTCCTGAGTAGGAGGGGTTAGGGGTGGTCTGATCGGTAGTCTGATCGGTGGCCTGATCCAAAAATTGCTTAATCTTCTCCAGTGCGTCTTGCTCTGCCTGGGCGAGGACGTCATTCACAACGATCTTGTCGAACTTGTCGGCAAAGGTCAGCTCGAACTCCGCCCTTGCGATGCGCTGGTCGATTACCTCCGGGGCATCCGTGCCGCGACCCTCCAGCCGCTTGCGCAGCTCGGCTATCGACGGTGGCTGGATAAACAGGCTCAGGGCCTCGTCGCCATAATACTTCTTGATGTTCACGCCACCCTTCACGTCGACATCGAACACCACGTTCTGTCCCGCCTCCAGCTGACGCTCCACCTGTGATTTCAGCGTACCATAGAACCGCCCCTCGTACACCTCTTCGTACTCCAGGAACTCATCGTTCTCGATTCTCTGTCTGAACTCCTCCGGCGTCAGGAAGAAATACTCCACGCCGTTCTGTTCCGTTCCTCTCGGCGGCCTCGACGTACAAGAAATCGAGAATGCCAGGTTCAGTTCCGGATGCTCCTTCATCAGCCATCCGATGATCGTGCTCTTGCCCGTCCCCGACGGCGCACTGATTATAATCAATTTTCCTCTACTCATATCGCGGTAGCAAATTCTTCACTCTCAAAGTGCGTTGAGCACTTGCTCTTTGATCTGTTCCAGTTCGTCCTTCATCTTCACCACGATGTTCTGCATCTCGGCCTGGTTGCTCTTCGAACCGGTCGTGTTGATCTCGCGTCCCATCTCCTGAGCGATGAATCCCAGTTTCTTGCCCTGTCCGGCAGCTTCGTCCATCGTCTCGCGGAAGTACTTCAGGTGGTTGGCCAGCCGCTGCTTCTCCTCGCTGATGTCGAGTTTCTCGATGTAGTAGATCAGCTCCTGTTCCAGCCTGTTCTTGTCGTACTCCACGCCGGGTATCTGTTTCAGTCCGTCCTCGATGCGGGCCTTGATTTTCTCCACGCGTCCCTTCTCGTAGGGTTCGATGTCGGCCAGCAGCTTTGCGATATTGTCTATCTTCTCCTCAAACTTCTTCTGCAGCGCCGCTCCCTCCTGGATTCGGAAGTCCACGAGGTTCTTCAGTGCGTCGGTCAGTGCGCCCTTCACCACTACCCACTCTTCGTCGTCGAGTGTCTCCACGTCGGTCTTCGTCAGCACGTCGGGCATACGGGTGAGGGTGTAGAGCCAGTCTTCGGGCTCAGGGATGCCCACCTTCTGTGCGATGCCTTTCAGCTGGTTGTAGTAGTTCTCCACGAGTGCGGCGTTCACGGGTGTGGCGTCCACGGCACTCTCCTTCTCTATCCACACGCTCATGTCCACTTTTCCACGGATGAGGGCCTCTGCCACCATCTGCCGCATCTCCATCTCCTTCTCACGATAGAGCGGGGCGATGCGTGTCTGGAGGTCGAGCTGCTTTGAGTTCAGCGACTTGATCTCCACGTGCACTTTCTTGTCTTTGTATGCCACGACCACATTGCCGTAGCCTGTCATTGATTGTATCATAATTTACGCGTACATTATATTTGGGGTACAAAGTTACGAATAAGTATGCTAATTGCAAAATAAATTTCGATTTATTTTATAGGTTCTCTCTTTTTTAGACGAAAAAGCGGGTGAACACGCCCGTGTCCACCCTGCTTTCCAATCAGTTTCTTTCCCCCTAATAGCCCATGCAGCTCGTAGCTCCGAGAGCCGTGAGGATAGCGGTTGCGATGCTCGCTATCAGCTGCACGATCCACTTCATCGTCTCTTTCTTCGTCATAGCTTACCTCCTTTCTTTTTAATTGTTATCAGGCTCGTCGTCGTTCGGATCCGGGTCGGAATTACCGCCGCCTTGGTTGCTGCCGCCCTGCTCAGTACCTTCGCCCTGCTGACTTCCACCGTTCTCAGTGCCTGAGCCGCCCTGCTCGGTGCCCTCGCCTTCGTTCTCGCCCTCATTGTCCTCTATCTCTCCGCTGTCGCCCGAGGTCACGCGCTTCAGCACGGTACCGTCCTCGTCGAGACAGGTGATCTGAATCGAGGTGTTCTTCAGCTCGTCCTTCACGTCGACGCTTGGGGTGAACACGATGCGGCGGCTGGTGATGAGGTTGGTCTTCACGTCGTCAAGGTCTTCAACGGCCTTGCTGCGCACTCCGAATCGCATGGTTCCCAGGCCTGGCAGCGGGATGGAGTGACCCTCGGTGGCCCACGCCTTGATAACCTCGCCTGCGGCGTCCCAAGCCGCTTTGATTACGCCTGCGGAGATACCCGAGTGAGTAGAAGCCTCCGCAAACACCTTCTTCTCTGCGATGGGGATGTAAAGGTCTGGTCGCATCACGAACTTCTTCACTCCCGGTTTCTTGCCGATCTTTAGCACTCGGCGCTGTGCAATTACTCTAATAGCCATAGTCTAATGTAGTTTTCGTTTTGTTAATAATTTTGTTAATCCTCTCTGTGTCGCTGAAATCCGCTTCTCGACGTTCTGTTAAAGGAAAATCCTGCAACTATTAATGCGCGCAACTTCTAGAATTAATGCCTGCAATTTTTCTCCATAATGACCGCCTTGTCGCATCTTTCGTTTGACAGTGCAAAGGTACGAAATTTTCGCTACGATACCAAATCTTCCCGCTCTCACAGTGTGAAAATCTGTTAACGAAAAACATACTACTCTGTGACATGTGATTTTGTGACATTAAGCATTAAGCACCTTCCATAATCATCAGCAAAATCACCCTATACTATATTATAAATTATATAATATTATAATATTATATAATTCTTATTACATATCTTATTACCTCCCCCAGACTTTGTGAACCTCCTTAATGTCACAAAGTCAAAAGTCACAAAGTCCGAGTTTTGCCCAGCAGAGTATTCAATTCCCCTCCTAAGTAGGAGGGGTGCCGAAAGGCGGGGTGGTCTGAACGCCAGTATAGGCTATCCATTGCCTGTCCCTGTGCAGGCACAGAAGTTCCTGGCCCTTCTGCGCCTGGCCCTTCTGCGCCTTCAGCAAATGTTATCTTTCTCATCTTTTGCCTTAGGTCTATACTTTCTTCTTAAACATCAGGCTCATACTGTGCAGGTATTCTGTTGGAGTAATGCCGAAAGCAAATTTGAAGGCACTGTTGAATGCTGCAGAGTCATTGAAGCCACACTTGCCGGGAATATCGTCCAGCGGGTGGCCCGAGTGTTCCATGAGTAACTTTGCGGCGTATTCTGCACGTAGAAAGCCCGACTACCGTCCGTCTGGACAGCGTCGACGGCATTCGACTTCGGCTGGTTCTTTTTCACCACCTCTTCCTGCTCGTCAAGCGACAATGCCCCGTTGGCCACAATGGCACGATAGTCATCCAACGCATTGAGTATTCGATGAAGCTGCTCATTTCGCCGAGTGATAACCCTATTGTAATGCAGACCGAAGCATCCAAGCACGATAAGCAATATCACAACGAACTAAAGCTGGGTGTTCTCGCAATGATTCTGCAGCATCAAACCAATATCCATACTCGTATTTGCTGGGTCAGATGGCATTTGACTGGTATCTGCCGACACCACATTTGTATCGGAGAACACACGCCAGGAACAGCAGGCTTTGCCATACCTCCTTATGTTCCAAGTCGGCATAGTTCTCGCGAAGCCATCTGCCATATTGTATCAACGCGCGAACATAGTCAGTCTGTCGTCTCTCAGCCATACTATACCAAGTACTGCCCACCACAGATGACTCGCTGCCACTGCTGCAAAAAAAGCTGCCGTCCAGTATCGTAGATCTTTCGGTGGCACGACATGTGCAACCAATGTCTCCACCAGTGGTCAAATTAATCCTTCATTAACATAACTTTTTCATATTTTTATGCTAATATTCCGTTTATTCATTATATTTTCGTATCTTTGCAGCCGAAACCCCAAACATGTTAGATTATGACAACATTTGCATTGAACAACCTATGGGCGTACATTGAAGGTCTCTCGCTTAAGCAGAAAGAGCGCGAGTGGCTGGCAGGCAAGCTATTGGAGCCGAAAACCGACGATGCCAAGACGGCACGCCAACAAGCGTATGTGAAGGAATCGTTGACCCGCGCACTCCAGGAAGTGAAAGCCGCCAAGAGCGAGGGGCGCAAGTTGAAAACATTTGACGAGTTTTTAGAAGAACTTGAAGAGGAAGAAGTCACGGTATGAAGGTTACAATCTCTACCATCGACGAGTTCGATAGACAGGCCCACCAGTTGTCTAAGAAATACAAGTCACTGAAGGACGACCTCAAGACTTTGCGACAAGAAATCATGAAGAATCCTTTGCTGGGCACCGACCTGGGTAGTGGTGTGCGCAAAGTCCGTATGGCCATTGCTTCGAAAGGCAAGGGAAAGAGAGGCGGTGCTCGTGTGTTGACCCTCAACTTGCTGGTGTCTGACGATGCCGAGGTGACGCTGCTGACCATCTATGACAAGAACGAAATTGAGAATGTCTCTGACAACTACATCAAATGGCTTGTCTCCGAAGCAATGAAGTGACGACACGCCGCAACAGCCTTTTGTTTTCGTTATTTTGTGCACAGGGGGTCAGGAACCATGTGCATAAAGTGTTGGCCTAACGTGAGAGACTTCAACATAGTTAAATTCCCAAATCGACACAAATATCTCAGAAATATTCACTATCTTTGCACCCAATAAAACTTTGCAATATGGAAATAAAACTACCAGGAACCGAGGATAGAGAGCAGCAGTATTTTGATGATCTGCTGGCTAAGATTCGCGATATACGATCGAGTGAACGTATGCCGAGACAGAAAATCACAGATTTGATTAGGATTGCCAAGGACTTTGATGATACTGACCCCACGGGCTGCCTAAGCGCTGCGGTTAACAAGATGTCCCGACTCGATGACAATGGACTGTTGCGTATGTTCAACAGTCTATTCCTTTTTGCAGAGTCGATG
>JAEEGL016359268.1_pt1 | contig 10394 bp, 6 predicted proteins | sample 9134231 | NCBI WGS metagenome assembly JAEEGL01 (sample SAMN16246548, study PRJNA631951) | gut metagenome | biome: gut microbiome; feature: rumen; material: fiber-attached | host: Bos | place: Iran: Karaj | collected 2018-10
CCTACTGTGGCAAATACCATCAATATGTCGAATATGGTAAAGTGGACTGTAGCAGATGAACCATTTGATTAAGCGAGTGCAGAAGAGCTTGCTCATTGTGCCGAGCGTTAAAATGGTCGAATTAGATTCAACTTGTTCATCCAGGAAACCAGTACCGAACAGAGGGAACAGAGTGATTCTACGAATCGCATAGTCTAATATGCGTTAACTATCATTAACGCGAGAGGGCCACCATTCCCAATCAGTTGGGGGAGCAAGCTCGGTGGCATTTCTCAAAAAAATCATCAACAAATTAATAAAGATAATCATGGCAAACAGCAAACAAGTAATGGATATTCGCCCGAACTCCGAAGGCATCAGCCTGGCGGAGAGCAATGAACAGCAGCGTAACTGGAGCGAGGATTTCTTGCGCAAGAAATCCAACGACCCCCTGGCCAACTATGACCCGACACGGGCACACCTGAACTTTGAGGTAACCCGCGGGGGTGTCATTCAACCTATTGACAAATCGAAATCCATCATGCAGAAAATGGCAGACAATCTTGCCGTACGTGGCATCAAAGACCCGAATGCCCGCGAGAACGTGCGCCGTCGGCAGAACACCTTGGCGCAGGTCATTTTTGGTGGCAGTCGGGAACGGATGAACACACTCGCCTTCGGCTCACAGACTCTTGACCTCAATAAAGGAGCGGACAATTCCCATTTGTCCAGAAACCGGGACATAGAGGAATGGGCCAAGGATGTATATTCATTTGTCGCCCGACGTTTCGGCGAAGAGAACATCGTCAGTTTCTATGTCCATCTCGACGAGACCAATGTTCACGCGCATTGTACGCTCATTCCGATGGACAAGGAGAAGAACCGCATTTCATGGCGGAGTGTCTTTGGACAGAACAAGTACGAAATGGGGAAGATCTTCTCCATGATGCACGATGATTTCTCCAAGGAGGTGGGAAAGAAATGGGGGATGGAACGAGGCAGCAACAAGGCCGAGACGGGTGCCAGACATCGCTCCACCGAGGAATACAAACGCGACCTCATCAACCAGGTGCAGGAGTTGGAGAATACCCGGGAAGGACTGCTCAAACAGATTCATCGGATGGAAATCAAACTGAAAGGTCTCACCACCATGATTGCCAATTTACAGGCACGGAAAGAAAAAATCAACGAGGAGATAGAACTCATTGCCAGACAATTTGGTGAGGACGGCCAAGACAAGGAACTGTTGGCAAGAAGGATGGCTGAACTGCGCAAGCGGGTGGAGGAAATAGACAGGAATATTTCTGAAAAGCAAAGGATACTCGACAAGACGGAAAATGTTCTTGCGGATGCCAAGGCGAAACTGGAAGGCCTGAGGCAGGAACATCGCAGAATGTCTGAAATCGTCGGAGATGACATCGACCGGGAAGCCAAGGCCATCCACTCGAATATCGTCACCACCTACTACAAGATGATGGCGGAATCATTTCAGCCCGTGATACCAAAACTATCAAACGAGAATCGCGAGGTGCTGAGGGATTCTGGGTTTTATGACCTCACGGACAGCCCGCAGCATGTCATCACCTGCGCCCTGTTCCTGGCCATCAACTACATCAAGGAGGCAACCACCTATGCGGAGTCATGTGGTGGCGGAGGTGGCAACATGACAGGATGGGGACGTAACAAAGACGATGATGACGAACGATGGTGGATGAGGTGCATCGCCCGTGCTGCCTCCATGGTCAAGCCCTCAGGACGGAAAAAGCAAATAAAAATCGGTAGATAATCGTTAGATAAAAAGAGCATGATAAAATAGGCTTGCTTGAATTTGGTGGGGCAAATGTGGGGCAAATAGCCTATATGAAAATCGCAAGTGCATTATTTTCAAGCACTTGCGATTTTATAAAGTGATCCCGTTGGGATTCAAACCCAAGACCTTCAGAACCGGAATCTGACGCTCTATTCAGCTAAGCTACGGGACCATTCGTTATTAGCGGATGCAAAAATACGGAATAATCCCGAAACGAGCAAATTTTTAGGTTAAAAAGATAGACAGTCCGATTTTTCCGTAGATGCAGGGTTTTAGAAGTTGATCCACCGGGTCAGGTCGGTCTTGCCCTTGAAATCGGGGGCTTTGGCAACTCCTGCGGTAGAGACATCCTCTCCGAGCAGGAAACGCTGGATGAAGGCCTTCACCTCCGGATACTGTCTCTCGGGCAACATGCAGTGGGGATGACCACCCACGATGGAGTATCCCACGCGGTCGGCGATGCCATATTGTTGCCATACCTTCATGGCGGCGTTGATAGAGACGTAGGCAGACTCGTCGGCCAACCATTTGTAATCGGTGTTGCCAAGTATCAACAGCGCACGCGGACAGACCATGGCGCACAACTCATGATGGTCGTGGGGCAGACGGAAGGTCTTCTCCTGGGCGAAATTGGTGCGCATGCTCTCCTTGAACCAGTGATAGTCGGTGCGGTCGAGGCTCTCCACACTGTCGATGGTGTTGGAGACACGCCAGGCTGCAGCTCCGCCGCCACCGGGCTCCTGTGCGATGGTGAGGGCGACACGCTCGTCAAAGGCTCCGCAGAAAAGAGCCATCTTGCCGGCGTAGGAACAACCGGTGACACCGATGTGGCGGGTGTCGATTCGGGTGATGGCCGGCCCGAGCTGTTGCAGTCCGTCAATCAATCGGCTGAAGCCCCAGGCCCATTCGCTGTAGGCTCCGTTTTCTGTCAGGTCGGGATACAACTGGTCGAAAGCGAATTCTCCACGGTCGTGGGGATGACGCCACTGAGAATAGTCGTTGACCTGTGCCTCATGGAAGGTCATGGTGGCGATGGGGAGGTCGGAAAACAGCTGGCGGGGCAGGGAAATGCCGCTCGAGCCGATCAATACGGCGTAGGGCGCCTTGCCCGTCGTGGGGTAGTGGATGGTGGATTTCAGGGTGAGTGACTTGCCGTTGCGGGTGACATCCACGATGAGGGTGTCGCCGTCCATCCGGGCTTTCACCGTGGCGTCCTTGATGGATGGTTTCGTGCCGATCTCATAGTGCTGGATCTCGGCGGCGATCTCATTGCGGCGGCGCTCCCACTGCTTGAACTTGAGGGCGCGGCCACGGCCGTTGCTCCACTGCAAGGGGTCGGTGAGGGTGTTGATGACAGGCAGTTCGCTGGCCGGGGGCATGACGGGTGCGCTGAACTTGGCTCCGGTGTTCTCCTGGTCATAAACGAGCGGAATTTTTTTCTGGGCGTTCACCGTCAGAAGGGTGAGACCCAAGAAGAGGAAGGTGGTTAGCGTTTTTTTCATGTTTATGGTTGGATTGAATAATGAATGTCCTTCACGGATATCGAACGGATGGACAAAGTTAGTTTTTTTTCTTGACTTCTTGCGCTAATTCGACAAGTTTTCTTCCCTTTTCGTCATTTTTTGTTCTTGATTTTCCTAAATCAAGATTGAAAATCAGTTAGATTAACGTCAAAATGATATAAAAATAATAATTTTTCTGACTTTTTGCTTATTTTTTTGCAAATTGTTCTTGCATATTAATATTTTTGACTACCTTTGCACGCACATTTGTAATAGCGATGGGACAACCCCGTCGATGATGTGATTTTGAAGACTTTTCTAAGGTAAAAGGAAATGAGCAGACTGATCAAGCCAAAAGACTACAAGGCGCTTCTTGATATGCGCCAGACCGAACAGGGCATTAAATTGATTAAGGACTTCTTTCAGCAGAATTTGAGTACGGAACTGAGGCTCCATAGGGTCACCGCTCCGCTTTTCGTGTTGCAGGGACTGGGTATCAACGACGACCTCAATGGTGTGGAGCGTCCTGTTACCTTCCCCATCAAGGATCTGGGCGACGCGCATGCAGAGGTGGTTCACTCACTGGCCAAATGGAAGCGGCTGACGCTGGCTGAATACCAGATAGAACCAGGATATGGGGTCTATACCGACATGAACGCCATCCGTGCCGACGAGGAACTTGACAATATCCATTCACTTTATGTCGATCAGTGGGACTGGGAAGCGGTGATCACACCGGAAGACCGCACCATCGCCTATCTTAAGGATGTGGTGAAGCGCATCTATTGTGCCATCAGGCGTACGGAGTATCTGGTCTGCGAGTCGTATCGGCAGATCAAGCCTTTCCTGCCCAAGGAGATCTTCTTCATCCATAGTGAGGAACTCCTGCAGATGTATCCAGACCTGACGCCGAAAGAGCGTGAGGACAAGATCTGCCAGGAGCACGGCGCGGTGTTCATCATGGGCATCGGCGGCAACCTGTCGAATGGCGAGCCCCATGACGGGCGTGCTCCCGACTATGACGACTGGTCATCGGAGGGAGAGAAAGGCCTGAAAGGTCTCAATGGTGACATCCTGGTGTGGTATCCCGTGCTGGAGCGGTCGCTGGAATTGTCGTCCATGGGCATCCGTGTGGATCAGGAAGCTCTGCTCAGACAGTTGCAGTTGACAGGAAAGGAGGAGCGCACCGCGCTCTATTTCCACCAGCAACTGCTGAAGGGTGCGCTGCCGCTGAGTATAGGTGGCGGTATCGGACAAAGCCGCCTGTGCATGATGCTTCTCCAAAAAGCACATATCGGAGAGATCCAGGCCAGCATCTGGCCTGATGACATGCGGAGGGAATGTGAGCAGCTGGGTATGCCGCTGATTTAAGCCAGTTCCAGATCGAGCAGTGAGCGCAACTTCTCGATGGCTTCGTTGTCTTGGCGCATTTTGTCGAAAATCTCTTTTCTCGTGAGCATCGGCTTCAACTCCTCGCCCTCTGCCAGGCGGATGTTGAAGTCGATGTTGCCGTTATGGAGATAGATGGCCATGGTCTTGCGGATACGCCCTTTGATCCGTATGATCTCATCCATCAGCTGCCGGTTGTCCACCACCAGTTCGATATTGGGAAAATCGGTGATTTCAGGCGTGATGTTTTTCATTCTTGAGGCCAGTCCGGGCATGGAGGCGACCATTCGGTTGCACATGCCCATCCATTCCCGTTGGAGGTCGGCGGCGTCAAACGTGTTTTGTTCGTCTTTGTTGGTGACTTCTTGTTCCTCTGGTGATGTGGCAGTCTGCTGGCCGCTCATCAGATTGCGGAAGGACAAGGAGTTGTTGCCAAGTCTCGGCCGCTGACCTGATATCGGCCGGCGATGGGGCGGGGCCACGGCAGGGGAAGTCGGATCTGCCGGGGTGGAACTGATGCCCGGAGATGTGGCTGGTGTGCCTGCCGGAGTGGTGCTGGCGGCAGAAGGAGAGGGTGCTGCGCCAGCTGGAGTGGTGCTGGCGGCAGAAGGAGTGATACTTGCTGTCTCAGGCTGGGGCGCAGCGGAAACGGTCGGGGCAGCCTGAGTGCGCCCCTGGGTGTTTCCTTCAGTCGCGGCCACCTGCGATGCCGCTTTCTGTTGACTGAGTGCTGCGAGTTTCTTGAACAGGGATTTCAAACTCTTACGGGGGCGGGCCCCCGCGCTGGCATCATCCTCCTGCGTGGCTTGTGCGATCTCGATCAGGGTCAGTTCGACAAGCAACCGCTTGTTGCTGCTCTGACGGTAGTTGATGTCGCATTCATTGCAGTAGCGCAGGGCCTGGTAGAGGAACTTGGCCGGGCATTTCTGCGCCTGTTCCTGGTATTTGCCGCGCTGCCGCTCGCTGACCTCCAGCAAGGGGAGGGTAGAGGGGTCTTTGGCCATCAGTACGTTGCGGATATGGCTGGCCAGTCCGTTGATGAGCTGTCCGCCGTCAAAGCCGTTGCTGATGATGCGGTTGAGCAACAGCATCACGTCTGCCACCTTGTTCTCCAGACTGAGATCCACCAGGTTGAAGTAGTTGTCGCTCTCCAGCACGTTGAGGTTGCTCACCACCTTCTCATAACTGAGGTTGCCGCCGCAGAAACTCACGCTCTGGTCGAAGATTGACAGGGCGTCGCGCATGCCGCCGTCGGCCTTCTCGGCAATCAGGTTGAGGGCTTCCTCTTCGTAGGAGATGCCCTCGCGCTCGGCCACCATCTTCAGATGACCCACGATGTGGGGCACGTCCATGCGCTCGAAGTCATAGATCTGGCAGCGGGAGATGATGGTGGGCAGGATCTTGTGCTTCTCCGTGGTGGCAAGGATGAAGATGACGTATGAGGGCGGTTCCTCCAGCGTCTTGAGGAAGGCGTTGAAGGCAGCTGCCGAGAGCATGTGCACCTCGTCGATGATGAATACCTTGTATCGGCCCAGTTGCGGCGGTATGCGGGTCTGTTCCATCAGGGTCTTGATGTTATCCACAGAGTTGTTGCTCGCCGCGTCGAGCTCGAAGATGTTGAGTGAGCGCTGTTCGTTGAACGCCTTGCAACTTTCGCATTCGTTGCAGGCTTCTCCGTCGGCAGTCACGTTCTCGCAGTTGATGGTTTTGGCAAAGATGCGGGCGCAGGTGGTCTTGCCTACGCCACGGGGACCGCAGAAAAGGAATGCGTGGGCGAGTTTACCGCTCTTCACCGCATTCTTCAGCGTGGTCGTCAGTGCCGATTGCCCCACGACGGAAGAGAACGTCATGGGACGGTATTTGCGTGCTGAAACGATGTATTCCATTCCTTAGTGTTAGTTGTTCCTTGCAAAATTACGGAAAATCGAGTGGAGAATAAAATGAATTCATTCATTTTTTATCCCGAGATGGAGTAATTTATGAAAAATTACGGAAAATCGAGTGGAGAATAAAATGAATTCTTCATTTTTTCTTGCAAGAAGGAGTAATTTTAGCAAAATTACGGAAAATCATTTTTTATTTCACTTGGTTTTCGTATCTTTGCCACAAATATTGATGAGGAAATGAAACAGATCAAATACATCATGACCGCCCTGCTCATCGTGATGACGATGACCGCAGCCGCACAAGGTACCAATGTCCGCACCAGGCATAAGGTGGAGAAAAGCGAGACGGTGTTTGGAATAGCCAAAAAATATGGCATCACCATCGAGGAACTCATAAATGCCAACCCCGACATGAAGAAGCAGGGGTATGAACTCAAGTATGGTGACACCATCAACATCCCATACGCCAAGGACCAGTCGCAGCAAGCCAATGCCAATACCAATGCGCCCAAGGCCAATACCAATGCACCCAGCACCAATGCCAATGCGCCTAAGACCAGTGCCAATACGCCCAGCACCAGTGCCAATGCACCCAAGGCCAATACCAATACGCCCAAGACCAATACTGACGCGCCCAAGACCAGTGTGGTGAACACTGCCAAGCCTGTCACCACCGTGGTGGGGAAAAAGGAGGTCAAGGTGGGTGTGATGCTTCCCCTGCATGACAATGACGGCGACGGACGCCGCATGGTAGAATATTACCGTGGTCTCCTCCTCGGTGTTGATCGGGTGAAGAAGGACGGCGTCACCGTCGATATGCATGCATGGAACGTGCCCATCGATGCGGATATCAACAAGACCCTGAGTGAGAAAGAGGCTGCTGAATGCGACATCATCTTCGGCCCGCTCTACACCAATATGGTGAAACCGCTGGCAGACTTCTGTGCCAAGCACGACATCATGATGGTCATACCGTTCTCCATCTCGGGCAATGATGTGGAGAACTACTCCAATATCTTCCAGGTCTATCAGGCACAGCCCGAATTCGACAAGCAGACCATCAAGAACTTCATCCAGTGGTTTAACAATTATCATGTGGTGATCATCGACTGTGAGGACGAGAAGAGCGGGAAGGCCGAATTCACCAAAAACCTGAGGGCCGAACTCGACAATTACGCCCTCAAATACTCCCTCACCAGCCTTAAGACCAATGAGAAGAGCTTCGCCAAGGCCTTCAGTCTCTCGCAGCAGAATGTGGTGATACTCAATACCGAGCACTCGCCGTCGCTCAACAGCACCTTGGCTAAACTCAACACGCTGACCCAGAACAACAATGATATCAGCGTGTCGCTCTTCGGCTACAAGGAGTGGCTGATGTACACCAAGGTGTATCTCGACTACTATTTCAAATACGACACCTATATCCCCACCTATTTCTATTATAACGACCTCTCCGCCGACACCAAATGGGTGGAGCGCAACTACAAGAAATGGTTTGAGAAGGATATGAACGCCGATGCCCTGCCGAGATTCGCTCTCACAGGATTCGACCACGCTTGTTTCTTCATCGGAGGATTCAGCCAATTCGGAGAGGGATTCAACGGAGGAAAGGGCCAGATGACCTACAAACCGGTACAGTCGCCCCTGAAGTTCAAGTCGGCAGGCAAAGGGCACAAGAACACCAACTTCATGTTCGTGCATTACAAGAACGACCGCACCATCGAGTCGGTGAATTATTGATAGGATGAGAAAGGTAACCGTGAAGCATACCTGGGGACTGTGGGTCGCGATTGCATCCATGTGGCTGTTGCCCGTGAGGACGGCAGCGCAGATCGGAGAGCATCGCGATGACCTCTCCGTGGGTGCCAATGCGGGCTATCAGCTCTCTTCCGTGGGCTTCAACCCGAGAGTGCCGCAGGGACAGCACGGCGGACTCACCGGCGGTCTGTCGGTGAGGTATGTCTGCGAGAAGTATTACAGCACGATCTGTTCGGTCTATGCGGAACTCAACGTGACCCAGATGGGATGGAAGGAGGATATCCTCGACGCACACGACCAGATGGTGATCAATCCCGCCACCTCGAAAGCCGAGGAATACAGCCGCACGATCAACTACGTACAAGTGCCGATCTTCGCTCATCTCGCATGGGGCAGGGAGACGAAAGGATTCAACTTCTTCTTCCAGGCGGGACCGCAGTTTGGCTTCTGCCTCGGTGAATCGACCTCCTGCAATTTTGATGTCAACCAGCCCAACATGACCGACCGCTCCAACAAGACCATCAAGCAGTATTCGATGGACGTGGAGAAGAAATTCGATTATGGCATCGCCGGCGGTCTGGGACTGGAATACACCATTCCCCAACTGGGGCATTTCCTGCTTGAAGGGCGCTATTACTACGGACTGGGAAATATCTACGGAGCGTCGAAACGTGACTATTTCGGCGTGTCCAACTTCAAGGGGATATCCGTCAAACTCACTTATCTCTTCGATCTGAAGAGGACCGAGAAATAGACCGGCGACAGCCAGGACAACAATTGGAAACAGTTAAACTTAAATCGATAAACTATGTTCAAAAATCATCCTAAAGGATTGCTGCTTGCTGCATTAAGCAATATGGGAGAGCGGTTCGGATACTATATCATGAACGCCGTGCTCGCGCTCTTCCTGTGTTCGAAATTCGGCCTCTCCGATGGCCAGAGTGGTTTCATCGCCGCCATGTTCCTCACCGCCATCTATGTGCTCAGCCTCGTGGGTGGCATCATCGCCGACCGTACCCAGAACTACAAAGGCACGATCGCATGGGGCCTCGTGGTGATGGCATTGGGTTATATCCTCCTGGCTATTCCCATCCTGGCCACACCCGGCAACATTTCCTGGCTCCTGCCATTCACCATCTTCGCTCTTGCACTCATCGCTTGTGGAAACGGTCTGTTCAAAGGCAACCTTCAGGCCATTGTCGGTCAGATGTATGACAACTTCGAAGCCAGTGCCGCCAAACAGGGACCTGAGAAACTGAAATGGGCTCAGGGACAGCGTGACGCCGGTTTCCAGATTTTCTACGTCTTCATCAATATCGGTGCCTTGGCAGCACCGTTCATCGCTCCATTGTTGCGGAGCTGGTGGCTGAAGGTGCATGGACTGGCTTATAATGCCGACCTTCCCAAACTTTGCCATGAGTACATCGCTGGCAATATGGACACCAACAACATGCAGAACCTGACGGAATTGGTCCAGAAAGTGGGGGGCGACACCTCTGATTTGGCTGGCTTCTGCACGCACTATCTCGATATCTTCAATACAGGTATCCACTACTCGTTCATCGCTTCCGTGGTCACTATGTTGATCTCGTTGGCCATCTTCTTGTTGTCGAAGCATCTCTTCCCGACTCCGGGAAAGAAAGAGGCCGTTTCATCGGAGGGATACACCGAGGACGAGAAAAGGGCCATGGCCAAGGAAATCAAGCAGCGTATGTATGCGCTCTTCGCCGTGCTGGGCATCGCCGTCTTCTTCTGGTTCTCATTCCACCAGAACGGACAGTCGCTGTCGTTCTTCGCCCGCGACTTCGTGCAGACTGATTCCATCGCACCAGAGATTTGGCAGGCTGTCAACCCGTTCTTCGTCATTGTCCTCACTCCGGTCATCATGTGGTTCTTCGCCACGCTCACAGCTCGTGGAAAGGCCATCTCCACACCGCGCAAGATCGCATACGGTATGGGTATCGCCGGATTGGCTTATCTCTTCCTCGCTCTCTATTCGGCTTCACAGAGCTATCCTTCGGCTGAGACATTCACAGCCCTGTCCGACTCGGCAAAGGCTGGTCTGAAAGC
>JAEEGL016970257.1_pt1 | contig 10394 bp, 10 predicted proteins | sample 9134231 | NCBI WGS metagenome assembly JAEEGL01 (sample SAMN16246548, study PRJNA631951) | gut metagenome | biome: gut microbiome; feature: rumen; material: fiber-attached | host: Bos | place: Iran: Karaj | collected 2018-10
CGTGACCGCGAGAGCGCCCGGCCTCGCCGCGGCATTCCTCGACATCGAACTGCAGATGTGAACGGAAAGGAGATCCCCTTATGGTAAACGCCAACGATTTTCACGGCGCGACCGACAGCGAGACCCTGGAGCTTGCCATCCGGAGCCGTACTCCGGACGGCGTCGTGGTCGTCCCGCCCCGCGCGTCGGCCGACGAGCCGGAACGGACGACGTGGCTCATCGACCGCGCCGTTCTGATCCCCGAAAACACCACGATCGTGCTTCAAAACTGCAGGATCAAGCTTTCCGACCGGTGCCGGGACAATTTCTTCCGCACCGCGAACTGCGGCTTCGGATTCCCCGATCCCGCGCCGATCCGGAACGTCCACATCCGGGGAGAGGGAACTCCCGTCCTGGAAGGAGCAGATCGTCCCCGCGCGAGCGGGGACAGCTCCAAGCGTCTCCACGATCCCTGCCCGCACCGTCCGGAGGATATCGTCGCCATCGACGCGGACTGGGTGCCGGAGGACAGGAAAAAGACCGGAAAGCTGGACTTCTGGGATATCCACAACCACTCCTTCGGGACAGACGCCGGAAAGCCCGGCGAATCCCAGTTCGGGGACTGGCGGGGGATCGGCATTCTCTTTGCCAATGCCCGGGATTTTTCCATCGAAAACCTCCGGATCGTGGAATCCCACGGCTGGGGCATCTCGCTGGAGGCCTGTTCGTACGGCAGGATCGAAAGGATCGATTTTGACGCCCGCATGTCCAAGGAGATCGACGGGATGCTGATGAACATGGAGAATCAGGACGGGATCGATATCCGGAACGGATGTCATCACATTCTGATCTCCGATATCACGGGCGAGACCGGAGACGACGTGATCGCCCTGACCGCCATCGTCCCGGACCGGGAGACATACCGGCCCGGCGGATCGCTTCGCTCGACCCACGTGATGCCGAACGACTGGACGAAAAGGGAAAGGGACATCCACGACATCATCATCCGCAACGTGACCGCCTTTTCCTACCTCTGCTGGCTCCTGCGTCTTCTGCCCGCCAACACGCGGATCTATAACGTGATGATCGACGGGCTGATCGATTCCCGCCCCACAGGCCATCCGAACGGGGGGACTCTGCTCCTCGGCGACGGAGGCGGTTACGGCGCCAACCATCCCGAAAGCATGGCGGGGATCACGATTTCCAACGTGATCGCGAACAGCAGCACGGCGATCACGCTCGCGGGATTCCTGAAGGATTCGGTCATCTCCAACGTGGTGAACCGGAACCCGGAGGCGCCCGTCCTTCGCGTGGTGCGGGAAAACGGGATGGAAAACGTGGTTACCTCCGGCCTGGTGCAGGCGCAGAAATGAGGGCGGCCGGATGAAGATCGTTCGCATCGACGAAGCGTCCGCGGGAAGCGTCGCGCCGCTGGTCGCCGATTTCCGCGTGACGCTCCTTTCTTTGAAGGGGATCCGGTCGGAGCCCGACCGGGAAGCGGCGAAGGAGGAGCTCCGTGATTTTCTCTCCGCCGGATATCCCGTCTTCGCTGCGGAGGAGGACGGGATCCCGGTCGGCTATATCGTCTGCCGGATCGACGGATCCTGCCTGTGGGTCGAGCATCTCTTCGTGAAGAGCGAATACCGGCGCAAAGGGGCGGCTTCTCTTCTTTTCGGCAGGGCCGAAGAGCTTGCGCACGCGATGGGAGAGGAGACGGTGTTCAATTTCGTGCACCCGACAAACGAGGCGATGATCGCCTTTCTCCGATCCAAGGGATACACGGTCCTGAACATGATCGAGATCCGGAAACCGTATAAGGACGAGGTCCTTCGGACCACCGTAGACGTGAACGGCATAGAATTTGATTACTGACCGCAAAAGGAAACGCCGGGGTATATCTGTCAAGCTCGATCCAGGAGGAAAGAAAACGGCAGACAAGTCCCGGGGCGAAACGTCCTCAGAAATCGTTTTATGCTTTGTATCGCTGCGGGAAAAGCATTCGAAGTCAAAGAGAAGGATACTATGATATTTCAAGACAACGTAATCAAAGAGTATTTGCGCAACGTCTATTTTATTTCAGGTACGGCGTGCGGCGGCAAAACCACGGTGACAAAAGCGCTCGGCGCAAAGTACGGAATCCCCGTATACGATATCGATGAGCAGTTTACGATTCACCGGCTTCTGTCCGACAGGGAACATCAGCCCGCCATGAATACGCTTTTCAAGGATGCGGATGCGTTCTTCGGAAGAAGTGTCGAGGAATACAAGAAGTGGCTTCTTGGAAACAAAACCGAACAGCTTGATTTCGTATTGCTGGATTTGATTAAGCTTTCAAAGGACCGGGTTGTATTGTGCGACCTTTTTATTACGGTGGAGGAAGCGGACAGGATTACTGACCCCGAAAGAATTGCCTTCATGATTTACAAGCCGGAAAACATTGTGGATGCTTATTGCAGCCGCCCGGATCATCAGCCGTTCCGTGATTATATTCATTCGGCAGCCAACTACGAAAAAGCCAGGGCAACCTGCGAGCAGACGCTCACAGAGATCAATGCGGATGCCTATGATTCCATGAAAAGCAGCGATTACTTTTGGGTCGAGCGTGACGACACGCGAAGCGCAGAAGATACGGCTTTGCTGGTTGAGAAGCACTTCGGATGGCGTCTTTTGAATGATTTTTCAATTCAAAAGGTTGAAAAAGGGAGTGAACTTGCGGACGAGCTTCTGAGCTTTCTTGAGAATTGTTCATGGGCAGAGGTTAAGGAACACATGGCAGGACTTGTAAAGAACTGGGAGTTCACCGATTGGGAAACGATGTTTGCGGCAAAGGCTGAGGGCAGGATAATCGGAATGGCTTCGGTTATGAAAGAAGACTATTACCCGCTTCCCGGGATTACACCCTGGGTATCCAGCCTGTTTGTAAGCGAAGAGTACAGGGGATTCAGAGTCGGCGGTAAGCTGATCGATTGCGCGAATGAATACTTAAGAAAGCTCGGATTCAGGAAAAGCTTCATTCCGTCCAGTCACGCAGGTCTTTATGAACGGTACGGATACTCTTACGTAAAGGATATCACGAATTACGGCGGTCGGGACGATCATCTGTATGAAAAGATCCTATGATAACGGGGCTCGCATCAAGCCGGGGACAGTTTGGATACTGTCCCCGGCTTGCCGTTTACCCGGAAAAGAGGCGCGTTTGCTCGATTCAGGACTCCTGATCGCGATCCCATCATGGCCGGGAGCCCTTTTCCCGGCCCGCCTGCGGCGCCGCCCGTTTTTTGCCTTGCTGCTTTATGAACGCCGCCCTGTCCGCCCGGCGTTTTTTTCTGAAAAAACTTTGCATCGGTACTTGACAAAATCAATACTTCGTGATACGATGTATTACGCAAGGGGAGGTATGGCATGGATATTCAGTTGAAACGCGGACTCCTGGACGTATGCGTGCTCGCCGCCATGCGAAGCGAGGACTCATACGGCTACAAAATCATCAAAGACGTCAAACCCTACGTCGAGCTTTCGGAATCGACGCTGTATACCATCCTGAAGCGGCTGGAAAATGCGAAAATGCTGACGGTGCGGACGGTCGAGCACGACGGGCGGCTGCGCAAATACTACCATATTACCGAAGACGGGATACGGCGCATCGAAGAATTCAAAGACGAGTGGAAAGAAGTCGACGCGATCTATCAGTTTGTGATCAAGGAGGGCGAGTCATGAACAAAGCGGAGTTTCTGGCCGGACTGAAAACGGGTCTTGCGGGTCTGCCGCAGGACGAGGTCGAGGAACGTCTGGCCTTTTACGGTGAAATGATCGACGACCGCATGGAGGAAGGCCTTGCGGAGGAAGAGGCGGTCGCCGGGGTCGGTCCCGTGGACCGGGTCGCGGCGCAGATCGTATCGGAGATCCCCCTGACAAAGCTCGTCCGGGAAAGGATCAAACCGAAAAGGACCCTGCGCGCCTGGGAGATCGTTCTGATCGTCCTCGGCTTCCCGGTGTGGTTCCCGCTTCTGATCGCCGCCGGAGCCGTGATCCTCTCGCTGTACGTCGTGCTCTGGTCGCTGATCCTTTCTCTGTGGGCCGTCGAGATCTCCTTCTGGGCGGCGGCTCTCGGCGGGATCGCCGCCGCGGTCGTCTTCTGGATCAAAGGCGCTCTCGTTCCGGGGCTCGCCGCGCTCGGCGCGGGACTGCTCCTCGCGGGTCTTTCGGTATTCCTCTTCCTCGGATGCGTCGCGGCGACGAAGGGACTGGCCCGCCTGACAAAGAAGATCCTGCTCGGCGTCAAAAAACGGTTTATCAGAAAGGAGAATGAGGCATGAAAAAGGGCTTTCTCATCGCCGGTGCCGTCCTCGTCTTTGCGGGGCTCGCGCTCCTGATCGGCGCGGCCGCGTCGGTCGGTTTTGATTTCGCAAAACTCGGCGCGGCGGAATACGAGACGAACACCTATACCCCCGGCGAAGCGTTTGACCGCGTTGAGATCGATACGGACGAAACCGATATCGATTTCCGGCTGTCGGAAGACGGCGCGTGCCGCGTGGTCTGCACGGAGCCGGAAAAAGTCAGACACCGCGTCTCTGTCGAAAACGGGACGCTGAAGATCGCAAGAAACGACGAACGGGAATGGAGCGACCGCTTGGTCCTCTTTTCCAATTCCCAGGCGATGACGGTCTATCTTCCGCGCGCCCGCTATGAATCGCTGGCAATCGTGAACGGTACCGGCGACATTCAGATCCCCGGCGCGTTCTCCTTCGGAAGCATCGACGTCAAGACCGCGACGGGCGGCGTCACCTGCAGCGCGTCGGCGGAGGGGACGATCCGGATCGGAACGAGCACCGGCGGGATCCGGATCCATAACGCCTCGGCCGGGAATATCGAGCTTTCGGTTTCCTCGGGAAGGATCTATGCCGGAGAGATCGAATGCAGGGAAACGGTTTCTGCGTCTGTCGTCACCGGGAAAACGCAGATGACAGATCTTGTGTGCCGGAAGCTTGTCTCCGAGGGAAGCACCGGCGATATCGTGCTGAAAAACGTGACGGCGTCCGAAAGCTTTTCCCTTGCCAGAAGAACGGGCGACGTGAGCTTTGAAAACTGCGACGCCGGGGAGATCACGGTGAGGACCACGACGGGAGACGTGACCGGTTCGATCAATTCCGCCAAGGTTTTTCAGGTACAGACAGACACCGGTTCGATCCGGGTACCGCATACGACGGCAGGCGGGACGTGCAGGATCAAGACTTCGACCGGCGATATCCGGATCGATATCGCCGGATCCTGAGCCGATTCGCCGGAAAGAAGGGAAGACAGTGAAAGCCATCACGGGAAATCCGCATTACGGGGAGCGCGCGCCGAAAAAGCCCGCGATCCGCAAGCTCGGCACCGTCCAGTGCGACATGGTGGAAACCACGCCGGTCGTCTTCGGCGGGAAGCTGTACCGCTTCGAGTATGTCCGCCCCGCCTCCCGGAACGAGGCGAATCCGTCGGAACGATCCCACTTCCGCTTTCGGGATCTTTATTCCAACGCGCTTACGGCGCCTTTCGGCTTCGATCATCATCTGGGGAGCGCCTTTTCCGACGGCGGGGAGATGTACGTGATCGGCGTGAAGGAAAGATGGGCGGGGGACGCCCTGACCGTGTTCCGCTCGAAGGATCTGGAAACCTGGGAAGCATTTCCCGTTTCCTTCCCCGGCCTCGAATGCTTCAACACCGGCGTCGCGAAAAAGGACGGGAAATACGTCCTTCTCATCGAAACGGCGAGCTTCGTACCCTTTACCTTCCGGTTTGCCGAATCGACGGATATGATCCACTGGACGCTCCTTCCGGACGACTACGCCTTCCAGAAGGATCGATACGCCGGCGGCCCCGCCCTCTATACGCTTCCGGACGACCCGTACTATTACGTCCTGTACCTGGAGGCATGCCCGACGGAAAAATACGTGACCTCGATCGCCCGCAGCCGCGATCTGAAAGAGTGGGAATACAGTCCCCTGAACCCGGTTCTGGCGTATGACGCGGAAGAGGACAAAAAGATCGCGAATCCCTTCCTGACCCCGCATGAGCGGGAACGGATCGAACGGGCTCTGGACGTCAACAACAGCGATATGGAGATGTGCGAATTCCTGGGGAGAACGGTCATCACGTATTCCTGGGGCAATCAGCACGGGATCGAATTCCTGGCGGAAGCAGCCTACGAAGGTCCGATGGCGGACCTTCTGCACGGCTTTTTTGAGGGATGAAAGGAGCGCCGCTTTGCCGCACGGCAAAGCGGCGCTCCCGCGCGGATTCCGTCTTGCGAAAGAGCCCTCTCTATGGTAGAATACGGCTGTAGACCGGTATGACCGGAAGCTGTCCCTGACGGAACGCCGGCGACGGCGCCGATCCTTTCCGACCGCGCGCCCACTGCCGCGGCCGCATCACGGGGATTCCGGTCTGCTCTCCCGTCTCCGGCAGAGTATCGCCCGCCGCGTGGCGCGGACGCGGAAATGAAAGGACGCCTATGAGAACCGAGTACAGGAACGACGCCGCGATGGATCCCTCCGGCTTTGTGCTGCTGGCGGATTACGTGCCGCACGCCGTGCAGGAGATCCGGTATTATTCGACCTACAATTTCATCGGGGACCGCATCGACGGCTATGAAGAGCCCTGCGCGCTTCTGACCCGGGAAGCGGCCCGCGCTTTGAAGTCGGCCAGCAACGAGATGATCGTGCAGGGATACCGGCTGAAGGTGTTCGACGCTTACCGCCCGGTCGCAGCGGTCAAACACTTCATTTTGTGGGGGATCGAGGATCAGGACGTGCGGATGAAGCCCTATTTCTACCCCGATCTGGAGAAGCAGGAGCTTTTTGCGAAAGGCTATATCGCCAAACGCTCCAGTCACAGCCGCGGAAGCACCGTCGATCTGACGCTGCTCGATATGCGGACCGGCAAGGAAGCGGACATGGGCGGGCCTTTCGATCTTTTCAGCGAGGTTTCCCATCCGGACTACCGCGGGATCACCGACGAACAGGCCGAAAACCGCATGCGCCTGCAGCAGGTCATGGTCCGCAACGGCTTTCTGCCTCTGAGCTGCGAATGGTGGCATTTCACCCTCGGGAACGAGCCTTATCCGGACACCTACTTTGAATTTCCGGTATCGTCGGCTTATCTGAAACGCTGACGAATCGTGCGGGACCCTGTCCCGCCGGTCATCAAACACAGAAAGGATCTGACGTCGTGAGTGAAAAAACGAAGCTTCTCATCAACGCGGACGACAGCCATTGGTTCCGGTTCTGGAATGAACTGGCAAGGGAAAACCGGTTCGACGAGGACAGCCTGAATCAATACGTGATGCAGTATGCGTCTTCCGGTGTGACCGATCTGCTTTTCAATATCTTCGGCCAGTCGTCCAACACGCCGACCGGCGTTCTCACCTTCCGCGGCGCGCTTTACGGACAGACCGAGCAGCACGGGAATCCCGTGGATTACGGCGATTATTACGGACTGGCTGAGTTTTATCTGAAACACGGCGTCGATATCTTCGCCGTCTGGATCGAAAAGTGCCGTGAAATCGGCGTCCGCCCCTGGATCTCGCTCCGGATGAACGACTGCCACCACCCGGACGAAGCGGCGCATCAGATCCGGGGAGAGCTCTTTTACGAGGCGGAGAAGAACGGATGGACCATCGGCGAAAGCTACGGATATTTCCGGCACTGTGTCGATTACGCGGTCCCGCAGATCCGGGAGACGATGCTCGCCTATCTCCGGGAACAGCTTTTCCGGTACGACGTTTACGGGATCGAGCTGGACTTCATGCGGGAAATCACCTGCTTCGATTACTGGCACGAGGACCGCGGCGAGATCGTGGGCATGATGAACGACTTTATGCGCAAGGCCGCGCGGATCGTGCGGGAAGCCGGTGAACGGCACGGACACAAGATATGCATGAATGTGCGCATGATGCGCGATCTGGATCAGTGCCGCATCTTCGGCTTCGATATCCTGACCTGGTGCCGGGAAAGACTGATCGATTCGATCACCGTGACCCCGCGCTGGGCTACCAACGACAGCGCGATGCCTCTGGACGACTGGAAGCTCAGATGTCCGGAAGCCGAGATCTATATGGGGCTCGAAACGCTGATCAATACCCAGCGGAAAGGATGCGTCGCGTCCGCCGCGGCGGCGCGCGGCTACGGCGCGGCTTATCTCTCGGGCGGCGCAGACGGGCTTTATCTCTTCAACTACATGTCCGACGGGATCGAATATCTGCGGGAAGGCAGGATCGGCGAGCGTGAGCGCGAGGTGTACGACACCTGCTCCTCTCTGGAGGAGATCCTGAAATATCCGCGCCGCTTCGTCGTGACCTATCAGGACACGGTCCCGAAAGGATGGAAAGCCTACGAGCCGCTGCCCGTGACGGCGGAGCGGGAAAAACCGGCGAAGCTCAGGCTCGAGGTGGGACGGATCCCGTCCGGCGCTTCGGTCGACGTCCTTCTAGGCCTTGCGCGGGCGCTTCCGGAGGATAACGCGCTTTGTCTGACCGTCGACGGAAAAGACTGCGCTTTCTGCGGCCGGGACGAGGTGTGGGGCAGAAGCGAGGCCGACGGCTCCGACGTGCCGCAGGGATACTGCCGGGAGGATACCGTGATTTACCGGTACAGGGCGGAAGGCCCCGCGGATCCGGAAGGGCGTCTGACCCTGGAATTCCGGAGCGGAAGCGAGACATTGAAGATCACCTATTGCGAAATCGACGTGACGCCGGCCTGAAGCCGGCGTCCGTGTTCACAGAAAGCGGGGGAAACGGCAAATGAGGATAGAAGAGATCCGCAAAGCGGGGTACTATCCGATCGAGGGGAAGACCGTCGGCCAGCCCTTTCCGACGGGGCGGGGCGGCTCGGTGAGCTTTCGCATCCCGGGGCTCATCCGGCTTCACAACGGAAACCTGTTTGCCACCTCCGACGCGCGGTGGACCCGGCCGTACGACGACTGCGGCGGGATCGACACCGTGTTTGCGCTTTCGGAGGATCGGGGCGAAAGCTGGCGCGCGGGCTACGCCGCCTATTTCCCGGATAGTCTCGGATCTCCGCGGGATCTCCGCGACGCCACGATCCTGATCGACTCCACGCCCGTCGAGACTCCGGACGGCGTGCTCCATATTTTCGTCAATCTCGGTCCCACCGGCGTCACCACAGCGCTCCGGCGGCCGGGAAGGGGAGAGGGATTCATGACGGTCGGGGGAAAGAAAAGACTGGCTTTGACCGACGACGACGGGAAGGCCGACGGAGATCCCGCAGAGTATCCTTACTTCGTGGGAGAGCTGTCGCAAGGCTTCGCGCCGATCCTGACGAGAACGGAAGAGGAAACCGGCTTTGCCGTGGATCCCTTCTTCAACCTCTATCGAAAGGACGGCGGCGCGTGGCGCGAGCTTTTGGGGAAACAGATCGACACGGGACGGGAGATCGTCCAGAACGTTTTTTACCGCGACTCCTCCTTTCACGTGTATCACACCATGTACCTTCTCCATCTTTCCTCCCTCGACTGGGGAGAAAGCTGGTCGTGGACGCTTGTCGACGGGATCAAAATGCCGGACGAAACCGCGGTGATCGCCTCCCCGGGAAACGGTCTCGTCACCTCGGACGGCGTCATGGTCCTGCCCTTCTACCGGGCGGAAAACGGCGGCTGTCATTCCTTCCTCGCATTTTCCTCCGACGGAGGCAAAAGCTTCCGGAGAAGCCCTGTTCTCCCTCCCGCCGACGGGATCCCCGAGAGCAGCGAGGGGAAGCCGGTAGAGCTTCCGAACGGAGATCTCCGTCTGTTTTTCCGGACCGGCGTACAGAGGATCTGCTGGGCGGATTATCACCGCGCTTCCGGCGCGTGGGGGGAGGCGAAGGCGCTTCCGGTCCGGGTCCATTCGGACTGCAATTTCGCCGCCCTTTGTCAGGACGGCCGGATCCTGATCGCCTATGCGCGCGGGATCGGGGACGACGCGCGTTATCGCATGCGCGGAAGGCTTTACGTTTTCGCCCTGGATGAGAAGAACGACATGATCCTGACCGACGTCCTGCCGATCACCGACGGCGCGTTTTCCTACGCGGTGCTCGCGCCGGTTTCGGAAAACGAGGCCGCCTGCCTTTACGACACCTGCGGCGACGGGCTTGTGATCTTTCAAAAGATCGGCCTTCCGGGAAGAGGATCCGCCGTGTGAACAAGAAAAGAAGAAAAGCGCGCTCCGCCGGATCCCGGCGGAGCGCGCTGACGTTACGCGGTTTTATTATGGTACACGGCGCCGGTACGATGCGTCGTACGGCGCTTCCTTTGGGATCCCGTCATCCCACCGGGAAGACGCTGCCGCCGATGAATTCGCGGATCAGGCTGTTGTGCGGCACGTCCTCGGGGGAGAGACCGAGGAAGTATTCCAGAAGCTTCAGGAGCCGTCTGGCTTCGGA
>JAEEGL016973505.1_pt1 | contig 10394 bp, 4 predicted proteins | sample 9134231 | NCBI WGS metagenome assembly JAEEGL01 (sample SAMN16246548, study PRJNA631951) | gut metagenome | biome: gut microbiome; feature: rumen; material: fiber-attached | host: Bos | place: Iran: Karaj | collected 2018-10
ACGGTCGACTTGCCGGGGAATAATTCGGCAATATTGTAATTAGGTTTCTCTACATTGCGTATAGCCTGTGTAGAATCGGTAGTTATCGTATCAACTTTCATCTGTTGCTGAGCCACCATGCCAGATAAGGTATCGAGTTGGGTGGTATCTGCAGTTTGAATGATAACTGAGCGTTGAGCGTCGGCAACAACAATAGTAGTATGTCTTGTTGGAAGGTGAATCACGACAGGCACTTGTGTCCGTCCTTTCGGCGATTCTTTCGATGAAGCCTGATGCTCGCCCTCACTTCTTTTCTGCTTCGCCACGACAGTCCTTTCACTTTTGACTGCCAAATCACTTCTTTTGAACAGAAAAAGCGTGATGGGAACAAGTAGTATCAGAAGCACAGCAGCCCAATACTGCTGCATCATCTTTCGAAGCATCTTCTTTGCCCGTGCCAGTTGTGACGATGACGAATGTGGCTCAATACCCAACATGTCGGCGATTTCCTTGTGCGACATCCCCTCGAATACCGATAGCCGGAACACCTGCCCGTAACCCTCGGGCAATCTGTCTATCATTCTTACCACTTCATTCAACGGAACACCTCTCACATCTCTTTCCTCGTTTTCAATGGCAATTAGTTCCACCTCGTTTGTGTCGTCAAACGAAACCGTTGGCAAAGCCTCCAGATGACTTTTGCATTTCGAAGCCACATTCCTTGTGATGGCAGCCATCCAGGCCTCTGCCCGATGCACATCGCGAAGCCTGTCGAACGAAGTGAATATAATGACAAACGCATCGTGCAACACATCCTCCACAGTCTGCTCATCGCTGATATAACGCCGGCATACGCCTCGCATCTTCTGGGCGTATGCCTTGTATAACTCTCCGAGGGCATCCACATCACCCTGTCTGCACTGCTCTATCAGCCTCGTTATCTCCATCGATAGCATTATGTCTCTATCTATAAAGTATGCTATCACTGAAAAGACTGCACGAGAAACCTAATTTTTCACAAGTTTTTATATTCTTTCACAAAAAGAAAGCACTGATTATCATCTCCTATAGATGATAAATACGACAAAGCAGCGGCCCCCCTCCAATGTGGGAACCGCTGTTTTTTTATGTCTTTTGCGAACAGTCGCTTCGCTTAGAACTTAAACACGGCGAAGGTGCGGGCAGGAACGGTGAACGTAGCCACGTTCTTATCGACAGTCAGGTCGCTGGCTGCGCGCTCGACAGGCACTATCACGGTGGGACGACGGATGGTGTTGCAAGCCATGGGATCGTCGCTATGCAGGGTGGTAAGCTGCACGTTGCCTGCTGCGGGCAGTGCCTTCAGGCCCTTGAAGGTGAGCTGCACCTGCTGGGGAGCATTGCCCAGGTTGACCAACTTCACGATGTACTTACCGGAAGCCTTGTCGAAGACGGCCGATGCGCAGAGGTTGTCCTGTCCGGTGACAGCCTGAGCCACGGTCTTCTTGCCATTCTTCACCTGCTCGGTGAGCGACAGCACATTGGTTCCGGGGTTCATGGCGTAGAGCTGCTGCACGTAGTAGTTGGGTGTGCGCACGGTGCTGAGGTTGTCCATCCAGATGAGGTCAGGACGCCACTGCCAGCCTTCCTCATGGGCGAAGAGGGGTGCGTAGGTGGCCATGTGGACGACGTCGGCATTGCGCTCGATGCCCGTCATGAGGGCAGCCTCGTAGAGGGCGGCATCGAAGACGTTCTTTCCTTCGGGCACAGGCAGTGCGGGCTGCGAGATGTGGCAGGCGTATTCACCGGCAAACACCTTCGGCCCCTTGCGGTCGTAGTTGTCGTAGCGGGTGATGTTGTCCTTGAACCACTCCTGATTGCGGTAGTAGTGCTCGTCGACGAGGTCGGCCTTCAGGCGCGTCATCTCGTTCCAGCCATAGGTGAACTGCTTGCCACCCTTGTCGTCGGGCTCGGGACCTGACGAGCCGACAATCTTCATCTGCGGATAGCGGGCACGGATGGCCTTCACGAAGTGCTCGAGACGCTCTGGGTAGAGTGGTCCCCACTGCTCGTTGCCGACGCCGATGAACTTCAGGTTGAAGGGTGCGGGGTGGCCCATGTCGGCGCGCAGCTTGCCCCACTTGGTGTCGGTGGAGCCGTTGCAGAACTCGATGAGGTCGAGGCAGTCGTCGATGTAGGGCTGCAGGTCGCTGACTGCGACGTGGACGCGTGCGGCATCCTTGTCGTCGTTCTGATACTGGCAGGCCAGTCCGACGTTCAGGATGGGCAGGGGCTCGGCACCAATGTACTCCGACAGGCAGAAGAGCTCATAGAAGCCCATGCCGTAGGTCTGGTAGTAGTTGGGGAAGAGACGGTGCGGGAAGGTGTAGTTCCAGCGGTTCTCGTTCAACGGACGGTTCTCGACGGGACCCACGGAGTTCTTCCACTGATAGCGCGAAGCCAGGTCGGTGCCCTCGACGATGCAGCCGCCGGGGAAGCGGAACACGCCGGGATGCAGGTCCTTGAGGTCCTTGACGAGGTCGGCACGCAGGCATCCCTGCCAGGCATCGGCGGGCATCAGCGACACGTGGTCGAGGCGTACGCCCTCGCGGCTTTCCAGATAGATGCGCATGAAGCCCTTGGCATCGGTGCGGGGAGCGGTGATCTCGGTCTCGTACTTGCTCCATTTGGCTCCGCCAATGTTGAGCGACTTACGGGCCATGACCTCGTTGTCGCTGCCGACGAGCTCGACGCGAATACGTCCGCCGTTGGCACCTTCAGACATGCCATAGACAGAGAACTTGTAGGTCATGTCCTTCTTGAATCCCATGCCGAAGTAGCCACGGTTCTCAAGTCCGGTGAACTTCTCGCGATGGCCGTCGTCGCTGAGCAGGACATAGTGAGGATTGCGCTCGAAGGCGGGGTTGTCGTTCTTCAACTGCACGTTGCCGAACACGTTCCAGCCCTGAAGGCCTCCTGAGAGGCGTTCGCCTGTGGGCGTGATGTGCAGAGGTGCCTCGAACGAACGGTTTGCCACGAGCTCGGCATAGAGTCCTCCGTCGGCACCAAAGTTAATGTCTTCGAAGAAGATGCCATACATAGTGGACTGTACGGGTGCTCCTGGCTTGGTGTTGAGCACCAGCTGTCGCTGGGCATTGGCCGTCGCCACTGAAGCGAGGGCCATTGCCACGAGCGATACGAAAAATGCTGTTTTTCTCATTGCGGGTTAGTTATTATTTAATGATGGATCGTGATTTGTGCAAAGACTACTACTTCACGGGGATGAGCCAGAACTTGAACAGGCGATCCTCGTACTTCACGCGGTACTGCGGCAGTGCCTGGGCCTCGCGACTCCACGAGTTAATGCCACCGACACCAGTCTGGACCATGTCGAGCGACAGCTCGGTGTACTGCGACTTGGGCACCTGTGGTGAGTGGCGCTGGTCCTTGTCCATGCCTTCGTCGAGGTCCATGATGTTGTAATGCAGGGCCGAAGCGGTGAACGGGTCGCATGCCTGGATGCGCAGTCCGAAGCCTTCGTTATTGGTCTGTCGCCACCAGCGCATGTCAGTCTTCGTACCTGTCTCCTGCGGGCGGATGTAGGGGAAGAACTGCTCGTCGGCGGTCTGCTTGTTCAGGCCTATGGGCATGCACTCCATGCGGTCGCTGTAGTTCTCGACGGGTCCGCGGCCGTAGTATTCGCTCTGGTCGCTGGCATAGGGCATGTCCATTACGACGCCATAACGGAACATGTCGCTGACCTTGGCACCTGGTGTGGTGGTCATCTTCTCGAACACGTGGATGGCACCGCCTTCGATGATGACGTAGGCCATCATGAGCTGAGCCTCAACGCCCGGCATGTCGTAGGTTGCCTTCACCGTCACCTGGTTCTGCTTCTTGTTGTACTCGGCAGTCAGTTCGGTGAGCGTCATGTCGGGATTGCGCCAAGCGCGCATGCTGCGCTGCAGGCCGGCACCCATGTCGTTGTCGGTCACGGCGCGCCAGAAGTTCGGACGCAGCGTGCCGCCCTCGCCCAACAGGTCGTTGCCAAGCACGGTGTACTGCTTGAGGAGTCCCGTGACCTTGTCGAAACGAACGGTGAAGTTGGCGTTCGAGACCACGATGTCGGTGCCCTTCTTCTTGTTTTCGAGCTTGATCTTCGACTTCACCAATGCCGTCTGCTCCTCGAAGTCGCAGCATCCGTGGCCGTACTTGCGGATGGGCAGCTGGGCATAGGCGACCACCTGGCCCTTTTCCATGAGTGGTTCGGCCTGCTTCAACATGAAGCATACGTTGAGCAGAATCTCGACTTCGCCGTCGTCGATGCTTTCAGTGGAGAAGGGAATCTGGTAGGCTTTCGTTGCCTGAGGAGCCACGTCGAGGTTCGAAATCTCGCCCTGCTGCACCTGCTTGCCATCGGCCATGAGCTGCCAGACGAGCTTATAGTTATCGAGCGAGCGGAAGAAATTCTCGTTATATACCTCGACGGTCTTCGACTCGGCCAGCTTGCCCTGAGCCTTGGCCCAGATGTTCTGATACTGATAGGCCACCTCATAGGCGTGGGGGTTCAGCTGGCGGTCGGGACCGATGATGCCGTTGCAGTTGAAGTTGTTGTCAGAGGGATCGTAGCGGTTGTAGTCGCCGCCGTAGGTGTAGTCAATCTTGTTCAGTTCGGGGTATGGCAGGTTGCTGACGCGGTTCAGCTCGGCCAGCGAAGCGGTGAGCATCTTGGCATTGGGACGGCGATGCAGGGCCTGATCGACATAGTCCCAGATGTAGCCACCCTGATACTTCGGGTACTTGCGCACGAGTTCCCAGTACTCCTTCAGTCCACCTGAGGAGTTACCCATGGTGTGGTTGTACTCGCACTGGATGAGCGGTTTCTGGAAGTTGTCGTCCTTGCAGTAGGACTCACAGCTCCACGGAGCGTAGTACATGGGGCAGAAGATGTCAGTGTTGCGACCTTCGCGGTGAGCCTGCTCCCACTGGCAGGGACGGCTCTTGTCCTCGGCCTTCACCCAGTCGTAGGCAGCCTCGAAGTTGGGGCCGTTCACGGTCTCATTGCCCAGCGACCAAACGATGATGGCGGGATGATTGAAGTGCGAGCGCACGTTGTTCTGGTTGCGCTCCAGAATCTGCTGGGCAAACAGCGGCTTCTTGGCCTCAGCCTCGGGGCCATAGCCGAAGCCGTGGCTCTCCTGGTTGGCTTCAGCGGTCATGTAGATGCCGTACTCGTCGCACAGGTCGTACCAAACGGGGTCGTCGGGATAGTGGCAGGTACGTACGGCGTTGATGTTCAGGCGCTTCATAATCTGGATGTCCTGAATCATGCGCTCACGCGACACGACATAGCCACCGTCGGGATCGAGTTCGTGGCGGTCGGCACCCTTGATGAGCACGGGCTTGCCGTTCACCAACAGCTGAGCGTTCTTGATTTCAACGCGGCGGAAGCCCACCTTCTGCGTGATGACCTCCACGGGTTGCTGCTTGACGATGGGCGCAGCTGATAGCTTTGCAGATTTACCCTTCTTGTCTTTGTTGAAAATCGTCGTTACTAAAGTATATAAATAAGGTGTCTCTGCAGTCCATGGCTTGCAATTAGGAACTTCTAACTTAAGAGTATAGCTGCTCTTGTCGTTCGGGTCGGCATTCTTGTATAGCGTTTTCATAACGGGTGCTACTACATTGCCTTTTGCATCGAGGAGCCAGCATTCTATTCCTACGTTTTCAATGGATTGCGACAGTTTGACATTAACATCCAACGTTCCCGTGGTGTTGTCTTCATCTAATCCATTTGTAATGCGCAAGTCATCGATATGGGTCTCCTTGTCGCGGGCAAAGAGATAGCTGTCGCGAGCCACACCGCTCAAGCGCCAGAAGTCCTGGTCCTCACACCACGAGCCGTCGCACCAGCGGAACACCTGGAAGGCAATCAGATTCTCCTCGCCAGCCTTCACGAACGGGGTGATGTCGAACTCGGTGGCCACCTTTGAGTCTTCGCTATAGCCGACGAACTGGCCGTTCACGTAGAGGTAGATGCACGACGTGACCGAACCGAAGCGGGCCACAACCTGCTTGCCTGCCCAGTCGGCAGGAATACGGAACGTGCGGCGATAGCTGCCCACGTGGTTGTCCTTCACGGGTGCCTGCGGTGGCTTCTGGTCGAAGTGTCCGCGCCAGGCAAAGCCTGAGTTCACGTACTCGGCATCGCCATAGCCGTTCAACTCCCACATGCCGGGCACAGGCATCGTGCCCCATGACGAGTCGTCGAGGTCGGTCTTAAAGAAGTCGTCGGGACGCTGGTCAGCGTTCTCGACCCAGCGGAACTTCCACGTGCCGTGCAACGAGAGGAAGCGCGAGGACTTCGTCATGTCGCCCTTCAGGGCCAGTGCCTCGTTCTCGTAGGCGAAGAACGTGGTGTGCACGGGCACCCGGTTGACGTTGTTCACTGCCATGTCGTGCCATTCGGTCATCGTTGCCACCAGTTTCGGTGCCTCCGTCACGACGGGTTTGGCCTTCACGGTCTTCTTCTTGGCAGCCTGCATGCCCACACAAAGGGCGAGGAGCGCTGCCACGAACAGTAGTTTCTTCATAAGTTCTTTAGTTTTTATTGGTTTTATAATTGATTTTACCTTTGCGGGCAGACACGGGAGTCTGCCCCTACGGAGATGATGATCGGAAAGCAGTTCTGCGACCACTCTTTTTTACTTTGCGGGCAGACACGGGAGTCTGCCCCTACGGTTTTACTTTGCGGGCAGACACGGGAGTCTGCCCCTACGGTTTTACTTTCCGTTAAGGTGGCGGTAGTATTCGCAGGCGGCAAGGAGGAAGGCACCCGTGCCAAAATTGGTCACCGACTTCTGGTTGACCACCTGTCCGGGAATGGCCTTCTCGCCGATAGGCTGCACATAGCCCACTGTTCCATCGGGCTGAAGGGCAATGGTGGCGAGGTATTCCCATGCCTTGTCGGCCACGGGCTGATACTTCTTGGCGTCGAGCAGACCATTGTTGATGCCCCACTGCAGACCGTAGCAGAAGAGGGCCGTGCCCGACGTCTCGCGGCCAGGAGCCTGTTCGGGGTCGAGCATGGAGCGCGTCCAATAGCCTTCGGCCTGCTGACAGGCTGCCACGGCAGCAGCCTGACGCTTGTAGAAGGCCAGGTACTCCTTGCGGTTCTTATGGTTCTTGGGCAGGTCCTTCAGCACTTTGGCAAACGCAGCCAGCACCCAGCCGTCGCCACGGGCCCAGAAGTCCTTCTTGCCTGCCGCCGTCGTATGCTTCGGATAGACGTACTTGCCATCGCGGAAGTAGAGCCCTGTCTCCTCGTCGTACATGATGGAGTTGGCGTACTTCCAGTTCTCATACATCTTGTCGAGATACTTCTCGTCGCCCGTCAGCTTGTACATCTTCGTCATGACGGGCATGACCATGTACAGGGCATCGGCCCACCACCAGAAATCGGCATCTTTCGAATCTGCCTCGAACGACATCACCTCCTTGGCACGTGCCACTTTGTAGCCGGCAGGGAACACCTGGTTCAAATCAAGGTAGGTCTGGAAGCAAATCTGCCAGTCGCCAAAGAGCACGTGCTGCATGGATTCGCCATACTGCTTGTAGCGCCATTTCGACGAGTCTTTCTCGCGTGCGCCTTGCCAAAGGTTTCGGTCGGCCCACTGCTTGGAATACTCCAGCCATGCAAGGTTGCCAAACGTGAAGAAGGCCTCCATGTTGCCCGTGTGGTAAACGGCGGGGTCCCAGAACGATCGCTCCTGATCGTGGTTCATCTGCCACGTGTTGTTCACCTTGTAGACAATGTCGCGCACTTCCTGCGCCGTCCATGTCTTGGCCTGCAGCGTCACTGCGGAGGCCATGCTGATTGCTAATAGAATTGTCCTTTTCATTATTCTCGTTTTTATTATCTTGTCGAAATGAAATTGAACAGTACCGGGACTGATTTTCGAATTTTATCGGAAAGAAATTACTAGAAATTGCCAGAAATTTATACCAGAAATATTATTCTTTCTAATTCTTTCTAATTCATTTCCTATAAAAAACATCTCATTTCTGAACGAAATTTCTAGTAATTCCTGATCATTTCTTTCCGATAAAACTATTCCCGACAGCCACTTTCTTTACCTTTTCTTTGCGGGCAGACACGGGAGTCTGCCCCTACGGTTTTCCCTTACCACTTGTCCCTCGTCTGAATGTCGTCGCCCCAACGATGATCCTTCGGGAAAGGCTTGCCGTTCCAGGCCTTCACCTGCGTCCATTCCTCGGCAGGGCAGGTCCAGAAGTCGTGATCGGCAGGCAGGCCGAGCGGCATGAGCGACAGACTGGTCATATAGAGGGACCCGTTATTGGTGTACCAATCGGCAGTCTCGGGCTGATGGCCGCAGAAGCCAATGGTGAGGAAACCGCCCTCGTTGTAGTTCTGCTGGTAGTCATACATGCGGTGCATTACCTGCGTGAGCGCAGCGCGCACCTGTCCGTTCGAAAGGTCCTTCGGCAACTTCTGATACCACGCCATAAGGGCCAGCGGCTGCATCGCAGCCATGCGATAAGGTGTAGAACGGCCAATAACGGGGAACGTTCCTTCGGGCGAGATGAAGCGCTCGAGGATGATGGCAAACTTCTGTGCCCGTTTCAACGCACGGTCGTAGTACTTCTGATAGTCGAGTCGCGTGTTTGCCTTCGCATCAATCATGTTCTGCAGTGTCTCCAGATACATGGCATGGAACACATACGACGTGTAGTAGTCGAAGGCGAACACCGGGCCGTCGGCATACCAGCCGTCGCCCACATACCACTCTTCCACCTTGCGAATGGTCGTCATCACGCGATAATCGTCGTATTCCTTCAGTCCTGCAGCCTTCGCAATGAAACTCTCTATGGTGCTCGAGAAAAGAAACCAGTTGGTGTAGGGCGGTTCATACTTGCGCAGCATCTTGAACTCTTTGATGTAGCGCTCCTTCGTCACCTCGTCGAGCGGCACCCAGAGGGCGTCGTAGGCACGGATGAACGCCTCAGCGATGTAGGCGGCATCCACGAGGTTCTGTCCGCTCACGCCCCAGCAGAGGTAGTCGGGCGAGGCGGGGTCCACGGAGTTCTTGAACGATGCCAATGCCCACTCGCGCAGCTGGCGACGCTGTTTGCCCTCAGCGGTGTCGTCGTCGGGCAGCGAGAGCCAAGGTGCCAGACCAGCCATCAGCCTACCGAACGTCTCCATGTAGACTACTTTCCGGTTTCGATTGTCGAACGATGGCGAAAACTCCGTCTGCATATTTTTCTGCAACTCACCACGAGCCATGTTCTCAAGCACGGGCTGCGCCATCTTATAGGCTTGCGAGCACCAGTATTCGCGGTCGGTCATGGGCTTCTGGGGTTTCTTCTTCGCAGCCGACAAGGTCAGCGGAACCAGCAATAGCAGGCTCAGCCACAGCATGAGTGAAGGGATTCTTTTCATGATTCTCTGTTTTAGGATGATAGATTACCACGCAAAGATACAAACATTTTTCGAAACATACAAATAAAGCAGGTGTTTTTCATCGATAACCGACCACAATAGGCAAACCAAAGGAGTGCTTTCCGGTGGAGAAAACAGTCGTTGGCATGCCCTCCGAGGAAGACATGCCAACTGCCATACTACGACATGACGACTATGATGTGGTGATTCTGGAGGGAGCATCACTGCTGCCTCCAGAACGACCCGGGTGCTAACTAATCAAAAAATAATTCAACGAATGAATTACTCATTATTTTATTGCCTAACAAATAATAAAAATGATCTCTACTTGAACATCGTTTGCTTGATGGACTGCTGCACGTCGGCAGGAACGTTCTTCGCCTTACAGCAGTCGACGATGTAGCGAACCACCTTCTCGGGCAGCGTTTTCTTCTTCCAGATGTCGTGACGTTTCATCCATGTGCCTTTCGTGGTGGTCTTGTCAATCCAGACGATGGCATCCTTGATTTTCTCGCGACCCATCTCAGAATACCAGCCATCCTTGAACGTGTAGGTGCCGTACTCATGAGGCATCACGACGACCTTTCCGTCTTTGGTCAAGGCAATCTCGGCACAAGCATACTCCCCGTCGGCTCCATAGAACTTGAACTGGGTGTAGCCACTTTCTTTGCCACAGACGGTTTTCTTCTCGCCTTCCCATTGCATCGACTCCATAATCCAAGTTCCAACGAGCTCCTTGTCGGCCACCTTCACTTGTGCACTCACTTGCAAGGCACTCATGAGTGCCACTGCAACTACTAACATTGCTTTTTTCATACGCTTTACGTTTTTAATCGGGTTAGACTTTTTGATTGTTTTGTCGGTGCAAAAGTACAGGCTTTTCGCCATCATTCCAAGCTTTTCGATTTGCATTTCCTTTGCATCTGCGTGGCAAACAATTTGTAAAAAACCTACCGTCTGGCAGTTCCGGATG
>JAEEGL017016128.1_pt1 | contig 10394 bp, 12 predicted proteins | sample 9134231 | NCBI WGS metagenome assembly JAEEGL01 (sample SAMN16246548, study PRJNA631951) | gut metagenome | biome: gut microbiome; feature: rumen; material: fiber-attached | host: Bos | place: Iran: Karaj | collected 2018-10
ATGTCATCAGCCATGCCTTTGTCCTTCTGGATGTTGAGGGTGTTCCGAATTTCTCTATCCACTTTTCAGAGAGCCTTTTCGGAGAAGAGGTTTGCTCTTTCCATAGAAACCTTGAAGTAGCCTTCATGGCTTCCGTGACTCCGGTATAGAGCTTTTGGCTGAAAAGAGTCATTAGCCCTATTTTAGTCTAAAAGTGGGGTGTCTTGTTGCATAACATCCTAGTTTTATTGCTTTTGCCACTTTGCAATCCATGCTGATAAAATTTTTTGCGCCTTGGATAAGCGGGCTTAAGCTTAGACTAAGACCTATGCCTCGACACTTTGGCTTGCCGATTTTCCTTCTTTCCCTATTCCATTGTCAGAGAGCTTTCGAGGAAGAAGGTGCTTATGGCAGACTGCCTGCCTACTGCTGTCCTTTTTCTTCTGAGGAGCCTCGAAGTTGCCTTCGTTGCTCCCGTGACTCCTGTATAGAGCTTTGAGGCAAAAAAGGTCATTAGCCCTCATTTAGTCTAAATAGGGGGTGTCATGGCTTCTAACATTCTGATTTTGTTAAACAAAAATAAAATCCCCCAAACCAGAAAAATTTTTTTCCGGATTGGGGGATTGTCTGGCGCAGACTCAGGGGCAGACTGCGCTACTCAGATAGCAGTAGCTAGGAGAAAGACGTCTTCATCCCGTTTCATGTCTCGTGCGGGATGGGAATCGTCAGGCCGGGGCCGTGCGGAAGCAGGTTTCTGGCGGGTGGCACAAACCTCGACACTGGGGCATGGTTGGCGATGTTAGATCGCGGGGCTATAGCGGGGCTAGCAGGGTTCTGTTGCTAGGGCGGAGCTAGAAGCTGGCAGATAACATCTTGTGATTTTACTCTTTTTTAGGAATCATGGGCTTAAAGCCATATGATGGTGAAATCTTCTGCAAAAAGAGAGGGCCGGCAGAACGCAGTCCGCCGGCCCCAAAGAGAAAAGAAAGGGATGTCTACTTGACCGAGACCATGTCCGCTTCGGCAGCCTTGACGAGCTCGGGACCGATCTTCTTGGTCCACTCCTCGCGGACGTCCTTGGTGGCATCGGCGAAGACCTTGATCTGCTCAGGGGTCAGGCGGGTCACGGTCATGCCGTTCTGCGCCATGAAAGCGTAGGGAGCGGTGACGGCAGGCGCCTTGCCCAGGCTCTTGAGGTAGGCGAGGGATTCGCCCTCGTCGAGGCCGACGCGGGAGAGGGCCTTGCCGTACTTCTCGGTGAGGGCCGCGCACTCTTCGATTATCTTCTGGTCTTCAGGCGTGAAGCTGGCCCAGACCTTGGGATTGACGCTCGTGAGCAGGGGGTCGATGACGTAGTGCCAGTCGCAGTGGTGCTTGTGGTAGAGCCAGATCTTGACGGTGAGGTTGATGCCGTTGGTGGGGTTCTCCTGGCCGTCGACTATGCCCTGCTGGAAGCCAGTGACGGCTTCGGACCAGTTCATGTTGACGGGGTTGGCGCCGAGGGCGCGGAAGGTTTCGATGAAGATGGGGCTGCCGACGACGCGGATCTTCATGCCCTTGAGGTCTTCAGGCTTGGTGACGGGCCCCTTGCTGGTGGTCAGCTCCCGAAAGCCGTTCTCGGCCCAGCCGATGACGTGGACGCCCTTCTTTTCGATGGCCTCGCGCATCATCTGGCCCGACTTGCCGGCGAGAATGGCGTCCATGGCCTTGTAGGGATGGGGCTGCGCGCCGATGAGGAAGGGCATGCAGGGGAGGTTGAGCTCCTTCACCTGGGGCGACCAGTTGATGGTGGAGCCCAGCGCGAAGTCGATGGCACCCTGGCGGAGCAGGGGGAATTCGTTGGTCTGCTTGCCGGCGAAGAGCTGGCCTGCGGGATAGACCTTGATGTTGACGCGTCCGTTGGTGCGCTCGCGGACCTGGTCGGCGAAGTACATGGCGGTCAGTGCCCAGCCGGAGGTGGGGCCGGGAACGACGCTGAGCTTGTATTCCTGCTTGTAGTCGCCTGCCATGGCAGGGGCCGCGAGCAGAAGCGCGCAGGCAAGGGCGCAGGCGATTCTGGCAAAGGCATGGAAGAGCTGCATGCTGCTTTCCTCGTGTAGGGGTGGGTGGAGGCGGCGGAGGCTTGCTGGCCTGGCGCCGCAGGGTCTGAAAAACGAAGGGAAATATTTTCGGCCCTCGCCGAGGGAATGTCAATGCACATGCGCAACTTGCAACATCCCAGCTTCGCACAGCAGGAAGCCTTTTCCTGCCGCCGCGGCTTGAACCCCGCAGGGTCGTGCCCTTGCTCTGCGCGCCGGCAGGCATGCCTGAAGCTGCCGCAGGGAGCCTGCCGGAAAGCGCTGGCTGATCCTGCGGGCCGCCGGCATCGCCGTCAGCCGTTCACGCGTTCCCGGGCAAACGCTCCCCCGCCTGGGAATTGCCTCCGCTCCTTGTCCCCATCCTCCCCAACGCCGCTTGCCTGCCGAGCAGCCTGCCGGTTGGCAGAACCAGACTGCGGGCTTTTGCCCTGTCCTTCGCGGCTGCCGGGTGCAGGGCTTCTCCCGGCGGCAGGCCATGCCGAGGCATGGGGAGGGAAGTCCCAGAGCGTGGGGATGGCAGGCCCAGAGCGACGGAAGCCCTGCGTCCCCAGGGCATGGAGGGGAGGCGCAGGGCTTCAGCAAAAAGGAGGGGGCGAATGCCGCTACAGGCCGAGCAGGGCGAGGGTCTTCTCGTCCTCGGCGCCGGCATAGAAGGTGCCGAGCACGGCAGGGAAGAGGGGATCTTCAGGCACCGCGCGGTGAAAGAGGGTCATGGACGAGCGCACCTTCATGGCGTCGATGAAGCCGAGCACGGCCTCGGGATCGGTCTTGCCCGAAGAAAGCAGCGCTTGGGCCGCCTCGTGCAGGCGGGGGCCGAGCACGGGATGGGCCAGATAGGCCCGGGCCTCGTCAAGGGTCGAGATGGCGTACTCGACGGCCATGGGGCTTGATCCGAGACCGGCAATTTGGGGAAAGACGAACCAGATCCAGTGGGAGTGCTTGCGTCCCTGGCGAAGTTCCGCCAGGGCCTGGCCGTAGAGTCCCGTGTCCTGGGCGTCGGTGAAGCGCTTGAGGCTGTAGGGATCGGACATGGCGTGTTTCCTGGAGGCAGACAGGCAGACAGATGGGAGCTTGCGCGGGGAGGACTAGACGAGCCTGGCCCGGATCTGGTCGGCCATGGCGTTCATGGCATCCATGCTTTCGTACTTGGTCTGGGCCCAGAACGCGAGGCCGTCGCCGTCGAAGCGGGGAATGATGTGCCAGTGGACGTGCTCGACTTCCTGGCCGGCTGCGCGCCCGTTGTTCTGGATGACGTTGAAGCCGTCGGCGCCCGTGGCCTCCATCACGGCGCGGCCCACCTTCTGCATGGCTTCAACGACGTCGCGGCCGAGTTCAGGGGGCAGGCGGAGGATGTCCTTGGCGTGCTTCTTGGGGATGATCAGCGTGTGGCCCTTGTGGACGGGGTTGAGATCCAGGAAGGCGTAGACGGTGTCGCTTTCAAAGACCTTGGACGAAGGGATCTTGCCTTCGGCTATCATGCAGAAGATGCAGTCTGCCATGGTGCGTTCCTCTTGAGGTTGGCGTGGTTGGTGGGGGAAATGCGCGGGAGCGGGACAGGCCTAGGAGCGGCGGGCGCCCTTGCCGGTGTGGCCCGCCTCGTGGTGCGTGCGGCTGGCGCGGGCCATGGAGGAGGGCCTCGGCGAGGAGACTTTGGCGGTCTTGCCGGCTGCGATTTCCGCGGCCGTCATGCCCCGCTCGCCCTCGGGCTCCAAGCCGCCCTGGCGCACGATGCGCAGAAGCTGGACGGCCTTGCCGGCGTCGAGGGCGTGCTCCCGGATCATGCTGGTTCTGGCGCCTGCGCTCATCTTGGCGAGGGCCGTGGGCTCGTAGACGGCGATGCGGGAGTTTTCGTTGAAGGTGGGACCGTAGTGCACGCCGACCAGCGGCCACATCCAGCGCTGGCGCTCTTCGCTGTAGCGGAAGACGAACATTCTGACGCCCCACTGCTCCCTGTCGGAGAGCAGGACGGCGCGTCGCTGGCCGTTGGGCAGCGAAAACTCGAGGAGCATGTCCGCCTGGGGGAGGGGCATGACATTGCCGTCCACGTCGAAGAGGGAGGGGTTCTGGGTCTCCTTGGGCTGGCCTGGCTGGCGAGCTTCGGCGCCCTGCGCTTGCAGCTGCTCCTGCTGAACCTGTTCCTGCTGCTCCTGCTGATCCGGCGCTGCCTGCGCGTCCAGCACGTCCTGCCCGGCACCGGGCGCCGCTTCGGCCTGGGGCACCGCGGGCTCCGGTTCGGGCAGGGCGTCGAAATGGTAGACCGTGGCCGCGAGCAGCCTTGCCCGCAGCTGGTCCAGGGACTTCCAGGTGAAGGCCAGCCCCCTGCGCTTGAGGGGCATGATGTCCAGAAAGAGGGTCTTGATGATTTCGCCGCGCCACATGGCTGATGCACCTGCCTTGGGTAGTTGGAGGACGTTGCCGGGGAAAGGGGCTTGGCTAGAATTTGAAGGCGAAGAAGGCGGGATACTTCTCGCTCTGGAATTCTTTCAGGAAGGCCTTGCCCTTGGCCTGGTCGCCCGCGATGGTGATGATGATGTACTGGCCGCTCTGCAGCGCCATGAAGGCGGTGCAGTCCATGCCCTCGAAGTTCTCGTAGGTGAAGGTGGCGTGGTTTTCCTTGATGACAGGGGGATCGCTGGCATCGTACTGTTCGGCAAAGCTTTCGGCGATGAGCTGCATGTCGGCGTTGCCGGCAGAGGAGATGGCGGTGGTGAGGGTCGCGTCCTTGGTGACTGTGGTGTAGACGTTGATGTAGATGCCGCTATCGTTGTTGCTCTGGATCATGTCCCAGCTCTCGGGGAGGTCCACATGGTAGAAGTCGTTGCTGACGGTTTTGACGTTTTCGGCGTGCACGGGGCAGGCAAGCGCAAGGCAGGCCAGAAGGGCGCATAAGTGTTTGAACACGGTTTTCTCCTCAGGAAGGGGTTGCAGAACAGGCTGCAGGCGTGAGCATGCCTCATGCGGGCCATCGGGGCAAGAGGCCGCGGGGCAGCTTTCGTAAAATTGTGCTTGACGTTCCTGCGCCATGCGCGTACACAGGCTCTTGCGCATTCCCCAATAGCTCAATCGGCAGAGCGGGTGACTGTTAATCACTAGGTTGGCGGTTCAAGTCCGTCTTGGGGAGCCAGGAATTTCTCTCAGAATGCCCCGCAATGACGCTCAGTCCTTGCGGGGTTTCGATTTTTTTGACCGCTAGACGCTCTGTTAGTCTCCCTTGGTCTCGTGGCATCTCCTTCGTTTTGTTGGGCATAGCGTTGGGTTCAATGGCATGGACTGCTCCGGCCCGGGAAAACCCAACAGGCGGACGACGGCGTTCATAGAGGTTGCCATCAAGGCACTGAAGCCGACGGGCAAGAGGCAGCGCATGTCCGATGCCGGCGGACTGCACCTGACGGTCACGGCTCACGTCACGAAGCAGAGGCGCTTACGCTACCGCTTCGACGGAAAGCAGAAGGATCTTGCGCTTGGGGCCTATCCCGCCGTGACACTGAAGATGGCGCGCCAGAAGGCGGTGGACGTCCGCGCCATGCTGAATGCGGGCAGGGAGCTGGTGGCAGAGAGGAAGTCGCAGAAGGAGGCCGGCAGGACAAGAAGGCTGGCGGCCAAACTGACGTTTGCCAAGGTGGCGCGGGAATGGTTCGAGACGAAGGCCCGCCCCAGAGGCGAATGGAGAAGTACCTGCGTGCAAAGCTCGGGAACCGCCCCTTCGCCGAAGAGAGTGACCCGCCGAGTTTTTTCGATAGCCCGCAGGACCTGCAGGTACGGCATGGTCATGCGCTACGCCCAGACCAACGCTTCGGCCGGCATCGAGGACGTCCTCAAGCCGATACCCCAGGTGAAGCACCGGCCCGGCATCGTCGATCCTGCAGAGCCCGACGTCCTTCTGCGGGCCATCGACGGCTACCTGGGCGAGATCTCGACGAGGTGCGTCCTGAAAATTCTGCCGAACGTGTCCCTCCGATCCAGCGAGCTGAGAGGCGCACAGTGAGACGAGATCGACCTGGACGGCATCATGTGGGTCGTTCCGGCCTCCAGGATGAAGATGAACGAGGCGCACGAGGTTCCGCTTGCCAGGCAGGTGGCGGAGATCTTCAGGGAGCACCGCGGATGCATGGGGCGGAGCGTCTCTGCTTTCCTTCCTCCATGAGCAGGACACGGTGCATCGCGGACGTCTGCCTCCTGAACGCGCTCTGGCGCCTCGGCAACGGCCGGGACGCGGCAATTGTGAGAAGACTGGCGAACCACGCGAACTTGAGCACGTGATCAAGACCTTGATGAAGGCCGGCAAGGCGCGGCTCGAGACTGCAGACGCCGATGTGAACGGGTGCCCGGTCGATCTTCTCCCTCCCCGCCGCGATCCCGAACCGGACTCTTAGGCGAGTCTGCACTGCTTTGGGGTCTGGGAGCCTCTCCTTTTGAACGCCGTACTGCCCCCTCTGGAGGGGGCGGCTGAATAGACATGCTCGAATTGTTTGAATCAGTCTTTCTCTTGTCTGCAGGGTGGCTCGACAAAAACAGTGCTTGATTTCAAATCGTTCATGCACATAAACCAGCGAGGTTCAGGAACCCGACTCAAGGCCGTTAAGCGCACGCCGTGGTGTTGTTTGATTTCAGTGGGTTAGTCGGTTTTTTCATGACAGGTTTGCCCCCCTGCGCTTCGCTGATCCCGCCAGGGGACGCTGCCTTCAGCCTCCTGCCTGAAGCCCAGTGCTGGAGTCGGCTCCGTACAAGTCTTCTTCGACCGCGCTGCTTCGGGAGTCTGGAGCGGAGACTGCGTCGCCGGGCCGGGCAGGACTCCCTGAGGGCTGCCTGTTCAGTGGCCTCGCGTGCCGTCCGGTTCTTCTCCTCCTGCGCTCTGGAGCAGACTATGCCCCGGCTCTGCCTGTACAGCACGAAGAGCCACCCCCACCGGAGATCCTTGTCAAAGTGCTCGTCCTTCAAGCTGCTGAAGCCGGCCAGGCGTCCATAGTGAATCGAAGCGGCCGTACGCATGTCGCCGCGGGCGGTCCCGGCAAGGTGCCGGGCCGAACTGAGGCGCTCGGCCGGGGGCATGGATCCAGCCAGCAGTCATGCCAGCCGGAACGGGGCTGCATCCGTCTGGACGCGTTCGCTGGCGACCGGGCATGGCGCACCTGCGGCAGGCGCCGAGCAGGACATTCTCGGCTGCCGGGATGCGCTGCAGGACATCTTCGACAAGCCTGAGGCCATGGCGCTCCATTCGTGCAGCATCCTGAGCCTGCACGGACGGATCGCGCGTGCAGCTGCAAGGCCAGGCAGTGCTCGCTGACAGACGTCTGGCAGGGCGTCCGGATTATTGCCTCGTACAAGCTGTGCATGCCCAGAGAGGCGCTGGCCGGCCTGCCGATGCGGAGCAGAGCCTATGTCAAAGCTTCCGCCAATCCCGCCATCGACCGCCTGCTCCTGATTCCCCGCCATGCTCGACTTCATCGGCATGTCCCCCTTTGCCAAGGGAGCGGTGCACATGCGCCTGCCGCTGGGGGCGCTCCTGTTCTGCCAGTCGGGATCAGTCCCGATGTCGTCTGCGTCCTGCTCCAGATCCTTAGGGAGATGAAGACCGGCATGGGCATCGCCGTGGCGGAAGTCTACCGTGCGGCTCGCAAAAAGAAGCTCAACGTCTGGTCCGTTGTCCGAGCCGTGCTGTCGGCTCTGCAAAGCTCCCTGAACGGTCTCGCGGTCCTTGTCAGCGCGATGGACGGCAGGCTTGGACCAGCCTTGCAGAAACTCGGGGTTCCCCTTGCGCAGCCGGAGGCCCCCTGAGAGCGGTCAGGGACTGCGCGCAGAGAACGCAGGGCCGCTGTATCGCCGCGGACGTGCTGGATGCCTGCTCTGGGCTGGACAAGCCAGCCGCGAGCGCGGCATTGCAAGATTTGCGCGAGGAAGGCCCGCGGTCCGCTGGGCGCCGGCAGGGGCATGCGCCGCGAAAGAGCCGGACGAATGGATTGCGCGCAGCTGACCGGCGCATGGGGCAAAAAGGAGGAAAGAGCATGGTGACATTCGACTATGCGCGGCTGGCTGGTTCATGGCCAAGTCAGCTGGCTGAGCAGGTGGCGCTGCTGGAAGAGTATCTGGAGACGTCGCGCAAGCGCGAACTGAGGAAATCAGCGGGGCTCGACCTGATGCACGGCACGGCCGCCGTCCAGGGCGTCCAGGCATCCTGCGCCCTGGACGGCATTCGTGTCGATGCGGAGAGGCTGGAAGCGCTCGCCAAAGGCAGTCTGCAGCCGGCAGACGAGGCGGAGCGCGAGGCGCTTGGCCTGTACCGGGCAACGATGGAGGTCTGCAGCGACCCTCTGGCGCTGGACGTTGCGCCCGGCACCCTGCTCGCCCTGCACCGCACTGTGGAGGGCGGCGCCCATGCCCCGCTGGCGGGTCGCTTCAGGCAGGAGCAGGACAGCCTGGCAGAGGCCTGCCCCATGCTTGCCGGGATGGACGGAAACGTCATCCTTGCCGCCGGCGAGGTGCCCGGCGCTGTGGAGGCGTGGTGCCGTGCCTGGCGGGAGGCTTCCGAACGCGGGGACGTCAGCGGCGTGCGGCTTGCCCTGGCAGCCGCGGCCGACCTTGCCTGCATTGTTCCCTTCCCCCGGGGCAGCGGTATGATGAGCCGGCTGACGGCCGTGCTCCTGCTTGGCCGCGCGGGCTGCCCGCCCTTCCTGGCCGCCATGATGAGCGCCGCGCTGGATGGCCTGCGGGAGTTCTACGAGCCCAGGGCAAGGACTGCGCTGGCCGGCTGGCGCAAGGAGCGGAAGGCTTCAGCCCACCTTGCCAGCGTCTTCTTCCTGGGCTTTGCCACCGGCTGCGGCATGTACGCCGGCATGGGCGAGATGATGGAAGGCATGGCTGGCCCCGTGCTGGAGCGGATCAAGATGCAGTTCAGCCGCCTTGGCGCCGATGCCCAAAAGGTGTTCAGCTCTGTGCGCGGGGCGAAGGAAGGCTTTACGTCGGCCGAGGCCGCGACCGTCCTGCCGGACAGGAGCATGCCCGCCGTGCGCGCAGTCCTCAGGGAACTGCGCGAGGCAGGCGCCATAGAGCGCACCGGCGCCGGCAGGTCCACGCGCTACCAGCTCTCGGAGCTGTGGGCGCAGTATGCGGAGGCGCTGGACTGCTGCGGGCTGGATCCGGAGTCCGGGCGCTGAAAGGCGCCTGTGCGGCAAGGCATGGCAGGGAGCAGGACATGAGGAGCTTCGACTACTCGACGCTGGCAGGACTGCCGTGGCCCCGGGGGCTGGAAGGCTCGCTGGACAAGGTCGGCCGTCTGCAGGCTTCCCTGGCGGAAGCCGACCGCGGCAGAAGCCGCTTTGCCGCCCTGCACGAGGAGCAGGCGCTGGTCTCCTGTGCCGCGCACTGCTGCGCCATCGACGGCAGGGAGATCGACGACAGGCGCCTGTTCGACGTCGCCTGCGGGATCGCCGCTCCCGCCAGCCTGGAGGAGCAGGAGGCACTGGGCGTGTTCGAGGCGATGCAGGACATTCTGGTCAGCCATGCCAGCATGGACGTTTCGCCGGCAGCCATCCTCGCTCTCCACCGCACCATGGAGGGCCATGCGCGTCCAGAACAGGCCGGGCGCTTCAAGCGCAGGCCGAACAGCCTAGCGCGCGACTGGCCTGGCCAGGAGGAGATGGCCAGGGTCGAGACCCTGGCTCCGGAAGAGGTGCCGCAGGCCCTCGATGCCCTGTGCCAGGCCTGGAAAAGGGCGTCTGCACGAAGGGACGTCGACCGCGTCATGCTGGCGGGCTTCACTGTCGCCGACTTCCTTGTCATCGCCCCCTTTGCGCGGAGAAACGGCCGGATGAGCAGGCTTTTGACCATGCTCCTGCTCTGCAAGGCAGGACACGCCCCCGTGGTCTGCGCGCTCACGAGCGTTGTCATGAAGAAGTGCCAGGAGGTCTATGCCGGTGCGCTGACCGCAGCCTGCGGCGTCTGGCGCCAGGGCTGGAGCTATCCCATGCTCTTTGCCGGCGCCATGCTCGAAATGCTTGGCGATGCCTACGCCGTGTTCGGCGACATGCGCAGGATGCTGGACAGCGCGGTGGAGCCCTTGGCCAAGGCGGTCAAGGCGATGTTCGGCGGCCTGGGCGAGGCGGGCATGGCGCTTGCCTATGCCTTCCTGCAGGCAGGGGGGCGCTTCACGACGGCGGACGCGGCCAGGGCCTGCCCGGAACTGGACAGGCGCACTCTGCTGAAGCTTCTCAAGGAGCTTGAGGCGCAGGGCCTCGTTGTCCGCCGGGGCTCAGGCAGGGGGACGAGCTGGGAAGCGTCGTCGCGCCTGTCGCGCCTACGCTAGCGGGGTCCCATGCCGCTCCTGCCAGCCGCGTCGCCCCG
>JAEEGL010534628.1_pt1 | contig 10393 bp, 4 predicted proteins | sample 9134231 | NCBI WGS metagenome assembly JAEEGL01 (sample SAMN16246548, study PRJNA631951) | gut metagenome | biome: gut microbiome; feature: rumen; material: fiber-attached | host: Bos | place: Iran: Karaj | collected 2018-10
GTCACGCGGCAGCACACTCTCATTCTGCAGTCCCCATAGGATGACGCTGGGCGAGTTGCGGCGTTCTTTCACCCATCTGGTGAGCAGTCGCTTGAAGTTGTCGCGGAACTGTGGCGTGTCGTACCAGATATGAGCCGAGAACTGGCTCCAGAACAGCAGTCCCTGTTCGTCGAGTAACTGCTGATAGTAGAGATTGTGTGGCTGGTGCGCCTCACGGAAGGCATTGAAGCCCGCCTGCCGTATCATCTTGATGCGGGCGGCTATCTGCTCGTGGCTGAAGGCATGGCTGGCGCCTAACAGGTGCTCGTACTCACAGGTGCCGTTGATGAACACCGGGGTGCCGTTGAGGAGGAAGCAGTTGGCGCTTGGCGCGTTTGGCGCTTTGGCCGCAACGCTGTTGCGGCATAGAGAGACAGGCCAGCTGATGGAGCGGATGCCGAAGGGGGTGCGCACGTCGTCGGTGGTGATGAGGGGTGGCTCGCTATTAGGGGCACCGTTGGCTGGCGATGGCTTTTTCAGCATCGTGGTGAGTGTGTACAGGTAGGGGTCGTCAAGGCTCCAGCGGTGGGCGTTGGCAATGACGGTGGATTGGCGAATGGTCACCGTCTCTCCTGGGTCCAGCCTCAGTCCCTGTGACAGTCGGAACACCGCCTTGCCACTCTTCTCAGCCAGCTTGTTCACCAGTTCTACGGAACTCGGGTCTGTGCCGTAGTTCTTTATCTCAGTATCAATGAACACGCTGTCGCAGGCCTCATTGGCCCAGATGTGTACGCCAAATGGCTCAATGCGTACCTTATCGGTGATGATGAGGGTGACAGGGCGGAAGATGCCGAAGGGCTGGCTTCCTTCGCTGAATCCCCATTCCGACGAGCATCCTCCGCACACCCAGGGACTCTCTGTCTGCATGGCGGGGTGGTCTACGCGTACCTGCAGGCTGTTGTTGCCGTCGCGCAGGGCATCGGTGACGTCGAGCGTCCATACGGTGCGGCCCACCAGCTCGCGTGGATATTCGTGCCCGTTGAGTGTGACGGTGGCATAGGTGCCTACCCCCTCGAACTGGAGAAAGTAACGCTTGTCCTCCTGTTTCTTGACGGCGATGGTGCGGCTGTAGAGAGCCTCGCCGTGGCGGTTTCCGTGGCGCAGCTGGCGGTAGCCGTAGTAGTCGTCGAGGTTATGGGGGAGGGTGATGGCGGTGGTGGTGATGGCATCGCCACTTACTGGACGGGGGGGCATGAGAGTGCCGGGTGCGGAACAGTGCCAGCCGTCGTTGAGGGCCACTTCCGTGCGGTGTCCTGTCGGCTCCGGGGCAGGGAAACGGACGCTGCTGCGACCCATACGCTGACTGGTGGCCACGGCAATGCCGCGCTGTCCGGCGTTGTTCACGGCGCAGTAGAAATGGTAGACCACTCCCTGGTGCTTCACCACGTAACTCTTGTGTGCAAACATTTCATCGTATGGCTTCGAGGGCACGATGAGGTCAGGTCCTGTCCAGTCCTGCCAGTTCACCAGGTCGCGGCTGACGGCAAATGTGTTGTAGGCATTGTAGGGCCGCGTGGGGTTATAGGCAGAGAAGTAGAACATGACGTAGAGAGGTGAGCGTTGAGGGGTGAGCGTGGATGGCATGGCGACTATCTGTGCGTCGCCAGTGATGGTGCCATCGCTGTCGTGGGTGAAAACGGGGTTGCCGCTATAGCGGTGCCAATGGCGCATGTCCTTCGACAGCGCTATGCCGATGCGCTCTCCCTTGGGGTGGCTGTCGTCCTTGCCTCCTGCGTTGTAGTACATGACGAAGGGATACGACTCCTCGCCCTTGATACGCTGCTGCTTATCCTTGAGCCAGTAGATAGTGCTCTTATACTGTGTCAGCTGTTCCCACCATTGGGCGTCCTTGTCATCGTAACTCAGCAGCGGCTTTTCCTGTGTGTCCCACTGATGCGCTGTGGCAATGTCGCCCTTGGTCGAGGCCATGCCGATGCTCAGCGGCGCTCGCACCGCCTCGTACCCCGTTTCCGGCCCACCGATATAGGTCAGCCAGTGGCGTCCCTTATAAGGCTGCATCTCATAGGAACCACCCCAAGTCCAGTCAATGAGGGCAGGGAAGCCCCCGCGTTGGTTCTGGTCCCAGAAGGGGGACTTCTGGGAAGGCTGGGTTGGTGGCAATGCCAGGATGCGGCCTAAGGTCTGCCAGTGCAGGAGGTCGCTGCTCTCGGCCAGCCAGGTCTCGTAGCCCCGTCCGTCGGTACCGTCCTTGCCGTCATAGCAGACGTAGGTCATCAGCCACTTGTCACCCTGGCGGAATACTGTGGGGCAGTCATACTTGTGGTAGTTGTCTTGTGGCACTATCACCAGACCATACTTATAAGGTGTGCGTACCTCGTCGTAGATGCGCTCCATCACCTCCTGGGGAATGCTGTCGCCGGCGGCAAGATCACCGACGGCAAAACCGCCGGGAACAGTGTTCACGCGCGGGATAAGACCGCCGGCCATGCTGATGGCGGGCAGTATCATTATGGAAAGCAGCAGTTTTCTCATCGTGTCAGTCGCTTGTTTGCTTAGTTTCTAAACAGCCAGTCCACCTCGTCGCCCGCTCCCTGCAAGGCTGCGTCGCGTGGCTTGATGTCGTCGGCCGTGAACCCCGCCACCATGATGATGCCCTTTGGCAGACGGATGGTGTTACGACCAGCGGGTAGGTTGTACTGGTGGATATTTACTTTGGGCATCTGTACGATGCTGATGGCATTGGTAAGAATGGGCTCTGCCTGTCCGTATTCGTTGCCAGTGGCATCAGTTTCCAGTTTGGGCGCCTTTGCCCATTTCGGGTCATCGTCCTGGAAGAATCCCACAAGCATCTTCACCGGCTCTTTACAACTGAAGCTGATGGTGGTCCCCACGATGCGTGTCGTGTCACGGTTTAGCACAAGGGCCTGCAGTCCTTCCAGCTCAGGTGCCACCGTGTCGACGGGCGTGTCTGCCCTGTTCTCAAAAAGGAGCGCCCCTTTGTTTAGTGGCATCAGGGGAGCGGTGAGGGTGACGTCGGCGGGGCGGGCAGCGACATCGTCGCTGCATAGGGAGACAGGGGCAGGGTTCTTCAGGCGGTCGATGTTCTGGCGCAGGGCAGCCAGTTCAGCCTCATAGACGGGTAGCATGTCAGCCCATGTCTTGAAGTGGCCGTTGTCGCCCCCCACTGGAATGCGGCGCTGTGCCGTCTGCATGGAGTTAGCATAGAGGTAAGTGTCCTGCGTGAGCTTTACCAGGTCGCGCCAGGCATCGAGGCTGCGCTCCAGATAGTAGCATCCTTGTGACAGGTCCTTCAGGTCCTTGCCCCACTTGTACTTCAGCACGAAAGAGGCCGCCTGTACCTTGAGTTGGAAGGCCTTGGCAAAGGCATCGTAGCAGGCAATGTCGTTTCTGAGCCTGTTGAACTCCTCCTGATGGCGCGTTACGCTCTTGGCAGCCGTCGCGATGTCGTACTTGGCTTTGGCGGCATGGCTGAGGCATTCCTGGGTGATGTCGAGTGGCAATTCGCCCTCGTGTGGTATACCCTTGAACTCCTTCTCTGCCCATTCTATGAGTTTCTCGCCCTTGGGTCCGCAGCTCTCGTAGAAGCCGGGGTAGATGTTGAACTTATAGGGGTTGACCAGCTGTGCCATGGTCATGCCGAGGAGCAGTGTCTGCCTGTTGCCTTCAGTGATGCCGAAGCGGCGTAGCAGCTTGGGGGCTATCTCGCCCATCTGGTTGTAGGCGCTGAGGATGAGGGCTGCACTTTCCCTGTCGGTGCCGTAATAGTCGGCGAGGATGCGTTGCCAGAAGGGGGCGTCGTCTTTCCCAGCGGGAAAACCGCCGGGCACAGCGTTCCAGGCATAGCGGCCCCAGGCGCGGTACCAGAGCCAGTCGCGGTCTATTTGCAAAAGGCGGCTGCCGTTCTCCAGTTTGTCGGCAGTGTAGGGCCAGTCCCAATAGCTGGCCTGTGGATAGAGGTGCAGCCCCGTGGCGTGATGAACGCTGTGCATGGCTTGTACAGCCTTCTGTATGAACGCCGGTGATGCCCATCGCCATGGCTCCAGATTGGCCAGGATATGGACATTGTCGATGTGTACGGGAGCGGCGTCGGCCAATTGGCGGTGCGTCTCGCCCCATGGTCCACCTGGCTCATAGGTTGTCAGACTCTCACCCGTGTACTTCGACATGGTGTAGATGTTGGGGTAAAGGGGTAGCGCAGCTTTCAGCACGCGTGGCCCATCAGTGTCGTGCGAGCGCAGGATGATGGGAGGCAAGGAGGTAAGCGCCGACTGCTGGGTGTTGGTAGAAATGCCCATTCCATCGAGGATTCCTGGTATGATGGTGCCGGTCATCCACGCTATGTCATCCTCAATGGTGTCCATGGCCTCGCCCAGACAGATGAGGAATCCCACCTTTGGGTACTTCTTGACAAAGGCCGCGATGGATTTGCGGGTGTAGTCGCTGATGAGCGGCGTGATGGGGCGATGGCGGTCTTGCGTCTTCAGTCCATAGTGGTCGGCGAAAGGCTTACTTAATATAATATTGTAGAACATCTGTATGACGCGGATGCCCCTGCGGTCAGCCTCGTCGACAAGAAATCCGAACATGTCCTGGTTGAGTTGCATGGTGGTATCGTCCACCTCAGTGGCGAAGGGATAGTCGTCGACCTTCACCAACGATGCAAAGGGATGGCCGTTCCACAGGTAGACGGTGTTCATGTTCGCTGAAGCCAGCAGATCGAGATAGCGCACCCACAGTTCCTTGTCGTAGAACCACGGGAAGTTCTCCGGCGTGTAGGGATATTCATAGACGGTGTGGCCAGGCAGGTAGACCGTCTTCTGCAGTCCCACGCAGGCACCGCGCATTACCATCTGCGGCGCCTCCGTCAGTGTGGTCAGCGTACTGAGCGTAGGGTCCTCTTGCCATAGCTCCAGCAGTCGGTTCGCTCCGTAGATGGCTCCCGAACCGTCATTGCCCATGATGGTGATGCCCCTCGTGTTGTGGCTAATGGTAAACCCCTCAGCCGGTCCCTGGTGGCTGACGTCGATGGTGACCTTCAGCTGGGGGCTGACGGCGTTGAGGCGCTGTGCGGCGTATTCCGTCTGTGGCGTGCGTTGCTTCACCTTTACCTTGGCCACCACAGGCAGCGTGAAGGTCAACAAGAGCAGCAGCAAGGCGCCATTGGTGGTACGTGTGATGTTCATGATGGTTGTCATATCTTAATGATTGTTTCCTTTCCAGGTTCTATGGCCACACGTCTTCCTGCAGCGATGAGCCACCCATGTCCCCCGTCGCTGCTTGCGCAGACGCTGTGGCCGTCGGCTTTGACGCTAATCTTTCCGAACGGCGTCGGCACCTCGCCCTCCATCCACTGCAGACCACCCAGCATGGGCTGAACCTCATACTCCTCATAGCCCGCTTTTGTGGGTCTGACGCCAAGGAAGTACTTGCCTAAGATATAGAGTGGTGAGGCACCCCATGCATGGCAGAGACTCTTGCCATAGGGACGACCGTACATGGCCAGGTGTTGCGTGCCCTGCTCCTGAGGGTTGTACTTCTCCCAGAAGGAAGTGGCGCCCAGGCGTAGCATGCCGCCCCAGTAGTCCTTCATCTCTTTCAGCACACGGTTGTGAAGCCCCATTTGGCACAGAGCCTCCAGTTCATAGAAGCGCATGTAAGGCGTGGTGATGGGGGGCACGTCCGGGTTGAGCATGACGTGCCGCGTGATGAGGCGTTGCTCCTCGGGGGTGGCCAGTCCATAGAGGATGGCAAACATGTTGGGGAACTTAGTGACTTGGGGGTTCCGCTTCCCATCTTCCAGGGCATGGAGGTAGGCGTGGTGAGTGTCGCTCCAGAAGGTGCTTTTGATCTTTGTGCGGAGGACAGCGACACTGTCGCTGCATAGCGGACAGGAGACGGAGGGGGTGGCGTTGATAGCGGTGGAACGGGAGAAAATGGCGGCGAAGAAAGCCATGGTCTCGAGGGCCTTGAGTAAGAGCAGCTGCTCGAAACACAGGGCGCCGCGCTTGTGCATGGGGAAGTCAACCCAGTCCACGAAGATCCAGTCATCGGAGCGGCCTTCCGCCATTCCGTCGGTGTTGGTGCGGCTGAGTACATAGTCCATGAGCGTCAGCATGCGCGGCCACATCTCTCTGACGAAGTCTAAGTCGCCCGTGTAGTCATAATACTGCTTGATGCTGATGAACCAGTAGAAGGTGTAGTCCATGATGGTGTTCACATGCGCCGTCACGGGGTCCTTGCCACGCAGTTGTCGTATGGTGCGTTTCACGCAGTCGGTGTCAAAGTGCAGGTAGTAGTTCATCAGGTAACTCTGTATGGCATCGCCGCTCCACACACAACGGTCGCGTTTGATGCCGTCCATGAAGAACTCCTGCGTGGTGAGCTCCAGGGTGCGTGCGCTGACCCGCCAGATGCTGTTCAACTCCTCGTCGCTGCAGTGGAACGAGCCACTGTGCTCGGCATCGAAGGGCGCCATTTCGATGTCGACGGCCACGTCGTCGTAGCATGTGTCAATGTCCGTCTCGATGAAAGCGTAGCGAAATGCCTTGCTGTCGAGTCGGTATGTGTCAGGCTCCAGGCAGAACTTGCTGTCGTATGAGCTGACGCTGTCCAGTGTCTCGCAGTGCTCGGTGTCAAGCGCCTCCTCACGGCTCTCGCCATAGAAGATGTCGGCGGTGCCCTTCAGTCCCTTTATCTTCAGACATCCGAAAACCTCACGCCCGAAGTCGTAGAGGCGTCTATCCCGCATTTTACCCGTTTCATCGCATCTCTCGTAGCCCACAGGCAGCGCCTCAGTTGCTGGCATGCGGAACGACGACGGCGGCGTGCTGCTCTTGTCAAAGTGCCCACATCCGACAGGCACATAGATGCCAGCACCGTGGGCCACCCCCTCCTCGTCAATCCAAATCTTGTCCTCATAGGTGACTTGCCATGTGGCGTCCGTCACCACGTGTTCCCCTTCGATGAAGAGGGCAGGCGGTGTGGCCTGATTCCACACCTTGACGGCCAGTGTGTGTCGGCCGGCAGGTATAAAGAAGGAGGGCAGGGTGGGGCGCAGGTGTCCATCGATGGAGATGTTGAACTGTCCTTCGGCAAAGATGCTGACATCCTCGTTTTTGTCCATTTCAACGCTCTTGGTGAAGACCACTGTGGGCCAGTGGCTGTCCTGTTTCCAGAATGGTGGTAACATGGCGCCCCGCTCCGTCCGCCGGTTGTTAAACTTGTTGCCCAGCCATATCTCGAAGTCGCCGGGATACCATATCCATGTAGCCTTCATATCAATATTATCGATTAATCCTTACTTTTTTGTGATGATGATACTGAGCAGGAAGCCGACGAGGAAGATGGTGGTGGTGCCCAGCACGATGGCCAGGTACTCATGCAGATGCGGTCCCGGCAGGTTCCAGAGTCCGGCCAGCGATATCCATGCGATGACGATGATGCCAGCCACACATCCCACTGCTGCCGCCCGCCGACTGATGCGCCGCGGCATGATGCCTAAGAGGAATAGTCCGAGCATGCCGCCTGAGAAGATGCTTGACAGGATCCACCATGCATCGATGATGCTCTTCACACCCAGCATCAGGATGGCCACCACGATGCCTAATACGCCCACGATGACGCTGGCCAGGCGCAGCGTCAGCAGGTCTTTCCTCTCATCTCTCACCTCACCTCTCAGTAAAGGTTTGATATAGTCGGTCAGAATGACGGTGGCGGCGCTGGTGACGCTGGTCGAGACGGTGCTCATGCCCGCTGCGAAGATGCTGGCTATGAGTAGCCCACGCAGTCCTACGGGGAGTCCGTTAACGATGAAATGGGGGAAAACGTAGTCGGGCTTTGCCTGTATCTCTGCCGGCAGCTCTGCCACGCCCGCGGTGTAGTAGCTGTAGAGAGCCGTGCCGATGAGGAAGAACAGTGCCGAGACGGGAATGAACAGATAGCCGCCGAAGAGTGCCGAGAAACGTGCATCCTTGTCGGTCTTTGCCGCATGGTAGCGCTGCACGTAGTTCTGGTCGATGCCGTAGTTCTGCAGGTTGATGAAGATGCCATAGATGAGGCACACCCAGAAGGTGCTGGTGGTGAGGTCGCTACCGAAGCTGCCCAATGACAGCTTGCTGCCACCCGGTGCCTGCGCCGCCAGCTCAAACACCTGTCCGGGGCCCTCCGGCATACTGAACATCAGTATGGCGAGGCAGGCCAGCGCTCCGCCGATAAGGATGATGCCCTGAATGGCGTCGGCCCATATGACGGCCTTCAGCCCGCCGAGCATGGAGTAGAGGATGATGCCTATGGAGGTGGCTATAATGACCGTGTGCATGTCCCATCCCATGAGGATGTGCATGGGCATGGCCAGCAGATAGAGGATGCTGCCCATGCGCGCTATCTGTGTCAGCAGGTAGCAGGCTGAAGCATAGAAACGTGCCCATCGACCGAACTTCTCTTCAAGGAAAGTGTAGGCCGACACACTGCCTCCATGCCGATAAAAAGGCACAAAATACTTCGCAGCGAAGTAACTGGCCACGGGTATGCTGAGCGAGAACACGAAGGCGTTCCAGTTTGAGGCGAAGGCCTTTCCTGGGTAGCCGATGTAACTGATGCTGCTGACGTAGGTGGCAAAGATGCTCATGCCCACCACCCAGCCCGGCAGCGAGCGCCCGGCGGCGGTAAACTCTTGTGCCGAACTGTCTTTACGATAGAAGGAGCAGCCGAAGATGACCACGCCGATGGTGAAGATGGCAAAGATGACAAGGTCAACGGTATTCATGTTTTAGCCATTAGTTTGCTGCAAATTTAGTAATAAAAAACGAATGACGCAATTATTTTCATCTAAAATTTGCGTCACTCCGCTTTTCTTCGTACTTTTGCGCCCATGAATTGGATACAACTCATCTCCAACTGCCGTTTGGGGCAGGAACACCGCCACCCCGAGCGCCATGACGACCGCACGGAGTTTAAGCGCGACTATGACCGCCTCATCTTCTCAGCGCCCTTCCGCCGCTTGCAGAACAAGACGCAGGTGTTCCCGCTGCCGGGCAGCGTCTTTGTGCACAACCGCCTCACCCATTCGCTGGAGGTGGCATCGGTGGGCATGTCGCTGGGTAACGATGTGGCACGCCATTTGTGCGCTAAAAATCCTGATTTCATCGACACCCTCGTTCCCGAGATAGGACAGATAGTGGCCACCGCCTGCTTGGCTCACGACCTGGGTAACCCGCCCTTTGGACATAGCGGTGAGAAGGCTATACAGACCTTTTTCAGCGAGGGCAAAGGCATGGCCCTGCGCGACCGTGTCAGTCCCGAGTTTTGGAGCGATGTTACCTGCTTTGATGGCAATGCCAATGCCTTCCGCTTGCTCACCCACAGTTTCAAGGGCCGCCGCAGGGGTGGCTTCGCCATGACCTACAGTACACTGGCAAGCATTGTGAAGTACCCCTTCCCCTCCTACCACGTTACGAAGAAAAAGTTCGGTTTCTTCACTACTGAGCACGATGACTACGTGGCTGTGGCCACCCGTCTGGGCATTCCCCGCCTGGACAGTGCCGATGGCGCTGAGCGTTGGGCCCGCTATCCGCTGGTCTATCTCGTCGAGGCTGCCGATGACATCTGCTATGAGATTATGGACCTCGAGGATGCCTACAAGCTGAAGATTCTTACCTACGATGAGACGGCGCAGATGATGCTTGGCTTCTTCGATGAAATGGGCAGAAACCATATCCTTCAGCGCATAGCCGACGAGGACCTGATCGACCCCAACGAGAAGGTGCAGTACCTGCGTGCCTGCGTCATCGGGCTGTTGGAAAACGAGTGCGCCCGTGTCTTCCTCTGTCATGAGGACGACATCCTTAGTGGCACCTTCCAAGGTGCGCTCATCGACCACATCAGCGACACGCCGCGCCAGGCATATCAATATTGTACGCGCGTAAGCCGCTCGCGCATTTATAAGAGCCAGCCCGTGCTTGACGTAGAGTTATCAGGTTACCGCATCATGGATACCCTCATGGAGCTGATGGTCGAGGCCATCCTCCACCCCGACCGCTACTACTCGCAGCAGCTCATTGGCCGTGTCAGCGGTCAGTATGACATTACCAACCCTGACCTTGAGACGCGCCTCATGGCCGTCATCGACTACATCAGCGGCATGACCGATGTCTATGCGCTCGACGTCTACCAAAAGATTTGTGGTATCAGTCTGCCTATTGTGTAATATATTTGGAGGTACGGAGGCCCGTCTTTCCGCGGTGAAAGGGCAGTTTCAGGGCTGAAAGACAAAATATAGGCCAAAAAATTTGGTGGTGGCGCAAAAAAACTGTACCTTTGCAGCCGATTTCACACCGAGACACTGGTATTGGACGATGGTGTAATGGTAACACTA
>JAEEGL012333885.1_pt1 | contig 10393 bp, 6 predicted proteins | sample 9134231 | NCBI WGS metagenome assembly JAEEGL01 (sample SAMN16246548, study PRJNA631951) | gut metagenome | biome: gut microbiome; feature: rumen; material: fiber-attached | host: Bos | place: Iran: Karaj | collected 2018-10
CGAAGATGAAACGAAGTATAACCAATGGGCCGATGACCTCAGGACAAAGATCAGGGCGCATTTCATGCAGGATGAAGGCAACCTCAGCAGCCTGATCATGACGCCTTTCGACACCGTACCGACAAGCCAGCACGACGCATTGGCGAGCACCTTTGCCGTGAAACTGGGCCTCGTCAACTATACGGCGGCCTCTAATGCCATCGCTGCTTATCCCATGCTCGGGCGCGGCGTGCCGACCATATACCCACAGCAGCAAGCCGTAGCGATTTATCACAACCGATCCACCTGGCCTTTTGTGACTGGCTACTTTACAGACGCGGCTCGCAAGGTGGGCAATGACCGGGTTGTGGAGTTCGGCGTGTGGTCGCTGATCAGAGGCGCGGCCTTGAATCTCTCCAACATGGAGAATCTGGAGCTGACAAAGGGCGTCCCTTGGTATGAAGATAGCGATCCCAGCATGTCTGGACCGGTCATCAACTCTGCAAGACAGCTTTGGAGCGTCGCCGGCTATCTCTCGATGGTCGTCCACACGCTCTTTGGGGTGGATGCAGAGAGCGAAGCATTGACGATCTCCCCCTTTATCCCGGTTTCCGTGCGCAAGGCGCTGTTCAAGGACGACCAATCCATCACCCTGAAAGGTCTCAAATATCGGGGTAAGACCTTCAACATCAAGGTGTATTTCCCGGCTAACGACACGCAGACGGAAGGTGCATACCGCGTAGGCAAGATGACGATCAACGGTGACGCCATGATGTCAACCCGGATAGCGCTCGAAGACATGCGCGCAGTCAACGAAATCAAGGTGTATCTGGCGGATTGCGCCACTGCAAGCGCCCAATGGAACTATATGCCCGACAGCAAATTTAATGGGGACCCGGGCTGGCAGTATCTCTTTGCGCCCAAGACGCCCTGGATTGCCGAATTGAACGATGTGTCTGGTGGCATTCAGATCAAGATCGGCAGCGAAGAAAACCCGTCTTCAGTGACTCACATGCTGTACAGGAACGGTGACAAGATTGCAGATCTGACCAATGGCAACATGGAATGGACCGATACAGGGGCGGACAAGTCGATTTCCAACTGCTATACGGTCGAAACCAAGTTTAATGTGAGCGGCACGCTTTCACAGCACGCGCAGCCTAAATGCCTGTGGGATGACGCTACAACGCATCAAACCAAGATCCAACACCTGTATGCATCGGATCTCAGCTACGATGAGACCAATGGCAAGCGTGTCACCGACGGCAATCCGGTTTACATTGACAGCAAGGATGGTCAGACATCCTGGGGATTCGTCGAGGGATCCTTCACCGCAGAGTATGATGGGGAGCATTTCATTCAGGCGGTCTTCTCCAACGGGATGGCAGGCGTCGACACCGGCATCACCTGCGCAGTGAAATACGCCAAGATCACCAACGCTTCCGGCAATACGGTAGCTGATGGCTACCTGATCATGCCGCATCAGGGAAGGGAAGACTGGAATACCTACGTAGAGAGCTCGCCCATCCGCGCCAACCTGGTGAAGGGTCAGACCTATACAGTGCGCATTGGAGACGACGATGAGACCCCCACAAAGGCGATCAACATGTCGATCTTCAACCATTTCAGCACATATTCTGGTCGAGGTGGCAAGGAAGGCTACCGCAACATCGTCCATCTGAGCGAGATCAAGATCCTTCCCCGCTGAAAACGCGCCTTTTCCTGCCAGTATACCCCGCCCTCTTTTCCTTAAACGCCATCCTACCAACCTGTAGATAGTCCCTTCCAGCTCAACGAACCATTCTATCCTACCCGTATAAACAGACTCAAAGTACTTCAGCGCCCTGAATCAAGCCTTTATATCCCCTCTTTCATACATATAAGCCGCCATCACCAACCATAAAAGCCAGCCTTAAATCCTTCACAGTCCCACCATCCACCCCATACAGACCGCGTTTACCAGCATCGAGCCCATATATCAAACCTGTACCATCATCGTTTATCTGTCTCAACCCCATCTATCCACCCTCACAACGCCAGATTCACCCATAAAATCGCCCCATATCCACCCTGTACAAACTTCGTCAATCGCTGGATACAAAAACGCCCTCCTTGTGGGAGGGCGCCTTTCATCGGTCACTTGACTTCTGCAGGGGGTACCGAATCGACGATTTTCTTTTCGTCTTCGCCCCCCTCACCGTTGCCCGCCTTCCTCTTGGCGATGGCACGGGCCTGCGCACGGCGGTGATCGATCAGTTCGTTGATTTGATTGGCCAGGTTCACATGTGCTTCATCGGGATGCAGCGTGATGACGGCGTTCAGCTTGTTCACCATATCGCGATAGATCTCGATCAAGGCTTCGCGGGCACGCTTGGTAGAGCCCACTTCGATGCCGGCTTTCGCTGCAACCTTCTCTGCGCGCATGGCTGCAAATTCGGAATTGCGGCGTTTCAGCTCGGCGAACCAGCCATCCACCATGGCGAGGCGAAGGGTCTCGGGCCCCAACTCCTCGAGGCTGGCGATCACATTAAGGATGATCACCGATGCGTCGGAATATCGCTTGCGCGTGGGGTTATCATAGCGCCCCAGCACCTCTAAGACGCTCTCTGCCGCCGAACGCACTTCTGGGGAGAAATGCTGCGTGTTCAGCTTGGCTTGCGAGCTGATCGCGTTGTACGCCTGATCTGTCGAAGCATCGGCGCTCTCAATGGGCTCCTGATACTTCACAGTCTCAAGGCGCAACTGACGATTGAACTCCTCGATGGCATCGCGATACCCATCGGCAATGCCATACTCGCTGTTGGGCAGAGTCTGCTCAGCGAGCACGAGGATTTCGTTGCAGTACCCCGCAAGGGTACTGTTCGTCATGTGGGCCAGACTGTACGACTGGATGAACTTCATGATCGGTCTCCTTTCAGAAGTTCTAGGGGTTGAGGTAGCCACACAAACCAACAAAACCGGCCGTAGACTACCCGTACAAAAGGGATCGTTCAACAAAATTATTGAACCAGGACCCCGGACAAGCCGCTTTGAAAAAATTTCTTCCCGTCCCCACAACCTGGATGCCTTAAGCCGACCTTCTGCGGCTCGTCCGATCCACCTGTGACCCGCAAAAGCGTCCAGATTCTGAACACGCTGAACGGGTTGGACGGTTTTCACTTTTTTTCAAAGAGGCGACTTCTGCAGCCCAGACGAAGCAACCGGCTTAAAAGCCTTGAAGTTTCGCCAGGTTGGAACAGCTTTCAAAAACTCCCGAGATGAGCCTCTTCAAACTGTTCAATGACTATATACGCAAAAATCGTGCCAACTTTTGGGGGGTAAAAAGGCAGGTTAATCGTCGCAGGAGAGGCGGGTGCAGAGGCCGGATTCGAGGAGGCAGCAGAGGGAGGTCACATCGTCAAGGCCGCTTACGGTCGATTGAACGGATCCATCGTTGATGAGCAGGATATGGGCGGCCGATCCATTGGGTGCAACGGGCACATCACCCCCTGCTCCACCTTCACCACCCGGAAGGCCCGAGGTTCCAGCAGTGCTGACCCCGTCAACCGCAGCGCCACCGGGGCCACCATCCGCCCCTTCGGCACCGGATCCACCAGAAGCAGCGCGTCCACCCAAGCCTGCCTGCCCCACCTTGAGCGTCACCTGATCGGCTTGTACGGTCCCACCCTGGAGGCTCAACGCAAAGGATCCGCCTCCACCCTGGGCTGCTTTGGCGCCTTGACCGCCGCAACCGCCAGCACCACCACCGCCTCCGCCGCTGCTCAGCGGTAATTGGTCGGATGTCAGGCCTGTAGACCATTCGCCCGCAATGAGCGAGCCCGCCTTTCCACCCTTGCCACCTTCCCCAGGCTCGCCGTCAGATGCATCGCTCCCCTTTAGGGCGGTCCAAAGCCCGTCCAGAATGGCACCGTTACCAGATGCAGCGACGCCATCTGCACCCTTTTGTCCAGAGGTTGCAGGGGTTGTTTCGGCGCCAGATCCAGCAGAATCGAAGCTTTGAACGCCATCTGCGCCGTCTTCACCCGAAGCAGAGCAAGCCATGTTGACCCCACCACGGCCCCCTTTTCCACCATCAACCGGTAGGCTCGAGGCGTATCCACTCTCTCCCTCGGCTGCAGATAAAGATGCAGGGGATCCATTGACGCCGTCCAGGCCGTTCGCTCCGTTACCAGCAGCCAGCAAAACACCCGTCAGCTTTAAGTGATCGCCCACATCAAGGGCGACTACGGCAACAGACGAGCTTCCGGCGCGGGTTGCATCGGTCGCCTCGACCGCCAGGTTTTGAAGAACCGTATCGGCATTCAGGTGCTCATAGCGCAAAACAACCGCATCGCCGCCGATCACCGTGCGGACTTGCTGCGTCATCGCGGATCGAGACCAGCTGTAGGGGTTGTATCCGCCGTAAATCGAGACGCCATCGGGCACCAGTAACCCCGGATGCCCGGCCACTGCGGCGGCCTGCTCAGCATTGAGACCCTGAGCAATGTCGAAGAATCCGGTCGAGACGTAGATCTCGGTCTTGCCAGTGGCCGCAGCTGCGCTCAAAGCCCTTGCAACCGACCTGAAAGGCGCCTCTCTCGTACCAAAGGCGTTGTCGTCACCCAGTATCGAGACAAAGATCGCCGCATCGATGGTGCCATCAATACCGTCACAATCGCTGTCTGCAAACGAGAGATCGGGCACATCACCCCCTGTAATGGTGCATTCACAGCCGTTCTGGGAGAGTCCATCGGCATCTGCATAGCCTTCGTTGCAAGACAACAGGCTGCATACACCTAAGCTACAGCTGCTTTGAGCGTTTGGATGCGAACAAGGCACCCCGCATGCGCCGCAATGATCGAGCGAAACGTAGTTTCCCTGGGCGTCTTTAAAGCCTTCATCGGTGAGACCGTCGCAGTTATTGTCGAGACCATCGCAAACTTCGGGTGAAGGGCTTAAAGGTTGGGTTACCGCGACGCATTCCACATCGGATCCATCGGCTTTGCATGCGTATACAGCCTGCACAGCACAGACGCCTTGCCCGATCACACCGCAGCTTTGGCCCAGCTTTTCAAAATCTTCGTCCGTCTTCCCATCGCAGTCGTCGTCTATCCCGTTGCAGATCTCGTCTGTAGGGGTTGGAGCGTTGACCACGCAGTCGGGACTACCGCCCATGCATGCAATGAAACCGACGCTTAAACAGGCGCCCTCGCCCTTCACACAGCTGCCCATGTTGAGCAGATCTTCATCGACCAGACCATCACAGTCGTTATCGATGCCGTCGCAGACTTCGGATGAAGGTTGTTTGGGTGTGGCATTGCATCTCTTTGTGCCGTCAGGCGCCATTTCATAGGTACCAGTGGCCGCACATGCGCCTGTACCCACAGTGCATACACCCCCTAAGCCCTCAAATCCCTCGTCAATCTGCCCATTACAATCGTTGTCAACGCCGTCCAAAACTTCGGGGAGCTCCCCAGGAAGGGTGACCTTCTCGCCATTCTCATCGAGACAAGGCCCAAAGAAGCCTGCATATGCGCCGTTGCTGACGTTACAAGTCTGCGTTCCAGCCTTGCAAACGCCCGCATCAACGCCGCAACGCATGAACTGACCCTTTGTGCAACAGCCTTCCAGCTGTTCGTCGGTCAAACCATTGCAGTCGTTATCGACGCCATCGCAGAGTTCCTTGGTCGGTACACCCTGTACAGCATTGCATTCAACGCCGTTTCCCTCTGCATTACACTGTATAAAGCCTGTTCGCGCGCATGCACCCTGCCCTGTACGGCATGCTACGCCTAAATCATCAAAGCCCTCGTCGATCTCACCATCGCAGTCATCATCCACCCCATTGCAGAGTTCTACCGGCTCACCCCCTGACTTCCAGGTTCGCACGCATTGACCCGACGCATCTGTAAAGTTGAAAACCGTCTTTGATTCGGCGCCATCCGGTGAAACCACCTTGGGCTCCTGATACAGCTTAAGCAAGCAGTCGCCTGTACAGTCTGTATCGATCGCCATGCTGGCGCAGGTTGAAGCATCGACAGGCTTCGTCATCAAATAGAGCGCGCCCTCCAGGGGTTGTCCGGGCGTGAAATCAAAGAGCCCATCGGCATCAAGGAGCTGTAAACGGCCGTCACTCCAGCCTAACGGCGTTGATTTGCGGTTTTGCTCAGCATCTGCGAGCACGAAGCAAGCGCCCTGAACCGATGCATCCACCTTTGCCCGGCAACCTTGCACATCTGCCGACTCGGGTGCAGAACCCAGACATGCAGTCACAGTGACTTCAAAGCCGCTCTCAACAACCGTCTCTTTATCTTCTTTGCAGCCCCACAGCATGCATAACAGGGTGCAAAGCCACATTGCATTTTTACGACTCATCATGTCCAGGCTCCCTATGTTGCGCGCCGGAGGTTTATTCTACCTTAAACAAGGTGGGGGCAAAGCGTTCAAGGGTTGGAAGGGCCTCTTCAGGATCCAGAGGTTGCCCGTATTGCGTTTGCCAATAAGATTGCAGAGCCTTGCGATGGGCATCCATTTCATCTGAAAAGACGTAAGATTGGGTATTCAACATGCCGTTGAAGGTGAACAAGTTCAGCTTCACCTGGTGTTCACGCGCCGGTCCAGTGGGTAAAAGATACCCTACAACCAATGTGCCTACGCCATACAGCTCAGCCATCTGGAAGAACAAGTCTGCAATATAATCCTCGCTGTATGCATTCTTGCCCTCATACACCATGTCAGCCAGCGGCGAATACTCATCTTTGACGTTCTTAGCGGGTTTCAGACGGGCTCGCAGCGATTCGGTCTTCCCTTTACGGAGTGTTAAGAGCGTGCCGAAGCGCACGTAACCGCTCTTGCGAACCTCGATCAGGTGCGGTCCAGCCGGGAGAAACGGATCCACATAGGGTATGCGCTCGCCTACCACTCCAACAGGGCGGTCATCCACATATACATGAGCCCCGTCTACATCAGAGGTAACCCTTAACTCACCCGTACCAGCAATCGATGTTGGGCCGCAACGGTCTGCCAACGGCTCGAACTGCTCAATGGGCCCCACGCTACCCGCCAGATTACGGGTGAGTGCAACGTATGCACAGTATGCGTCGTTGGATTGCTGCTCTTGTTTGGCCGCCAGTCGCGCCAGGTAGTAGTAAAAGAATATCCCCCTCAGGAGCGCCGTATCGGAGGAATAAGGGATCGCCTTGTTGTAAAAGCGCTCCGCACGGAAGAGTTGCTCCATTGCCTCGTCGGAGTCACCGCCTTCCAGCGCGCGCTGGGCATTATCGAAATGCATACGAGCCTTTGTGAGCTCGCCCTTGCTCAGATTGCCAACATCGAAACGCGGCTCTACAGGAAGGATAGACGGTATATCACCCTGTGGGTCGAGGCCATGCGCGTAATCGAACATGTTTCGCAGGTCGCGTTCGATGCGTACCGCTGCGTTGGGGTTGCCTCCATTGCGCGCAAATATCAGCACCACAGCTTTGGAGGCGCTGTTTTCTTCGTTCATCGCCGCCATATCCCACGAGATTCCCAATGGAGCATACATGGATTCATGGGCTTTCGCGGATGCAACGTTCAACAGGCAGCCGAGTAACAGCACCTTGATGAGCATAGATGCGGCCCATATGGGTGTATTGAACCTCATATGGGCCATGAAACGCGGTTGAGCACTCACGGAGTCATACCCTCTTCAGATGGATCGCCCGCAGGTGCAGGCTCTGCAGTAGGCGCTGATCCTTTGAGATCAGCCATTGTAAAGGTGACTACGTAAATTCTCTCCCAGGTTTTCTCGGTTGCACCCTTGTGGCCAATGGCCTTGAAGGCCAGATGGAGGGTGTCACCCTGTGCAAAGAGGGCCAGATCAGAGTTCAACTCGGTACCGGTAGCCAGTACACCCTTCGCCGAATTGTCGGCACGGACAAACATCACGGGGTTGTCCTTCTTAAAATCCTGTGCAACGAACAAGATCGTGCTGCTGTCGGGGGTCCACACGGGGCCGGTGTAGTCAGGTACGACTACATTGCGCGCCAGTCTGAGCTGATTCTTGCCATCGGAACCGATGACCCACAGGTCGTACACCTTGTCATTCGCGTTCCCCTTGTTTGCAAAGAAGGCAATCTTGGTGCCGTCGGGCGACCATTCGGGTCTGATCTCGTCGCCGTTCCACTCGGTGACCATATGTACGGACTGTTTAGGGTCCGTCACAAAGTCGATAACCCCAATGCTCTGCCCCTTGCTGCCGGTTTGCGAGCGTGTGAACAACAATCGGTTGGTATGTGCGGCAAAGCGCGGGCGGTAAACCGTATCGCTGGGCCAGAAGGTCAGCTGCATCGGCGTGGAGTCTCCCTGCAGATCAAGGGCGTACACATCGCCAGATGCCTTGCGCTGCGAGGTATAGGCAATGTAGCGACCGTCCGTCGACCAGTCGGGTTGCCCATCATTACCGGGGTTGTTGGTAAGCCAACTGCCATCGGCGAACAGATCGAAGTTCTTCTTCGGTCCAATGCTCGAGAAAACGTAAGGCTTGCTGAGCATCTTCATGTCGGGTGCCCACGCGAACTCGACCACAGGAGCCTTGCGATCGCCCAACAAATCGCTGGTTTGCGTCTTCCCCGTGGTGACTTCTTCCTCTGACAGCTTGGAATCACCCGGTCCCAGGGTTGCGATCCACACCTCGCGGCTGTCGTTCTTGGGCAAGTACACCTCGAAAGCCAACTTCTTACCGTCAGGAGACCATCTTGGGATCTGGCAATGCGCCGTCGCACGCTCAGCAACCAGCTTAGGCGGGGAGACCTCAGCCGATGCCACCCAAGGAAGGAGAGACAGACAGGTAAACGCTAAGAACTTTTTATTCGAAATTGCCATGTAAACGCTCCGTTCTTACTTCGTTGTCTTCGGTAAAGAGGAAATATGCACCCACACCAGCTGCCACCGCAGCCAGACCACCCACTCCAACCAGCCACCAAGGGCTCATTCCACCACTGGAAGCCGAGCTTTCAGCAGTTTGAATCTGCAAGTAAATGTCGATACGCGGAGAAGGCTCCCCTTCTACAAGGGAAAACGGCACCTTATTGGCCAAATAGTCGCCATATGGCATGTAGACCGTAATCGGCAACTCTACATCCATAGAGCGAAAGCGCTCCCTGATCGACAGGAAACGCTGCTTCTTCTCCTTGTTGATGATGCCTGTCTTGGACTCGAAGAAGATTCTCCCCCTTTGATTGCTTTCACCCTCAGCAGGCGACAAGGTGACAGCACCATAGAGAGACTTCATCTCACGCTCAAGTTCCTCTACAGACGACTTTTCTCGATCGGATTGCGCCAGTGTTTTGGCCTTTGCCAACATTTCAAAGGCTTGCTCTAACAGCAACAATTTATAATCGGTATAGGCCCTGTAGTACACCGCACGAAAATCTTCCGAGCCACCATTGTTGTATGCACGGTCTAGCTCGATTTTGGCCTGCTTAAATACATCCCTCTTGAAGTAGAGGATCCCCTGCTCCAGGTTGTCTATATAGGGTTCATCGGCCATTGCAGTGGATACATGCGGTATGTACACCATGCTAAAGCCGAGTAGCCCCGCTAAAACGAAGCCTTTCATACCTTCTCCTTTAACGTTTCATCCGTTGAAGGCGCATTATCCGGGGTGGACATGCCCTCTTTCGCTGCTGCGAAGCAGGCTAGTCGGTGTCCCAATGCCACCTCAACAAGTGGAGGCCGCTCCTTTGCACACCTGTGAATGAGGTTCAAATCTGATCCACGCTGGCAATCACAGGCGTATACGCAGCCTTCCGCATTTAAAATGGCGTCTGTCCGACCATCCAGGAAGCCCTCTTCAACCACAGAGGGCGCCTTGTGAGCCCTTCGATCGCCATTTGCATCAAAGAGATCCGCTGCATGCATCAGTCGTTGGGTATATGGATGATGCTCGAACCCCTCATCCAACCGTGATGCGGGAAAGTCCTCAACGATCCGCCCCTTCAATAACACGATGATCCGTGTCGCGATCCGCCTGACAAGCCCCAAATCATGGCTGATGATCAGGTAAGTCGTCTCGGGAGACTTCAGATCCTTGAGGAGTGAAATCATCTGCAGCTTGATCGCCGCATCAAGTCCGCTGGTGGGTTCATCGGCGATCACCAGCTTAGGCCGCGTTGCCAGGATGCGCGCCAGCCCCACACGCCTGCGCTCCCCTCCCGACAGCCGTGCAGGACGCACATTCAGCTTGTCGACGAGCCCTACCTCCCCCAGCAATGCCTCGATTTGCGCCTGTCTTGCAGCCTGATCCAACTCGGGACGATGCAACCGCAACGATTCATCGAGCATCTCACCCACGGTCAACCTGGGATGCAGGTTTGCAAGCTGGTTTTGGAAGATCATCTGAAACTCGCGACGCGCCTGCCGCAGCTCCGATGCCCCCATGCTAAACAAATCC
>JAEEGL012462552.1_pt1 | contig 10393 bp, 7 predicted proteins | sample 9134231 | NCBI WGS metagenome assembly JAEEGL01 (sample SAMN16246548, study PRJNA631951) | gut metagenome | biome: gut microbiome; feature: rumen; material: fiber-attached | host: Bos | place: Iran: Karaj | collected 2018-10
CTGGATGATCGAGCCGGAAATCGCCTTCTGCGACCTGGACCAGCTGATGGACCTGGAGGAGGACTTCCTCAAGGCCATCGTGAAGACCGTGCTGGAAAAGTGCCCGGACGAGCTGAATTTCCTGGACCGGTTCACCGGCGGCGGCCTGCTGGACAAACTGAACGCCCTGCTCACCAGCACCTGCGCCCGGGTCACCCATGAAGAGGCGATCTCCATCCTGCGCAAGGCGATGGAGAACGGCACCGAGTTCAAGTTTGAGCCGAAGTTCGGCGAGGACACCGCCAAGGAGCATGAGAAGTACCTGACCGAGGAATACTTCCACAGCCCGGTGTTCGTCTACGACTGGCCGAAGGACATCAAGGCCTTCTATATGTACCAGAACGACGACGGGAAGACCGTCGCGGCGGTCGACCTGCTGGTGCCCGGCGCGGGCGAGCTGATGGGCGGCAGCCAGAGGGAGACCCGGTACGACCTGCTGGTGAACCGGATGGACGAGCTGGGCATCAGCAAGGAAGAGATGTACTGGTACGTGAACCTCCGCAAGTTCGGCGGCTGCACGCATTCCGGCTTCGGCATGGGCTTTGAGCGCCTGCTGATCTACCTCACCGGCGTGGACAACATCCGCGACGTGATCCCCTATTTCCGCACCCCCATGAACTGCGACTTCTGAGATACGGAGAACGGCCATGCGCAATTTCCTGAGGATTCCGCTTGCCCTGCTGTGCCTTGCCGCCGCGCTGGCGGCCTGCTCCTGCGCGCTGGGAGAGGTCGAGATCTCGGAGATCCTGACCGACAACGGCGTGTTCAACACCGAAGGGCAAGCGTATGACTGGATCGAGCTGCATAACACCGGCAAAAAGCCGGTGGACCTGTCCGGCTGGGGACTGACCGACACGAAGGAAGACCCGTACGCCTACACCTTCCCGGCGGGTTCAAAGCTGGCCGCGGGCGGCTACTGCCTCATCCGCTGCGACGGCGGGGACGGGAACATCAGCCGGCCGAAGGCAGGCAACTACTTCGCGCCCTTCAAGCTCTCCGATTCCGGGGAGACCCTCCGCCTGACCGATCCGGAGGGCAACGAGGTCGTGAAGCTCAAGTATCCGGAACAGTTCCCGGGCTATTCCTGGGGCCGGGCGGAAGGCTCGGAAGAATACGGCTTCTTTGCCGAGGCCACCCCGAAGAAAAAGAACGCGCCGCACGTGTATACGGCGCTTTCGGACCGGCCGGTGTTCACGCAGGCCGCCGGATTCTATCCCGGCGCCGTCTCCGTGGAGATCCGCAGCGATGACCCGGTGTACTACACCACGGACGGAAGCGAGCCCACCGCGGCCTCGAAGAGATATACCGGCGCCTTCACGGTGAGCAAAACCGCCGTTGTCCGCGCCAAAGCCATTCCCCGGGACAAGCTGCCGTCCTATACCGCGACGGCGACCTATATTGTCAACGACCCGGCGATCACGCCGGTGATCAGCTTCTCCACGGACCGGAGCAACATGTACGGCTCGAAGGGCCTGTTCATTCATCCCAATTACAACACGGCGCAGGAATACCCGATGAACTTCGAGTATTTCGATGAAAACGGCGTCCGGCAGCTCAACCAGAGCGGCTCCTTCCGCATCGTCGGGACCTCCACCCGCGGCCAGAAGCAGAAATCCCTCGCGGTCTATGCCCGCACGGCCTACGGCGGGACGAACCGGTTCAATTACAATCCCTTCGACGACCGGGAGTATGAGAGCTACCGCGCCTTCACGATCCGTTCCACGGGGTCCGACGCCGTCTACTGCCGGATGCGGGACCTGGTGCTCACCCGGCTGGCGGCCGGCCTGGACATCATGTACCTGGCGGGGAAGACCGTGATCGTCTATATCAACGGCGAATACGCCGGGCAGTACAACCTGCGCGAGAAATCGAACAAGTATTCCGTCGCCCAGTGGGAGGGCGTGACGGACAAGGCAGTCATCGACAAAATCGACATCATCGAGGGCGAGTCCCGGCCGGACCAGGTGCACAACGGCTCGGCGGACGACTGGCTCGAGCTGCGCGCCTTCGTCAAGTCCCGCGACCTGAAGGAGCCCGAAAACCTGAAGTATGTGACCGACCGCCTGGACGTGGACAGCCTGTTCACCTGGACCAGCTTCCAGCTGATCATCCTGAACGCCGACCTGGAGAACGTCCGCGTCTACCGGATCCCCGGCGGCAAATGGAAATATATGCTCTACGACGTGGAGGACGGCGGGTCGTCCAACCCGGCCGCGCTGTACAAGCTCCTGGACAAATCCCGGAACCAGGGCGCCCTCAGCTCCCAGTACAGCCTGATCAACCGGCTGCTGCTGGTGCCGGAGATGCGGGCGCGGTTCCTGCAGCGCCTGGCCGAGGTCACGGAGAACAGCTTCCTCTTCTCCGAGCGGGTCAAATCCGAGATCGACCGGAATGAGGCGCTCCTCGCCCGGCTCCTGCCACGGCATTTCACGATCTACAAGAACACCAACATGAGCGAGTGGCGGATCAACGTGTCCGCCTTCCGGAAGACCATGCGGACCAACCCGCGCTATGTGCTCAAGATGGTCAAGGACACGCTGAAGGTGACGCCCGGGGAACAGGCGGCCTACTTCGACGCCGTCGAGGAAAAGCTGAGCATTTATAATGCTAAGGAAACCCTGAACAACTGAAAGGAACCGATCCCGCCCGTATGAATGGACTGACTGCCCTCCGCCGGATCCTGGCCTGCCTGCTGGCCTGCGCGCTGCTCCTGCCGGCCCTCGCCCTCGCGGAAACCCCCGGGGCCTCCGATGAGCCCATACCGACCGAAGCACCGACTGAAACGCCCGCCGAAACCCCGGCGCCGACCCCGACGCCTACGCCTACCCCCACACCGACCCCCACACCCACGCCGACACCGACCCCGACCCCGACGCCCACGCCCGCGCCGACCCCGGAACCCGTTCCGCAGGCGGAGCTGCTGCGGATCCACCAGATCGTCAACGACTTCGCGGATTCCTACCTGCTGATGCTCGGGGACATTGTGATCCTGGTCGACTGCGGCACCAACACGAAGGACCCGATCTCCTGGAAGCGGCCCAACCCGATCCTGATCGGCTACCTGGAGGCCTGCGGCATCGACCACATCGACGCGTGGTTTGTGACCCACTGGCACCGGGACCACTGCTATAACGTCAGCCAGCTCACGGAGCTGTTCGGCACCGACGACACGATGGTTTACGGCGTCACGCCGGAATATTACAAGGAGCTCGCGCCCCTGCCCAAAGGAACCTACAAACAGCTCATCGACGGCGACAGCCTGCAGATCGGGCCGCTGGACATCAGGGTCGTAGGGCCTGAATACCGGGAGAACATCACCGGCGGGCAGAACGCCGACTCGATGAACTTCATCGTGACCTACGGCGGCGTGCGGATCATGTTCACCGGCGACTATGTGCACCGGACCGTGCGGGACCGCTGGGAAGACCTGATCCGGGATATCGACGTGTTCAAATTCCCGCACCACGCGATCCAGCCGTACGACATCAACCGGTTCGTTTACCAGCTGATCAACCCGCGGGTCGTGCTGATCCCCAGCCGGGAGCGCGGAAACCTCCGCTCCTTCGCCCGGAGGCAGGCGGGACTGACCACCGACGCGGTCTACCTGAACATCATGGACGGGAACGTGCTGGTCTCCACCGACGGCATCAACCTGTGGACCGCCACCAACGTCACCCCCGGCGAGACCCCCCTCGGCACCCTCGTTCCCCCGCGTGAATAGTGTCAATGGGGGCGAACCTCTTTCGACCGCCAGTGGGTTCGGAACGCCCGGAGAAAGAGCCAGTGGCTCTTTCTCAGTGGAGAACGGGCGGCAGCACCGGCAAAAAATCTCGAAAGAGGTGAGGTCAACCGAAAGGGAGTGAGCTCTCCTGTGGAGAGTCACGACAGTTGAATTGTCAAGGGTGGTTTTACTCCGATTGTTTTTTAGGTAATCACTTCCCTATGGCTCATTCCCTCTGCCATTATTATACCAGATTTCGCTCTCTATGTGTTGATTTTATTGACTTTTCAGCACTTTTATAGATTTGTTTATTTTATCGCGCGAATATGATCAAGCACTTTTTCAAAGGTTTCTTCCCACTCTTTTTGATCCGGCTTATATTCTTCTTTAAGTTCATTATTGGTTGCCCGAGTCTTGTAGATCTCATCCACGATAACTTCTTTGGCATTTTTAAACAACATACGGCAATAATTCATCCTGCCCTGTATGGCCTTCAGGATTTCGGCGTCATTGTATTTTTCCATCAGATATATACCCAATGTGTTCAATGCCAGCACGATCCTCATCCAGCAAACCACATACCATGTTTCAGAACCGGGTCTATGTCGGAAAATGGAATCCAGGATTGTCAGATTAACAATGGCACAGATATATGAGTCCACCATGTATTCATAATCAAATTCCTTGAAATGTTCATATACCATCTCAAAAAGCAGAGATAACGCATATGAATCACAGATAATATCTTCATACGGATAATCGATCTGTTCTTCTTTCCAAGTTTCAATAAGCTGCTTAACCTGGTTTTTCAGATCTTCCGGCAGCTGATTATAAATTGAGATGACTGTATCCATTTGTTCCCGCTTTTCCTGATACACGATATGTGCCAGTTCATGGAACACATAGAAATTCAGAATATAAGACCTCATATGGTCCAGTCTGCGTGATTTAAGCATAAACAGACCCTGTTCAAATCTGCCCATTTCTCCTGAAAAATCTTTTTCGGTATCCAATGGGCGTTTCTCTATCTCATCCATGCAATACGATGCTTTGTTAACCTGTCCTTCCAGCAGATACTGCTCTGCCAGAAGCAGATTGACAGCGTTTTTTAACCGCTTCTGATGATATGACATGTTCTGCATCATCATGTGCCAAAATGGTTTTTTGAAGTCATTGGTTCCAAAAGCATAGAACAAATAATTCAGAGCACCCATCATCTGCTCATGATGTTCATCCAGGATCAGATAATACGTGTTCGGATTCTTATGGAGTTTTTCAATGCAAGTATGTTTATTTATCGTGGAACAATAGACCAGCACGATTTCAGCATCTTCCAGATTCATCACTCCGGTCCCACTGCTCAGCCGTTCAGTCATATTCTTATAAAATGTCTCATCACAATCCTGTTTCAGTATGATCCTGTCGGTGAGGATCATTGCTCTTTCCTGATCAGTCGCTTGTCTCATTTTCAATCACCAGTTTTCTTATTTGATTTATTACCTCAGTTCTGCTTTTCGCTTTACCGAGAACAGTAAGTTCATCCTTTTGGAATGCCGCCAATATCTCATTCCGAAAATCTGGATTCTTCAGCAATGATTTCACAATATTCTTTTTCGAGTCCACAACGATTTCTGTTCCATTCTTCTTTATTGTGACCTTTCCCAATTCTACCGCAGCTGCAAATTTTGGAATACACATAAGCGCTATAAGAAGATCGATCCCGGAAAAAACCAACGTAATGATCTCTAACGCACCAGCAGACTTGACTACTTTATAATCAGCGCAATAGTCCTTCGCCTCTTCAGCCCAAATATGTTGTTCAGTCCCTGTGAACTGGATTGAATAATATACTGCCATCCAGATCATTCCTCCTCCCGTTTTATTGTTTTCCAGACACTTCAGATATAATTCTGGAACAGTGTATTGGTTTGTATACAAAATGTCAATGTGGAGCAGAAGGAAATGTCCTTCTAATGCCGTGCTATATATACCTAAGAAGTATTCAGATAAAGTAAACTATTATGGAACTATAATAGACCAATCTGCGGAAGAACAGATGCCATATAGTGTTCTCGACTAATAATTTCATTCTATTAACAAATGCTACTTCATAATTCACTTATGGTGTTAACCACAAATGAATAAAGCGAATATTCTCTGAAAATTCTCTTTTGAAGATTGACGAAAGAGAATTTTCGCATATAATAGAATTGGAGCAACCAGAAGGGAGCAGCCTCATGTATATTGAAACGGAAAACATTGAGTTCAAATCTCAATTCACAGAAGATTTGTATAAGGAGATTATCGCCTTTGCCAACATGGATGGTGGGATCGTTTACGTGGGAATTGACAACAATGGAAAAGTGATTGGTCTCACTGACATAGACGGGGAATACGCCCGGATCACTAACGGTATCCGAGACGCTATCATGCCAGATGTGACCATGTTTGTTCATTATGCCATCCAGGACAACAAAGTGGTGCGCATCACGGTGAGCGAAGGGAGCAACAAGCCATACTATTTGAAGAGCAAAGGGCTGAAGCCCAGCGGAGTGTATGTGCGCCAAGGCACATCCAGCGCACCTGCCTCGCCGGAGGCTATTCGTCAGATGATCAAAGACAGCGACGGGGACGTGTTTGAAGAAATGCGCTCCATGAATCAAGACTTGACCTTCGACGCTGCTGCTGCCGCATTCAAAAAGTATGGTGTGAAATTCGGAAAAGAAAAGTACCGTGCCTTAGGCATTACGCAGTTGAACAGCGATTTGTATTCTAACCTGGCTCTGCTTTTGTCCGATCAGTGCACACACAGCATCAAAATCGCCGTGTTCGGCGACGATGCCATGACCTCCTTCAAGGATCAGAAAGAAATGGCCGGCTCCGTCTTCACGCAGATGGAGGACGCTTTCCATTACCTGATGCTTTGCAATAAAAACGCTGCGGTATTCAAGGGCCTGGAACGTGTTGAGAGCTTGGACTACCCAGAGGAGGCGCTCCGTGAAGCATTGCTCAACGCAATCGTGCATCGGGATTACAGTTATAGCGGCAGTATCATCATCAACGTAAACGACCGGGAGATGGAGTTCATTTCGATCGGCGGCTTATTGCCCGGCTTATCGCCAGATGATATCAGAGCAGGCATCTCCCAGCCCCGCAACAAAAACCTGGCTGCTGTTTTTCACCGCCTGCGCCTGATCGAATCCTACGGCACCGGCATTCGTCGGATTTTTGCTTTGTATGCCGATTATCCCGTCCAGCCCCGGATCGAAGTGACCTCAAATACATTTCGGATCGTCCTGCCCAATATGAATGCCATGCAGACAGGAAATGATTCCCATATAGAATCCTCTCCTGTGATTACAGCACAGATGAGAAAAATCCTGGATTATACTCAGGAGCATGGGCAGATCACCGATGAGGAAATACAGTCCCTTTTGAATTTGAAAAAAACGAGGGCGTTCACTCTCGCTAAGCAGATGCGGGAGACAGGATTGCTTGAAGCGATTGGACGAGGAAAAGAAAAAATCTATCGTCAGGTAATGAACAATTTGCTATCTCGAAAGTATTAATGAGCAAAATGTCATCGCTACAGTATTTGATGGGATTGATAACAGTATTCGATCAATGGAGATAATGTTAAAGAAAACTCAGAAGATGAAACGAGGTAAGATGCAATAGTTACTAACGGGAAAAATCAGATTGGTGTAAGGAGACAATGACCATGAAGCTGTTCTATAAAACCATTGATGAGATCAAGGGGAATAACAAACTAAAGGGAATATCAATTTCAGAAATGAAAAAGAGATTTGAAATCCTCATCATTGATGACGAAGAATTTTCATATCTTGAACTTCTCAAAAAACATGAGTACAACATAATACAAAAGAAAGACCTGGCAGATTTACGAGACGTAGAGGCTTATGATATTATTTTGTGCGATATACGAGGGGTAGGGAAATTTCTTGCTAGTGAATTTGGAGGGGCATATTTAATTAAGCAACTCAAAGAAAAGTATCCCGATAAAACAATAATTGCATACACAGCTACTGACTATGATGCAAGATTCCAAGAATACTTGAATTATGCTGACGAGATTATTGCGAAAGGATCATACACGCTTGAAAACTGGACAGCGCTACTTGATAAGCTACTAGAAGAAAAGGCGGATCCGGTTAAGCTATGGGAAAAAGCAAGAGTTTCTCTTATGCGGGCAGGAGTTTCAACAATAGATATTGCAAAATTTGAATCCGATTATGTTAAAGCTATTCAAAAAGGGAAATTTGAATCATTCCAAAAGATATATTCAAACAAGTCAGATAGAGGAGCCGAAATAATGCTTGCACTATTTAAAGTATTACCAAAGATAATCACAGCATTTGTATGAGGCATATGAGAATGAAGAGTATTTTACCAATAAGAGAGAATGAAGAAATAATAGATGGATCTTTGATAAAAGCCCTGAGTTTCTGTAAAAAGAACTGTAATAGTGGAAAATGTAGAAGATTCTATGATGAGATAAGCCCTGAAAAACATAACAAGTTTTTGAAATGCCCATATGGAATGTCAGTTTATATTTCACATAATGGCAATAGTATCTACTGGTTTGTTGGACTGCGTGAAAAGCAAACATATGATAGATCAAAAGCAGTGCGAATTATTAATACAGAACAACCGACTTTTAATCCAGTCCTTACTGCGACACAATTGTTGGATATAATTGAGATCTCATTGAAAAATGAGAAGGAAACGAAAATATTGGAAGAAAAACAAGCCTCTATTGATAGCATTTCTCATGAAGTAAAGAAGTTGAATGCACAAATAAAGGATAGATCTGATATTATTATTCAATCATTTGGATCAGAAGATGAAAAAGACGTTTCTCCGGCAGAATTCCAAGAGGTTGTAGAAAAAATAAAGACAATATACGTTTGTAGTTCTATGATAAATGCACGATTTGCATTGTTAAACTATGAGAAAAATCCCATAGCCCTAAAGCAAGGGAGTGCCTTTGATTGCAATATATATAAAAAATTTGATAAGACTAAAAAGATTTTTTCGAATTATCTTGGTAGAAAAGTCCCGATAATTCTTATCGGTACCTCGTATAGATGCACTAAAGCATACTCCTCTTTTGATATGGTACCATTATTGCTTATTGATAATGCAGTCAAGTATTCATATCATGAATGCTCTGTAGAAATCAGATTTGAATGCTTTGAGAATACACTTAAAGTTGACGTTTCTTCCTTTAGCCCATATTGTTCACAGAATGATATTGATCATATTTTTGAAAAGGGTTACAGAGGGAAAAACGCTATTAGAGTATCAGATGGTAGTGGAATAGGCTTGTTTTTTGTAAAAATGGTTTGTGATTTACATAATATTGAAATATCTGTTTCATCAGATAATTCAAAACTGATTGAGCATGATGGAATAGCTTATGCACCATTTAAAGTTCGATTGGTTTTTAAGAACACATATTTACTTGAGTAATTCTTTGTTTATAAAACCTATCAAGGCTTTGTGATGGGTTCGCATAGCTGGATCCATCTTGCCACAGATAAGCCGACAGCTATGCTGTATTGGTGGAGTTAAACCATCCTTAACAGCATAACTCGCGACCATTGAGGTTGCGGATCGGTTCCGATTGACACATTTCCTGATTGACACATTTTCATTCCGGAATCCGAAAAATTACTAAATCTTGACAAATGTCCGTACAGCCGTTAATATATTTATGTTCGGCTGTGCGGATTCTTTTATCCGCCGCTGTTATCGATAGAGCATCCCCCAAATGTATCACCGTGCGCAGCGCGCACGATCTTAATTCAATAGATTTTCCGCAGGCGAACCTGGCTCTGCGTTTTTGACATATATGTCTGCGGAAAAGATGTGACGATACCGGGACACCCTCGGTCGAAGCAGCGTACAGCCGTGCGAAGCAATTGTTTCGTGCGGTTTTTTCGTACGCCGACGCTTGAATGAAGAAATGAGATTTTAAAGCAGAAAGGGAGGGAATGTATGGATCCGATCATCGCCGCGGTCATCGCCGCGGTTGTCGGCTGCCTGCTCGGCGGCCTGGGAGGTTACGCATACCGGAAGAGCTTTACCGAGAAAAAGATCGAACGGACGGAAGACTACGCGAAGCGCCTGTATGACGACGCCGTCCGCAAAGCGGAAGACTACAAGAAGGAAAAAGTGCTGGAGGCCAAGGAAGAGATCCTGAAGGCCAAGGCCGAGAACGACCGGGAACGTGCGGAAAACGAGAAGGAGATGCGGGAGCGCCGCAACGAGATCCAGAAGAACGAACGCCGCCTGATCCAGCGCGAGGAAACCCTGGACAAAAAGGCAAGCAACCTGGAGACCCGGGAAGAAACCCTGAACAACAAACTGGCTGACCTGGCGAAGAAGGAAGCCGAACTGGACGAGATCAGGACGAAGCAGCTGGCCGAGCTCGAGCGCGTGGCCGGCCTGACCAAGGACGAGGCGAAGCAGGTCGTCATCGACCGCGTGCAGAAGGAAGCCTTCCACGACGCCGCCGCCCAGGTGCGCGAGATCGAGACCCAGGCGAAGGAAGAGGGCGAAAAGAAAGCCCGGAACATCATCGCCCTGGCGATCCAGAAGTGCGCCGCC
>JAEEGL012587171.1_pt1 | contig 10393 bp, 7 predicted proteins | sample 9134231 | NCBI WGS metagenome assembly JAEEGL01 (sample SAMN16246548, study PRJNA631951) | gut metagenome | biome: gut microbiome; feature: rumen; material: fiber-attached | host: Bos | place: Iran: Karaj | collected 2018-10
TCAAGTTTTAAAAGGCCTTTAAAAGGCAGTGTTCCATCGGAGCCATGCAGATGCACCGCTCTTACAAAAACATCCTTTAAAACTGGTTCTTGTGTGTAAGTTGAAGTATCTGCATCAAAGTTGCAGCTACCAATTGCTTTTAAAACAAGGTCTCGTCCAAAATCTCCCTTTAGACCTGGGTTAAGATCTTTTAGCAGATCGCTGTAGAATTTAGCTTTTGTCTCATCTCCTACCAATCCTGACTTAAAGGTAAACTCATTCTGAGCTGCAGCAAAATAATCAGGATTTTTGCTTGAGTAAAACTCAGTTAATACTTTTTGAATTAAATCATTATTTTTGTTAACGATAGAGTCAACAGTTTTACCTTTTTTATCAAGTTCTGTAAAAGTGCTTTTGATGGTTAGATCGTTAAAGACAAAACTTTCGGCAAAATTCTTCAAAGCCTGAACCTGACTCTGAGGAACAAGTCCGAAATCTTTTGCTTTAGATACAATATTTTCAGTAGCAGCTTTTGTCTTCTGATGCACACTCAGTAAATTATCTGCTATTTTGATTGCTTCATTTATTTTAGCAGGAGTCAGTGCTTTGCCTGCCTTGATGCTTCCATTCTGGAACTTTGTATTCATTACGTGACGCAGACTGTCGCTGACATCCCTGTACTTGTCACTGTTGATAAGTACAGTCCAGAATGCAAGAGTTGCCTGATTATTTGATTCTTTATGAGTTAAGCCAATGTTTCTGGCTATAAAACCTAATGGAGTGGTACTAAGTTTGCCGTCACTCTTTTTAATGCGAACTTCTGCATCAGCCTTGCTGTGTTCGGCAATATTCTTAAAATCCTGAAGAGTTAGATTAGTGCTGTTTAATCTTGCATTTAAATCACTCATAGCTACCATCCTCTAAATCAAAAAAAAACTTTCCTATAAAGTCATAATTGACCACAGGTTTTATAAGCCGCTTAAGTCTGTCTCTATAGGTGCATGAAGTTATATGTACCACCAAAAGACTGAGAATGATTTTCTTCTACACCGTTTATAAGATTATGCAGACGCTTTGATCTGTACTGCATAGCCTCATCGTTCATAGTATTGACTTTCTTTGTCCATTCATCAGCGACCGATAGGGCAAGGTTCAATGTGGAGATAAAATCTGCTGAATCAGTAGCCTCAGAAAATGGGAACATAAAATTCATAGAAACCATGTTTGTAGCGCTTAAATAGCTTAATGCTCCGCCATTAGTCTGTGAAAACAGAAAATTCGCCTCAAGAAGACGTGGAAGCACTATGGAAACTGCTCCTGGAGACAGAGTTGTCAGTTCTACATAGACAATGCAGGTACCAAGCTCAGCATCAAAGTGCATCAGTACGTTTCTTTCGTTGTAAATGAAGTTGACTGAACCTTTCTCACTTAATTCCAGCCCAAGTCCTGTTACTTCGTTGATTTTTCTGATTACTTCTTCTCTTTTCATCAGCTTTTCCTTATGTATATATCATCAGGTGTAAAGATAAACATATAACCAAGTATATGTGATTATTTTAAAATATGTAGTAGCAAAAATGTATTTTTATGTATAAATACAAAATATCAGATCAGGATCAACTTTTTAATTACCTATATCCTTGTGGTTAATTCTGTAACCTTTCTGAATTAACCACAGGATAGGTCATCTGTTCTGCTGTCTATACTAGACTGCAACCTCAGGATGATCCTTCTTGTAATTCTGGATCTTCTCCATAGACGCAAAGGTGATCTTTCCTTCCGTAGTGTTAACTACACCGTTCTCATCTACCTCCAGAACTACGTGGAACTTGAAAAAGGCTGTGCCAGGTTTTTCATTAACGATTACCTGTATCTTTCCGTTATCAAGTTTCTTGATAGTATGATCAAGTGCAGTGTGTTCAAAATGAGATGAAACCTTAAAGTACAAGACAGGTGCCTGACGCAGAACAGACTGTATACCCTGAGTAATACAGAATCCAACACCAGCAAGCTGTTTGTCAGAGATATTGCCGAGTTTTTCTCTGATCTCACTTGCCATGTTCTTAATGTACTGGTTTGAACCTTCTTTTGTACCGCTGGCCCAGCTCTCTTTCTGAGTGAAAACCTTCTCGTTATTACCTGTCTGAAGAGTGATCTTACAGCCTTCATCAGAAGTTACGCCCTCTGGAGCTTTTGCACGATGGAAATCAAGACCAAAGCCGTAGTTTTCAGAGCCGTTCTTATAATTCAGTCCAACGATACAGTCCTTACAGAACATTCCCTCACCGTTTTTCTGGTCAGCCGCATCAAAAACAATGTCTTCTTTATCCGCTTTGGATAGCTTCTTTATATAATCGGTAATATTGACACCAACCTGACGTAGTGTGCCAAATACTAAGAAAGGCTCGAAACTCTTTTTGCCAAGAATCTTTCCTAACGCATCGATTTCCTTTATATACTGAACTGCAAGAGTATTCAGGAAATTATCAAAGCTTAGATTTGCAGGAGCCTGTCCTCCATGGATAATTCCCCAAAGCTGCTGAGGCGTTGGTTTTCCTTCATTCTGTTCTAAAAGCTCAGATATTTCTTTTGCCTTAGCTCCCATCAGATGCATCATATCATTAAGCTTCCACTTGCCGGCAACAGTTTCACCATCCTCATTCGTGTAAGTGAATTCAAATTCCTGATTTTCTCCATAGGCGCCAGCGTTTTTCAGTGGCTCCTTATCGGATACAGGTACCTTGAGACTGTAGACAAATTCTTTTACAGCCTCTTTCTTTTCCTGGCTTAGTGAGTTGTTGCCAATCATTGCCTTGTCAAAATCTCTGTGGGTAAATCTGAATAGGCTTCCGATGGTATCTGGAAGATTATCCTGGAAAGGAATCTCCTCTGGATATTTCTTAGCCTCGGGATCAAATATTGGCTGAGGATTCTGAATATTCAGTTTTGCAGCCAGTTTATCTCCTAGCTTATTGATATTTGATAGAAGCTCATCCACAATCCTGATATCATTTTCCTTTGTAAAGCTCTTAACATCTAAAGTTGCAGTATCAGTGTTTTTCTCCTTAATCTGTAGAGTATTGAGCATTTCCAGCAGTGTCTTTGTGTACTGATCTCTTAATCCTGCATAAAGATTCTCCATATCCTTCTGGCTGCAGGTTGCAACTAACACTTCTAAAAAGAAATCAATAATATCGTTTTTGCTGTAGTTTGAAAGTAAGGTTTCTGTTTCAGACAGTTTTCGTCCAAACTGCTTGAACTGCAGTAGGACCTCATTTAATCTCTGCTGAGAGTCACTCTTGAATACCTTAAGCATTCCTTCAAAGGAATCGTTGACATCTACAAACTTTTTGATGAAATCAATATCCGCACATCTTGTCAGCTTAATAAGTTTGACGGCTGTCTCTTTCTTTGTTCCATGTAGCTCTGGACTGTGTAAAACCGCCTGCTGTGCACTGTATATTTCAGCATCTGAAGCATTACGCTTTATCTTTTTATTTGTTTCAGGCTGCTGTTCAATTAAACTTTCCTTAAGCTCACTGTTATTGCCGCTTGGTTTGACGGATGCAGGATCGACAATCTGGCTTTCGTCAAGATCAGCTGTAAGCAGATTTAATAAAGCCAGCAGCAGTTCATCAACTTCATCAATATTCTTCTTATCATTTGATGTAAGATCAGTACTGTTTTTCTTTATTTCAAGAAGATCCTGATACAAGGTCAGTACATAGGTCTGAGTTTTTGGAGATTTGATTTTATCTCTGTCATCAAATGCAAGTGAGAAAAGCATAGCTTTGGTAACAGCAGTCATAATTGCTGCGGCATCCTCGTCCTTAAGGATTCCATTCTTATTGAAGTAGTTCTTTGTTGCCTGTACATTTTCAAGAATAACCGTTCCGTCTGGGTTTTTCTTCTGAAGCTCCTGGTAAATTCTCTGTACATATGTTGCTACCGCACGTCCATGAGCCATTCTCTCAGAATTTAATTCAAGCCCCTTTAACTGACGAAGGAACTGAATATTTTCTCGTGCAATTTCCTCAAGCTTTGTCTTGATATGGGAGTAGAAATCTCCCTTGGTGGAATCATAGCTGTCAATTATTGCTGCGCGAGTCTGAGGCTCCAGCAGCAGCGCCTCAAAGCTATAGATATCCAGCCCCAAATTTCCGCAAAACTGAACCATTTCATAGTTGTTAAATCCGTTCATATCCTCCATGAACGCGTCTACAGCCAGCTCTTTTGTAAGCGCGAATAGAGTTGTATAGGATATCACCTCTGTTTTATCAACAAATTTAGTGATTTCGTCTACTATATGAGGGATTTTCTTACTAAACTCCCATGGGACATCCTTGAATACCGGGTTTGCCTCATGGAAACTGTTTACTGCAGAAAGAATCTTGCTTAAAATCTCTCGTGTTTCAGATGGTATTCCCCCTTTTTTTATCAGGCATGCTTCTATTTTTGCCAGTTCTTCCTTAGGTAAAACCTTCAAAGCGGATAGAGTAGATGGATCTGTAAGAGATGCTGATTTTTTAAACAGATTACTGATTGAATCGTTATTCTTGGGATTTTCATTACCAGTGGCAATTTTCTTATTATTGATATATGCAATAACCTTTTCTCTTGCTTCTTCTCCAGCAAGATCTGGGCATAATTTCTTTAGAAAATCATCTGCAGCTTTTGCCTTTGCCTTGTTATTTCCGAAATCTGCGGCATCAAGTCCAAAGATATTGCTCTGTGTGAAATAATCAGGATCTTTGCTGCTGTAGAATTCAACCATAACCTTTTTTAGGAAAACAGGTTCGTTATCGATAAAGTCGGAAACGTTGTTGCCATTTTTGTCAACTTCAACGAAATCACTTTTTGCATAGATGTGTTTAAAGGCAGTATCCTGAGTAAATTTTTTAAATGTTTCAATCTGATCATCTGATACCAGTTTGTTTTTTAGCGCATTCTGAACGGCTTTATCGGTTACAGCCTGTGCCTTATTGTTGGCATCGAGCATTTTATCTGCCATCTTGATAGCATCATTGATTTTAGATGGAGTCAGTGCACTTCCGTGTTTTACCAGGTTTGTAAAAGTCTTACGAATATTATTGCTTACGTCTGCATACTTTGGATCATTTATAAGGGTTGACCAGAATGCCAGAGTAACCCTGTTATTGGACTCTGAATGTGTAAAGCCTATGTTTCTTGCAAGAAAACCCAAAGGAGTATTACTGAGTTTGCCGTCACTCTTTTTAATACGTATTTCTGCGTTGCTGCTGCTATTTTCAGCAATATTCTTAAAGTCCTGAAGGGTAAGATTTGTGCTGTTTAGTCTTGCATTGATATCACTCATAGCATCCATCCTCAAATAATACTGTGCTTATTTTTTTTAGCCAGGATAAAATCTTCTGATTATTTAGATATTCATAAAGTTATATGATGAAAACTGCTGCTGACTGGCAGTGTCACCTGTACTGATTCCATTTGTCTGGTTCGTTCCTTTTTTTCGGTACGACATAATCTCATCATTCATATTTTTAACCTTTTGCGTCCATTCGTCAGCAGTTGATAGAGCGCGGTTTAGAGTATCGATAAATCCATCACTGTCGGTCTGTTCACTGCATGGGACCATAAAATTCAGAGATACCATTCGAGTGTCTTTCTGGAAGCTTAAAGCTCCACCGTTTGTCTGTAAAAACAGGAAATTAGCTTCTAATAGACGAGGAATTACAGCTGAAACCGCTGCAGGGGAGAGTGTTGTAAGTTCTACATAGATAATGCATATTCCAAGTTCCTCTTCGAAATGCAGCAGAACGTTTCTTTCTTCATAAACAAAGTTTGCAGAACCATCATTGCTTAAATTGAGTTCTAAACCGGTTAATTCATTGATCTTGTCGATAATTTCTTTGCTTTTCATAGTGAGCTTATGCCTTACCATTTTTAGGAAAAAAATACCAAATCTACAAAATTTAAGTATAGATAAGAATTTAAAAAACTGTAGTTGAAAAATAAAAATAACTACAATTATTTTAAAAAGTTAGATACAGTTCAAATAATAGCTCTGATCTCTTCAGAACTATTTCTCGTCTTTGACAGTTTCTAGTTAAAAAGGTATTAACTTCAATAAGTTATTATCTTTAAAGGTAGCAATATATTAAGCTTTATAAATTTTTTTAGACTTTTTTTTGAAAGTTTTTTAGATGCCTCAATTTTGCCTTTAGTGATAAGTTCACAGTCAAATCTAATCCCCAGTAAATCGTATAGGCCATCTGTAATATCTGTTCTTGTATATGCTCCGGTGTAGTATTTATCAATGGTGGTGATCTGCATTTTTCTCAGTGTGGAGATTAACTGATGTATAGGAATAATCTTTCCCATCTTTTAGTTTAATTTCTGCTCCAGTATTCTTAATACCTTTAGGCGGGGCTCGCCCGGCTAGCACAGGAAGTGAACTCCAAAAGGAGTCAGCACTGTGAACCCTCTGAAGCTGAACAGTAATATCAGCAGTAGGAATCCCCTTGCTTCTAGTAAGGGGAGGATGTCAACAATTAAGGAAATTAAGTTCAAATATAATTACAGATTGTGATCTGTATTTACTGTTTTTTGCCTACAAATTGATAAGATGGCTATAATATACAGGAAGAAGTTTCGTTTTCAGCATACAAACAAAAGATCTTGCTGGTAATAAAAAACACCTGCTAAAAGGAGTATTTATGAGCTGTGCAGAACTCATTCATCAACTGGGACAGAAATTAAATATCAGTGATCTGTCTCTGACTGAAGATAATACCTGTGGTGTGCTCTTCGACGATGATGACGTGCTTTTCGAGAACGTAAATGGCAATCTTTTTATCGTCGCAGAAATCGGCAGTGTTGATGAGAATGAAAGAAATAAATTCTTTGCGCTATTCATGGATGCAAATCATTTAGGCCATGGAACAGCTTATGGCAGTATCGGTTACGATGAGCAAAGAGATATTTTTACTCTTACAAGAATTGTAAGTGAAGACATCGAATACGAAAAATTTGAAGAGCAGCTGGTTGTTTTTCTAAAGACTCTTCGTTACTGGAAGCGTTATATTCAGGACGGAAAAGTAAGTGAAGACTCAACTCAGGAGAGTGAAAATAACTCTCTATCAATGCTGTCTGGCTTATCTTAAGCCTTTGCAAAACCGCAAAGGCTCAGTTCTGTTAATACATATCGGAGAAGACTAAAGAGTTAACCTTTTTTAACTGTTTTTCTTCTCTTTTCTTTACTTCTATATTCTGCATTATTGTCTTACATCTACTCAAATAATCACTATTTCTTTTTTTTCAAAAAACGATAAACATGATCCTTTTCAGAAAATTCAGACATAATTTGATCTTGCTTTCAATATGCTAATTCTCAGGACTGTAAATCGTCAGGGATCATGGATTTTTGTGCTATTTTCTAAGGTAGGGGAGCAATTTTCCGGTCCTGCACAGAATAATCTCTTATTACTGTGATCGGTACGATATTCTATGAATATTGTATTTGCACTACGTTAAATAAACTTTATACTATATCTGTAAGCTAAATGCTGAGGTGAAATTATGGTTGATGCAAAATATCTGGGTTATCTCGAGTCTCTAGGAAAAAGAATGGGACTGGCATTGAAATACGATGAAAACAATGTCTGTGAAATTATTGTAAACAGCAATGATGTAGTGGATGTTGTGGCTAATCCAGAGGATCATAACCTGCTCCTTTCTTCCGTAATTGCGCCTGATCTTCCTGATCCTGTCAGTTATTCTGTGGTAATTGATCTTATGGATCTTGCTCTTGGACCTGTTGTGACCCACGGTGGCAACTGCCCTGTGGTCGGTCGTGATCCGGAGACCGGAATGCTGGTTGCGTATCAGGTTTGTACAGAATCATATCTTGATGAAGGCTCTGTTTATGACATCTTCATGGATTTCTTTAAATTCAAGCTTTCATTAAGTCAGCATATAGAAAAAAACGCTAAAGTCTAACCCGAAGACTGCAGCAAATAGAGTCCTGAATTTGTAAACACCCAACCTTAAGGCAGGAGTCCAGAATGTCAGATAATATCATCAGAACCAACAACGTTCAGAACCTTTCTGTAATGGATGTTATCAACAACATGCAGCATAAAGACGGCACCTTAAATATCAGTACCAAGATTGAGGTGAACGGTCAGAACTATGAGTTTTGTCTGAGCGAAGACAGTGATGGCAGAGTGCATGCTACAACCAATGTAGTAAAGGAGAAGGGCATTTTTGCTTCTTTGAAGAGATTCTTCTGCGGAGATAAGCATGCTTCAGAAAGAATGACTGTTGCAAACGAAATCACCAGAAAAATGAGGGATATCATCGAAAGCAACAAGTATACTCAGCTTACCGGAAATCTGCTTGAGTTCAGAGCAATCGTTGACAAGAATCTTAAAGCAGGCAATAAGAATGTTGAAATTGCAGACTATGGCTTTGCTCCAAACCGAGATGCTGTAAAACTGAATAAGCTGCTTGCTAAGATTAGAAATGAGTATGCAGATAAAAATGTAAATATCTCCTTCAATCAGATTGATAACTACAATTCTGCCTGTAAGATAAAACCATCAACACTCTGTATTTATCCTGATGCACGAAAGGTTGGTCAAGAGGGTAGCATCGATGATACCCTTGAAAAAATCAAGAATGGCTCAATTATGGAGGAGTTCGATCCAAACTGGAAAATTCCACAGGAGAAGGTTGAGGCATGGACAAACTTTCTTAAGAGAGAAGAGAATCTAAAGAAAATCGATATTCCTGCAAAGCTCAATGAGTATCTGCATCAGCCTGAAGGTTCAGTTCCTGAGAAGTCTACCGGCTGGAAAGCAGAGTTTAAGGCTGATCCTGATAAGGCTTTAAGAAATTTTGTCATTAAGAATATATCTTATCAGTACAAGGATATTACTCCTGGCGAGCTAGAGCAGCTTGTTAAGGATATGAAACGCTATCTTGATATTATGAATACTCCAGACAAGACAGAGCGTGACAATGCATTAAGAGATTTCTTTGATGCAAAAAACTGGAGAAATGAGAAGGAGAAGAAAGCGTATGATGAGGATCTGAGAACCAACATCAGCGAAAATCCTGAATATTCTGAGGAGGAAATGACTGAATACACCGACAACCAGCATCATGTCGGCAAGACCAGACGTTTCAAGATTCTGAATAATGTTTTCGTATATGCAACATTCAGACAGACCAGTAAGCTTGGTCTTGAGTTTTTCAATGAGCAGAAAAAGCCTGTGATGTTCCAGTTTGCAGACTATAACGGCTCTAATATTGAAGGTAAATTTGATTCAATTGCAAATGAAATGAAAGATAAGAAGGATGAACACGGAAACTTCCTCTTTGAAAAAGTCGGCTCTCCTATCACTCATTCTGAAATGCGCCATGCAAAGCGTATGCAGCAGCGTTTAGATCAGCAGTTTGAGATTCATTACGTCAAAGGCGGATTAGGAAAGCTGGTAAGCTAGAACAAAGAATTCTTTTAAGAACAGATTACTCCTTATGTTTGTTTGATAGCCTGTAAGTCCTTTTACAGGCTTTTTTCTGTCTGATATGCTCCACCTCGGAACAGAAAAATCAGCTGTCTCATTCTCTTCTGGGGCTAATTGCGTTCTCAACTCACGTTTATTATGATTTTTGTGTGATCTCAGAAGATATACGTCAATTTGAAATTACCTATCCTTGATTGCTTTTCTTATAATTTTTAAAGAGTTGTTGTTTTTTTTAGAGTATTTCCATTTTTAGCTGAAATATTCCTAAACTGAAATCTTCTGCTTTGTCTGCTGTACGGAGCGTCGAAAGGGGATTTTTCAAGCACAAATGCATTGGTCTGAGAGTATTACATGAAAAGAATACTAGCGCTGATTGTCTGTGGTCTGTTTCTTGCCGGCTGTTCTGAGGATAAAACTCTGAGAGTTGGAGTAGGTGCCCCTGACAGTGATTACTACAAATATACTGTAAAACTGAATGAGAAGCTTGAAAAAGGCGGAGCTGATATCAGACTTAAACCTGTTTTCACAGCAGATTCCGCCTCTTCCATCAGATTGTTGAACAACGGTATTCTTGATCTGGCTCTGATTAATGCTTCCGCTCTGGACACTGCACTGGCTGTAGTGACCAAAATCAATCCTGCCTATGTCGCCGGTACCATTAATGAGAAGAACTATGACGTTGTAAATGACGGTGATGAAGTCTCCGTTTATAACTCAACTGTAGCCGGACTCTATGATCAGACTCTGCACGCAATTGTCAGAGCGGACTCTGTTTATGATGATATATCTGACCTTGCAGAGAAGACTATTGTAGTAGGCAGCTATGACTACGCTGCAAGAACAGTATCCTTTGGACTGTTAAAAGATCATGGAATCAAGCGTCCTGCCAGAAAACTGGTGGTTAA
>JAEEGL013514189.1_pt1 | contig 10393 bp, 9 predicted proteins | sample 9134231 | NCBI WGS metagenome assembly JAEEGL01 (sample SAMN16246548, study PRJNA631951) | gut metagenome | biome: gut microbiome; feature: rumen; material: fiber-attached | host: Bos | place: Iran: Karaj | collected 2018-10
ATTGTACAGTTCATGGTTATCAACAAGGGTTCCGAGCGTGTAGCTGAAGTAACTGCCCGTTTCACCCTGGATGCCATGCCCGGTAAGCAGATGGCTATCGACGCCGATCTGAACACCGGAGCCATTACCGACGCCGAAGCCAAAAAGAGAAGAGATAAGATCCAACAGGAATCCGCTTTCTTCGGGGCTATGGACGGTGCCGTGAAGTACGTTAAGGGAGATGCCACCGCAGGCCTTATCATTTCGGCCGTAAATATGGTAGGCGGTATCGCCATGGGCGTGCTTCGTCGCGGAATGACAGCTTCAGAAGCCCTTTCGGCTTACTCTATTATGACCATCGGAGACGGTCTGGTATCCCAGATTCCTTCACTTTTGATCTCACTGGCAACCGGTATGCTGGTTACCAAGGGATCCAAGGATGCAGATTTCGGAACCGAGTTGATCTCTCAGCTTTTCGGTGTTCCGAGAAGTATGTATATGGTGGGCGGTGTTATGTGCTTTTTGGGCATTGTAACCCCCTTGAATACCGTGATCTTTGTGGGCATCGGTTCAGCATTTATTCTGGTGGGACGCCAGATGGCAGGTACCATTGAAACAGCCCAGATTGAAAGCGAAGCCAGAGAGGAAGAGGTGGCCGCAGAAGAGATCCGGCAACCTGAAAATGTCACCTCGCTATTGCAGGTGGATCCCATCGAGTTGGAATTTGGTTACGGTATCATTCCTTTGGCAGATGTGAACCAGGGCGGAGACCTTTTGGACCGCGTGGTTATGATCAGACGGCAGATTGCCTTAGAGCTTGGTAGTATCGTACCCATCATCCGTCTGCGTGATAACATTCAGCTCAATCCGAACCAGTACATCATTAAGATCAAGGGCGTACAGGTATCGGAGGGCGAGATTTTATTCGATCATTACATGGCGATGAATCCCGGCTATGTGGAAGAGGAGATCAGCGGTATCAAGACCTTTGAGCCCTCCTTCCATCTTCCCGCAGTCTGGATCACGGAAGGACAAAGGGAGCGGGCTGAGTCCGTGGGCTACACCGTTGTGGATCCGCCTTCCATCATTGCAACCCATTTGACGGAAGTTATCAGACGGCATATTGCAGAGCTTCTGAGCCGTCAGGATGTACAGAATCTGGTAGATAACTTAAGAGAATCCAATCCTTCTCTTGTGGATGAACTGGTACCCAAGATGCTGGGACTTGGAGAGGTGCAGAAGGTACTGCAAAACCTTTTGGCGGAAGGTATTTCCATCCGCGATCTACTCACCATCTTTGAGACCATGGCAGATTATGCACCCACTACAAGGGATACGGATATTTTAACGGAGTATTGCAGGCAGGCCTTAAAGAGAGCCATCAGTGCCAAGTACTTCCCGGCCAATGAGACCACCAGCGTCATTACCTTAGATCCCAAGGTGGAGCAGGAGATCATGGGCTCTGTGAAGCAGACCGAGCAGGGAGCGTATCTGACCCTGGCACCGGATCGGACCAAGGCGGTTATGGCCTCCGTCCAGACAGAGACCGAAAAGCTGGAAAACATGGGCAAGAACGCCATTATCATTACTTCGCCTATTGTGCGTATGTACTTTAAACGCATGACGGAAGATTATTTCAAAGACTTGATTGTTGTTTCGTACAACGAGGTCGAGTCAAACGTAGAACTGCAATCTGTGGGGATGGTGACGGCGTGATATATGCTCGGCAAGCGCGGGGCATGAGGCCCATACTTGTATGGGCAACATGCCACGCATTTGCCGACTAAGCCGAGCTGAAGCAAAGAAGGTATGCGAATGAAATGAGCATACCGATTTGCGAAGCACGGCGGCGATCGTGAGAGTTGCCGAAGGCAACGGAGCGATCGGCGTATATCGAGAATAGATGGTATACGGCGGTGATTGCGGGAGCTGCGAAGCAGCGGAGCAATCAGCATATATCTACAAGTATAGGTATACAAAATGATCATTAAGAAGTTTACAGGCAAAACTGAAGAGGAAGCGGTAGAAGCTGCGAAGAAGGAGCTTGGCGAAGGCATTGTGATCATGAATGTCAAAAACGTCAAGAAGCGTGGCTTTTTCTCTATTTTCATGCGCCAGCAAAAGGAAGTTACGGTGGCCCTGGAGGAAGAGGAGCTTTTAAAGAGCCGCAAGGAGAAGCAGGAAAAGCAGCAGGAAGGCGAGCTTCGTTCCGTTGTGGAAGCAGTGAGCCAGATTGCCAGAGCCAGCGAGCAGGAGCGCCAGAAAAACGAAGGCAGACAGCTGGAGGCAGATATGTTTTCCGGGCCTACCCCTGCAAGAGCATCCCGGGCAGCAGCTGCCTATGAATCTGCATCCGGACGGGGCGGTCAGACCATGTATGACCTTAGGGAGGAAGCCAGGTCTGAGCAAAAAGCCGTGGCTGCAGGATCCCGCGGCCGTAGTCAGAGAGACCAGGAGCCGGAGTATGACAGAAGGCTGGAAAGCCTCCAGGAGTTTTTGGAAAAACAGATCGCTGCACCTATTAACCAGGCTGCAGTGATGTCGGAATATGAAGATCCCGAGGAGGCAGAGGATTCCAATCTGGCATTTTTCCGCCTGCTCTATCAGATGATGATCGAAAACGAAGTGGATGAGGAGTATGCAGTGGCCCTCATCGATGATCTGGCAGCCAATGTAAAGCCTAATTCTCCTTTGGATCATCTGCTTGCAACAGTTTATCAAAGACTAGTGTTAAAGCTGGGTGAGGCGGAGACCATTTCCCCCGCAGCCAACGGTCCCAAGGTGATCTTTTTCGTAGGTCCTACCGGAGTTGGAAAGACTACCACCATTGCCAAGCTGGCTTCTTCCTTCAGAGTGGAGCAGAAGAAGCGTATTGCACTTTTGACGGCAGATACTTATAGGATTGCCGCGGCAGAGCAGCTTCGTACCTATGCCAATATTCTGGAAGTACCTTTCCGGATCATCTATACCCCGGCTGAGCTTCGCAGCGCAGTACGGGAGTTGGAAAGCTGTGACTACATTCTTGTAGATACGGCGGGACACAGCCCTCACAACGCCTCTCAGAAGGACGGGATGGCGGATCTTTTGGGTGCACTGGATTTTTCCGTGGAAAAGGAAGTGTATCTGGTGGTAAGCGCCACCACAAAATACAAGGATCTTTGCATGATCGCAGATTCCTACAGGGATATGACTGCATATTCCCTCATCTTTACCAAGGTGGATGAAACTACCACCCTGGGAAGCATTTTGAATCTGAGACTTTATACCGGAGCGCCTCTGGCCTATATCACCATCGGTCAGAACGTGCCGGATGATATTGAGATCTTCAATGCGCAGGAAACCGTAAAAATGCTTTTGAGCGGCCAGATGGACGCTTTTGCACAGTAGGAGGTCGGTTATGGATCAGGCGCAGCAGCTTCGAAATATCATAAAAATGAACCAACCTGCCCAGCAAAGACCTCTGGCCCGGGTGATCACCGTCACCAGCGGTAAGGGAGGCGTGGGTAAGTCCAATACAGCCATCAACCTGGCCATCCAGTTTACCAAGCTGGGACAGCGGGTGATCATTCTGGATGCGGACTTCGGTCTTGCGAATATCGAGATCATTTTCGGCACCGTGCCCAAGTACAATCTCAGTGATCTGATCTACCAGGGCAAGGACATTACGGAGATCATCACCTGGGGCCCGGGAAATGTAGGCTTTATCTCCGGTGGATCGGGGATCGCGGGAATGTCGAATCTAAGCCGCGAGTATCTGGCTTACATCATCCAGAACCTGGTGAAGCTGGATTCCCTGGCGGATATCATCATCATTGATACGGGAGCCGGGATCTCGGATGCAGTACTGGAGTTTCTGGTAGCCAGCGGGGAGATTCTTTTGATCACCACTCCGGAGCCCACCTCCATTACGGATTCCTATTCTCTGGTGAAGGCTTTGAACAGGCATTCCAGGTTCCTTCGGGACATGACCCAGATCCGGATCATTGCCAATCGCGTGGAGGATCCTCAGGATGGCAGAAACCTTTACACCAAGCTCAACACTGTGGTGGCAAGATACTTAAAGGTGCCCATCAGTTATCTAGGGGCGGTACCCCAGGATCCGAAGCTGGCCGCTGCCGTTATGCAGCAGTCTCCGGTTTCTCTGGCGGATCCGGGCGCCAAGTCTGCAAGGGCCTATGAGCAGATCGCCAGGGTGCTCATGTACGGAGAGCAGGAGAGTCAGGTGAAAAAACGAGGGATGGCTGCATTTTTCTCTCATATCATTGCAAATAAAAGAAGTTAAAAAACTGTCGTTGAGGTAACAGTATGCTGACAAAAATCGTTATGCCGGGAAACAAAGTGGATATCATGGTCAAGGACCGCAGTGAACCGGACGGGAAAAAGAATTATGAATCCAGGGTCTATGATGTGCTCTCCGATGAGGAGTTTGAGATCCATATGCCCATGGAGAAAACAAAACTGATCCTGCTTCCGGTGGATGGGGTGTTTGATTTTTATTTCTACACCAACAACGGTCTGTATCAGTGCAATGCCAGGGTGAAGGACCGCTATAAATCCGGCGGCACCTACATTCTCTTGTGCGAACCGGTTACAAACCTTCGCAAGTTCCAGCGTAGGGAGTATTATCGTTTTGCCTGCGTGCTGAAGATGTCCTCCAGAAAGCTCCAGGGGGATGAACTGGAAGCGGCACAGAGAAATGAGCAGTATTTCCAGGATGGACTGCCTCTTGAGCAGAGCGTCATCGTGGATATCAGCGGCGGCGGCGTTCGGTTTGTTTCCAGACATCGTTATGAGGTGGGAACCCTGATCTATCTGACCTATAAGCTGAACATCAACGGCAAGGATAAGGATTTTGATATCACGGGAAAGATCCTGGATGCCCACGAAGTAGCGGGAAAACCGGATCAGATCGAGCACCGTGTGAAATATCTGAATATGGAAAACGAAGTCCGGGAAGAGATCATCCGGTACATATTTGAGGAAGAACGTAAGAGCAGACAAAGGAGAAACGGGTAATTGGGCAAAAAAATTCTCGTCATAGATGACTCTGCACTTATGAGAAGAGCCACCTGTGATATGATCAAATCGGACAATCGTTTTGAGAGCGTGGATCTGGCCGCCAGCGGGGAAGAAGGCCTGCAGCGGATGCGGGAAACAGACTATGACGCCGTTGTCCTGGATGTGATTATGCCCAGGGTGAACGGCCTGGATGTTCTGAGGCAGTTACAGAAGGAGCCGAGGCACCAGAGAGTCTTAGTCTATTCCACGGAAACAAAAGAGGGAGCCAAGGTAACCTTGGAGGCTCTGGAACTGGGAGCAGTGGATTTTGCACACAAGCCCGATTCCCTTATGGATACCCAGAGCAGCAAGTTTGCAACAGAGTTTTGCGATCGCCTCTTTGCAGTTTCCAACAGCCTGATCCTGCCGCCGGAGTTTTTCAAGCTGGCAGCAGCGGTAAAGGGCAAAACCAAGGCGGAGCCTTCAGCGGAGCCAAAGGGCGCAACCCCGGTGAAAAAGACGGGAGTTCCCATGGCAAAAAGCGGCGGCAAGCAGATCGTAGCCATCGCCTCTTCTACGGGAGGACCCAAGGCGTTGCAGGCCGTGATCCCAAATCTTCCGGGGAATCTGGCGGCAGCGGTGGTCATTGTTCAGCACATGCCTGCGGGATTTACCGCATCTTTGGCAGAGCGGCTGGACGGACTCAGTGCTCTTTCGGTGGTGGAAGCAGCCGAGAATATGGAGATCCAAACCGGGAAGGTGTATGTAGCCCCCGGCGGAAAGCATCTTCATATCGTGCAAAAACGGGGTGGCTGTTTTGCACATCTGACCGACGAGGGACACCGGGAAGGGGTAAAGCCCTGCGCCAACTACATGTACGAGTCTTTGGCGGAATGTGACTATGACAATGTGGTTTGCGTGGTCATGACCGGAATGGGAGCGGACGGTACCGAGGGCATCACGAATCTGAAAAAGAGCAAAAAGCCCTACGTGATCACCCAGGAAAAGTCAACCTGTGCGGTTTACGGTATGCCAAGGGCAGCCGAGACAAAAGGATTGTCTGATGAAGTGGAACCTTTAGAGAACCTGGCTTCGGCCATCACAAAACAGGTGGGGGTTAAATAACATGGATGTAACACAATATCTCGAAATTTTCCTCGATGAAACCAAAGAACATCTGCAGACACTCTCCGATCAGTTCATGATCCTTGAGCAGGAACCCGAAAACATGGATACCATCAATGAGATCTTCCGCAGCGCTCATACGCTGAAGGGAATGGCAGGTACCATGGGGTACAAGCGCATGCAGAATTTGACGCACGATATGGAGAATGTGTTCTCCGAGGTGCGTAACAACACCATCAAAGTGGATGGCAACATGGTGGATCTTCTGTTCCAGTGCCTGGATGCATTGGAAGAATATACCGAGAATATCGCCGCATCCTCCGATGAGGGTGACAATGATAACGAGCATCTCATCAAAGCCCTGAATGATTATCTGGAAGGTAAGACGGCTGCGCCTGCAGCGGAGGCAGCTCCGAAGGCAGAAGAGGCTGAGGTGAAAGAGGAGCCTGCAGAGGCAGGGGCTGAGGCAGCAGCGGATGATCCTTCCAAGGAAAAATGGAGCTCCATCAAGCTGGGTTCCACCGAGAACACCGTTCTGACCGAGGCGGTTTCCCAGGGCAAGAAGGTATTCGGCGTTACCGTTTATGTACAGGAAAGCTGTATCCTGAAGGCAGCCCGTGCTTTTCTGGTATTCAAGGCCATCGAAGAGCTGGGCGAGATCATCGTATCCGTACCCTCTGCCCAGGATATTGAGGATGAGAGATTTGAATTTGACTTCAGTATGATCGTGATCACCGATTCCGATGCGGATGCGGTGAAAAAGGCGATCATGAACGTTTCCGAGATTGAAGCCGCTTATGTGGGAGCGCTGGATATCGCGGTTCCCGAAAAGGCACCGGAAAAGGAGACCAAGAAGGTAGCAGCCCAGGCAGCGGCCGCAGCAGACAATGGGGCAGCCAAGAATGCACCTGCGGATAAGAAGGCTGTGGGCAAACCCATCGTCAACCGTACCGTTCGTGTGGATATTGAAAAACTGGACGTTTTGATGAATCTGGTCAGCGAGCTGATCATTGCCAAAAACTCCCTGGTTTCCGCTTCCGCACAGGAAGGCATGGAAACAAGCGGTGCCTTCAACGAGCAGATCGAATATCTGGAGAGTGTTACCACCAACCTGCATGAGTCCGTTATGAAGGTTCGAATGGTACCCATTGAGAACGTGGTTCAGAAGTTCCCGAAGATGATCCGCGATCTGTCTAAGCAGCTGAATAAGAAGATCAGCCTGAAGATGTCCGGTGAGGAGACAGAGCTTGACCGTACCGTGGTAGATGAGATCGGTGATCCTTTGATGCATTTGCTTCGTAACTCCGCGGATCACGGACTTGAGACTCCGGATGTACGTGTGCAAAGAGGCAAGCCGGAGGAAGGAACCGTATTCCTCAATGCTTACCAGGACGGCAATACCGTTGTTATTGAAGTAGGAGATGACGGTAACGGTATCGATGTGGCAGCTGTGAGAAAGAAAGCCATCGAAAGAGGAACCATTACCCCTGAGCAGGCGGAAAATATGGAGGACAAGGATATCGTCAATCTGTTGTTCCTTCCCAGCTTCTCCACTGCAAAGCAGGTAACCGATATTTCCGGAAGAGGCGTAGGGCTGGACGTTGTAAAATCCAAGATCGAATCCCTGTCCGGCGAAGTAGATGTAAAGACCAAGCTGGGGGAGGGATCCACCTTTACGATCCGCCTGCCTCTGACGCTGGCTATTATCCAGGCTTTGATGGTAGAGATCGGCGGAGAGAAATATGCGATCTCCCTGGGCTCCATCCAGACCATCGAGGATGTTGCCAAGAGCGAAGTCAAGCTGGTTGAGAACAAGGAAGTGATGAATCTGCGTGGTACTGTAGTTCCGCTGATCCGTATGAACAAGGTGCTCTCCATCGAATCTACCAAGAGTCCGGATGAAAACCTTCTGGTTATCATCGTTAAGAAGGGCGATAAGCTGGCAGGTCTGATCGTAGATGAGCTGATGGGACAGCAGGAAATCGTTATCAAGTCACTGGGCAGATATATCAATAAATCCAAGATCATCAGCGGTGCTACCATCCTCGGTGATGGCGAAGTGGCACTGATCCTGGATACCAACGCATTGATTTAAGGGGGCGCGCTATGGAAGAGATTATGGATTTACAGCAGGAAGAATTTGATCAGGTTCAGTATATTGTCATCCGCTTCGGCGAGGAAGTATTCGGAATCGATATCAAATATGTGGATAATATCGTCCGTATGCAGAGGATCACGAGAGTTCCCAACGTGGCGCCGCACATCAAGGGCGTTTTGAATCTGCGTGGCGAGGTAATCCCGGTGATCAGCCTTCGTATTAAGATGGGGCTTCCCGAGGATGAGATCACCAAGACTACCAGGATCATCATCATCAAGCTAGAATCCGGTGAGTCCATCGGCGTCTTGGTGGATGAGGTACTTGAGGTGATCATGCTGGATCATACCCAGATTGAAAAAGTGGCCTATAACTCTAAGGAATCTGCAGCCAGCAGCTTCCTCTTCGGTGTAGGTAAGGATGAAGAGAGAGACAGACTGATCTCCCTTCTGGATATCGGTGCAACCTTCGGGGAAAAAGAGGGCGCATCCGTATAACTTTAGCCAAATGGAACGCAATAGACGTCAGGCTCTGCCTGTACGTCTATTGTTCTCAAAGAAGATGAGCAAAAACGGTGAGGTAAGGGTATGGCTTTGGATCTTAACAATGTATCCCAGCAGTATTTTGATGTACTTAAGGAGATCGGAAATATCGGCGCCGGAAACGCTACCACGGCCCTGGCACAGATGCTTGGGCAGAAGGTGGATATGAAGGTGCCCCAGGTAAAGCTGCTGGACTTTAAGGAAGTCGGCTCCATCATGGGAGGCGAGGAGCAGATCATGGCGGGAATCTACCTTCTGGTGGAAGGAGATATCACCGGCAGTATCATGTTCCTGTTGCAGGAGGAAGCAGCGCATATTTTTGTCAACCAGATGATGGGAGGCTTTGGCACCGGCAATACGGAGGGCGGTTTTGATGAGATGGAATTATCCGCCTTAAAGGAGATCGGCAATATCATCACCGGAGCCTACCTGAATTCCCTTTCCATGCTGACAAATTTGAAGATCTATCCTTCTGTGCCGGATCTGAGTATAGATATGGCGGGGGCGATTTTGTCAGTACCGGCTATTGAGTTTGGTGAAGTTGGGGATAAAATGCTTTTGATCCAGACCCAGTTTACGGATGAAAAGGAGATTGACGGCTTCTTCATCCTGGTACCGGATCTGGAATCCTATGATAAGATCATGCATTCATTGGGGTTGGCTTGACAAGGAGTAAACAGGAATGAGTGAGATCATTAAAGTAGGGATGGCAGACCTGAAGGTTTGCTCAGCCCCGGATGGCCTGACAACACTGGGACTCGGATCCTGTGTGGGCATCGCCATGAGAGATCCCGTGAAGGGGATCGGAGGACTGGCCCATATCATGTTGCCGGACAGTACCATCATCAAAGACAATGCAAATCGATATAAATTCGCGGATACAGGGATTGACGATCTCATCAGTCAGCTTTTGGCCATGGGAGCAAACAGGGCCAGGCTGGAATCCAAGATCGCCGGAGGCGCCCAGATGTTTGCCTTTTCCTCAAAAAGCAGCAGCATTCAGGTAGGAGCACGTAATGTAGAGGCAGTGAAGGCAAAACTGACATCCCTTCGCATTCCGATTCTGGCGGAGGATACCGGACAGAACTTCGGACGTACCGTGGTTTATTATCCCGAAAACGGATCCTTTCTGATCCGGGCAGTGGGAAAAGATTCTTATACCATTTAAGGGGACCTGCTATGGATACAAAAAAGATCCCGCCCATTATCACGCTGACAGCGGCGCTGGTAGCGAGTATCGTAACCTTTCTTTTTCACTATGAGCTGAAGGATGCGCTTGTGATCATCCTTTGCGTGATCGTGGGGTTTTATATTTTCAGTTGTATGATCAAATTCCTCTTTGACAAGATGGGGATGTCTGCAGAAGCCATGGCTGAGAAGCAGAAGGAAGAAGAGAAGTTGAAAGAGGAGCAAAAGGCGCTGGAGGAAATTTCGCTTGATCCGCAGCGCGAAAGCCAGGACGGATCCGTCATCGAGAAGGATACGTAAGGTTGTAGCAAAACGGAGGGTTATTACATGGACGAGGCCGCTAGAAAAAGGCTTTGGATCGACTACGCGAGGACAAAACGGGATGATCTTCGTGAAAAACTGATCTTAGAGTATGCCCCGCTGGTAAAGCTGGTGGCAGGCAGACTGAATATGTATCTGGGCAATA
>JAEEGL013568954.1_pt1 | contig 10393 bp, 7 predicted proteins | sample 9134231 | NCBI WGS metagenome assembly JAEEGL01 (sample SAMN16246548, study PRJNA631951) | gut metagenome | biome: gut microbiome; feature: rumen; material: fiber-attached | host: Bos | place: Iran: Karaj | collected 2018-10
AGTGATCCCACCATGGCAATGTCTACGATTCCTGTCGAGGTATCCTTTGCTCCCTGAATAACACCTATGAGGCTATGACGCTTTTTGACGCGCCCGGTCTTAGTCTTATATTCTGGTAGTTCTTCATCGATAGCCAGAAATGAGGACAAGGATCTTTCCCACTGCTCGATTAGAGAGGATGACTCCAACAGCACCAAGGTGTTGACTTTCCGTTGAGCAATGATATTACTGCAAACAACAGTTTTGCCAAAAGCTGTAGCAGCACTTAGTATGCCATAATCGTACTTAAGCATTGAATGAACGGCTTTATCTTGGTTTTCTCTCAGTGTGCCCACAAAGTTGACTTTTATTCCAGAACCGGTGGAGCGCTTATCTGCAATCGTATAGGGAATACCGGCATCTTTACACTTTTCTATTAGGTTACCTATAAGCCCTCGAGGGATACAAATGTATCCATTATCGTCTTCTCCGAGATAGATGTATCTTGAATTGGCATAATTTGATAAACCTATAGCCTTGTTCCTGAAAAAGACAGGATTAAGGAATGCAGCCAAACGACGTATCTGATTTTGAATTCGCGGCTCTAAATTGACTGTCTCAACATAGATCATATTTGAAAGCGTTATATTGAGTTTTCCGTGAACATCCTCCTTATGAAAACGTTTCGTCCGCTCCCATGGCTTGTCTCCGGATGTCTTTTCGAGGCCTGTGTTCTTAGAGTCGAGTTCCTCTAACTGAACATTCCATGATTTTATCAGTTCCTCGACTTTCTCTGATGAAAGCTTTGGTACTGACAGAAAGGCATCCCATTGATCAGGATACGCATTCCAATTCTCATCAACAAAGGCGCTGTTTCCATGTTTTAACGCCTGTCCTTGCAACGGCAGCGCTATCAGATTGCCAAGTTCTCCTTCTTCCAGGTAATCCTGAGAGGGAAGCATCCGGTCATAAAAACGGAAAGAGGTCATGTTCACGGACTCTGCGCCTTTTTCCAACAAAGCAAAGCCAAATTTACGAACCAAGACTGCCTGTATGGGTGCATTAAAGAATATCCATACGTGAGCACCACGACCTGAACGGGATCTTTCAACCAGCATTGGGATCTCGTTTTGAATGCCAATTTCCCGCAGGGCGTTTACTTCACCGATCCAGGTATCATCAGTATTAGCGTAATCCTGCGCATCCGCTCCTTTGTCATGATTGTCAAAATCAAAGACCAATAGTCTGCAGGTTCCATCCGGGAAAAGCGGATAGATGCCAATTACATCAGACGCATCATCTTTTATACCGCGCAAATGATTCTCAATCTGCGTTCCCTCAAGCCTAGTCCAGCACCTATAATTGCAGTCCTTGCATTTGACTTTAAGCCCAGATGCTTTGGGGCAAACACCCTTTTTCCAGAAATTGTCGCACTGAGGATAGTATCCAGCTTTACCGGTAGCTTTGTTCTGTGAGCGTTTACTGTAGACATCCAGTCTTCCCCAAAAATATGAGAAGAACTGACGGGCGTGATTACGAGTAATTTCTACAGGAAGTATTCTGACCCCTTGATTCGGATCAAATATATTTTGCGTCGATTCATCAGAAACAAGCGCCGAAGAATAGTTGATCCCAGCATTCTCAATAATCCGTCTCAGGTATTGATTTTCACGCTCAAGCTCATTGATTCGAGCCTTTAATGCTTCAGTCTCAGTTAGCAATTCTAACACCCTATCAGGCTTCGTTATAAGCCCTTTCAATCAGTGGCTTTGCTTTCTCAAAGTCTTTTTCTGTCTTTATTGAAATCTCTAGGTCACCTGTTCCATAGTGGCCGGTGTTTCTCATGTCGCGTGTGAATCCATCTTCGAGCTCGATGCTGTCCGGATCAATCTTAGTTCTAAGGATGATCTGCTTATTGTAAATTTCAATACAGAAGACATTTTGCACTTTTTTATATGCAAGATATAGCTTTAGCTGATTTTGCACGAGATCATCACCCAATGACTCTATATAGTTACAAATAGAGGCATAAAGCGTTCTGAAATGGCTGTTTGCTGCTGCCAGCTTTTCCAGATGTGTTTTCTGATTGTTACTACTGCTTGCCGGTGAGTGGGTATTCTGCTCTACAATCGGTTTAGCAACAGGCGTATTTAGATGCTCAAAAAGGATAAGATCATCAGCATATTTCCTGTATTTGACCAACTTGATATTCCTCTGCATCTGATTTACTGCGTGAATATCGTAGCGGGTGAAATCATTTGCAATACATATAACGCAAGGAACAGACCAATCTATCTGATCAGCGATGTCGTTCCCAAACTTATCAATTACGAGAAGCTTAAAATCTGCTTTGTGATCAAGAAGCCAGTCCAGGTAGAACAGCCCTTGATTAATTACGTTCTCACTTGAACTCCTTTTATACTCAAAAATGACCGGACTGTTGTTTTCGTCAATGCCGATGCTGTCCATCCTGCCGTTAGTAATTACATATTCGCTTTTCAGAAAACGCACCCCGAAAAACAATTCCATATTTTGCTCAATGGTATTTTGAAGTTCTTTTTCCAAGACGACCTCTGAAGATGCTCTTTCATGAACCGTCGGCTTTAACTCAAATAACTTGATTTCTGCCATTGTATTTCCTCCCATTGCGTTATTCCCCAAGTCGCGAAAGGCTTGTAAATTCAGGCAATTCCGGGCTTAAAGCCCGTGACCGAAGCCAAGGTCAATTACTCCCACTCGATCGTGCTTACCGGCTTGTCTGTATAATCCCATAATACACGGTTAACACCCGGAACCTCAGCGATGATTCTGTCACGTATTGTGAGCAGCGTCTCAATTGGAAGAATCACGCTCTTGGCAGTTACGGCATCAACGGTATCAATTGCTCTGATTACTACCGGCCAGCCCATGTAGCGCTTGCCGTCCTTGATTCCTGTCGACTGAATGTCAGGAATTACGGCAAAGAACTGCCATGGAAGATTTTCCAGTTTTCCTATTTCTTCTCTTACGATCGCATCTGCTTCTCTCAATGAGTTCAGACGGTCTCTGGTAATGGCTCCAGTGCATCTGACACCTAAGCCTGGACCTGGGAATGGCTGTCTGTATACCATGCTGTGCGGTAAGCCGAGAGCTTCACCGACAACTCTTACTTCGTCCTTGTAAAGGAGTTTTACAGGTTCAACAAGTTCAAACTTGAGATCTTCCGGTAATCCGCCAACGTTATGGTGGGCCTTAACACCCTTTGACTCAAGAATATCAGGATAGATGGTTCCCTGAGCCAAGAGTTCAACGCCTTCAAGCTTTCTGGCTTCTTCTACGAATACATCGATGAAGATCTTTCCGATTATCTTACGCTTTGTTTCAGGTTCGCTTACATCCTTTAATGCATCCAGGAAACGGTCTACTGCATCGACATAGATGAGATTTGCATCCATCTGATTTCTGAATACTTCGATGACCTGTTCCGGTTCACCTTTTCTTAATAAACCATGATTAACGTGTACACAGGTTAACTGCTTGCCGATTGCCTTGATCAGTAAGGCAGCTACGACACTTGAGTCAACACCACCGCTTAAGGCCAGTAAGACTTTTCTGTTTCCAACCTGTTCTCTGATTTCTCTGATCTGTTCTTCAATGAACGCTTCTGCCAGTTCTTTATTGACGATTCTCTTCATTGATTCCGGACGTACATTCCCGCTCATAAGACTTTTCCTCCTAAAATATCCTTAATTTTATCACAATCATTTTTATATGTTAATCGAAAGCATTGTGTATTTTTGATACCATATAAAACAAAACAAGTAGAATTGCTTCTACTTGAATTGATCCTTATTTTTGACTATGACGTCGTGGGCACCGCCCTCTACGATGGATGTGCTTGATACCAGAGTCAGTTTTGCCTTCTGCTGCAGTTCCTTAATGGTTAATGCGCCGCAGTTGGTCATTGTTGACTTGATTTTGGCTACTGTAAGCCTGACATTATCCTTCAATGCTCCGGCATACGGTACATAGGAGTCTACGCCTTCTTCAAAGGTCAGTGTACCTTCATCTTCGTATCTCTGCCAGTTTCTTGCACGGTTGCTGCCTTCGCCCCAGTATTCCTTGACATAGTTGCCGTTGACGATGAGCTTACTTGTCGGTGATTCATCAAAGCGGGCAAAGTATCTGCCCAGCATTACGAAGTCTGCACCCATTGCCAGGGCTAATGTGATGTGATAGTCATATACGATACCGCCATCTGAACAGATAGGTACATAAATGCCGGTCTTTTCAAAATATTCCTGTCTTGCTCTGGCGACAGAAATTACTGCAGATGCTTGACCACGTCCTATGCCCTTTGTTTCTCTGGTTATACAGATGGAACCTCCGCCAATGCCGATCTTTACAAAATCAGCTCCGGCATTTACCAGGAAATTGAAGCCTTCAGCATCAACAACGTTGCCTGCGCCGACTTTTACACTGTCTCCATAGTTTTCCTTGATCCACTTGATCGTTCTCTCCTGCCAGACCGTAAAGCCTTCTGAAGAGTCAATGCAGAGAATATCAGCCCCTGCTTCAACAAGAGCCGGAACTCTTTCCATGAAGTCACGGGTATTTATGCCGGCACCTACCAGGAATCTCTTGTTTTCATCAAGCAGTTCATCCGGGTTTTCCTTATGGGAATCATAGTCCTTTCTGAAGACGAAGTAACAAAGTCTCTGTTCGTCATTTATGATTGGCAAGGCATTGAGCTTATGATCCCAGATGATGTCGTTTGCCTGAGTAAGACTTATGCCTTCTTTTCCGTAGATAAGCTTTTCAAATGGAGTCATGAATGATTCTACAGGAGTATCCATTGACATGCGTGATACTCTGTAGTCACGGCTGGTAACGACGCCCAGAAGCTTACCATTAGCTGTTCCATCATCAGTAACTGCCATTGTTGAATGTCCTGTTGTCTTCAGCAGTTTAAGTACATCTTCAAGTATAGCATCCTGCTTGAGATTTGAGTCTGACACAACGAATCCTGCCTTGTAACTCTTAACTCTGGCAACCATCTCTGCTTCAGAAGCAATTGACTGATTGCCGTATACAAATGACAGACCGCCTTCCTTGGCCAGGGCAATTGCCATTCTGTCATCAGATACTGACTGCATTATTGCGCTTGTCAGAGGTATGTTAAGATGCAAAGCTGGTTCTTCACCTTTTCTGAACTTTACAAGTGGTGTCTTGAGGCTAACATTTGATGGAATGCAGTTTTCATCAGAATAGCCAGGAATCAAAAGATATTCACTGAATGTATGTGATTCTTCCTTGAAAAAATATGCCATGTGATCCCCCTTCAAAATCATTTTTAATTATTATACATTAACAGAAAAACAATTCAATCTGTTTAAAATGAAAAAGAAGTCTTTCAGACTCCCTTCTCCATTCTCTCTTTGCGGTTCTTTATTTCCTTATCCGGCATGGTTTTGCTCAGATAATCATGAAGCGATATGACTACATCGTGATCAAGCAGATACTTCTCCCCATCTGCGAGATAGAACATAACCTGGTTGGAATTGCTTTTGATGCGGTATTCCCAGTAACTTATTTCCGAATTGTATAATATGTCGCCGTACTCATCATTATCCCTGTCAGTGATGACAAGAAAACCATCGTAACCACGGATGAGGATCTTTGCATTTCTAAATGTGAAGTACAGCGCAGCCAGCAGGTTTATGACAAGCAGAACATACTCTTTCTGGACCAAAGCCAGAACTGTAAGAATGACAAAACAGATAATGATTCCCTTGACTCTGTTTGTAAGAGAATACATTATCTTACCCTCTGGTATGTTGGCAATTCTTATTCTATGAGACTTGTGTTCCATATTGTTTTCCAAAATAATTCTAGAAAACGTCATATGCCTTTTCAATACGTCATGATTATTCCACATAATTTCACAAAAAAAGGGACATGTAGTCCCATATGTAAGACATTTTTTGATAAGAAAAGAAAGGAATGATCCTTTCTTACTTCATGTTAAGTATTTCCTTTTTCAGTTCTTCGTATTGAACTCCGTTATCGATCCTGCCCTGAGTTTCATAGCGGGTAGAGCCGAAGGCATAATCAGTAACTGCGATCACAGGTGGTGCCTGCACGCGTTTGAAGATGTTTCTCTGCATGTTCTTTCTGATCCATTCAATGTCTTCGATGAAGGCGTTAGGATCTTCAAGACCATAATACCTGATCCAGCGACCGATTTCTGTCTTGTAAATTGATCTGGACAGATACTGTTTCATCAGTTTTACCAGATAGTCCGGGTCTGCCATGATGTGATCTATCACGTAGTCATGATAGAACCATTTCATCGGGTCTCTCTGATTATCTCTCAACTCAGCTGATGGCGGAGTTTCCCACTTCATGTCATTTTCGCTGACTTCAGGCAGAAGATTATGAGGTATTACCTCTCTGCCATAAGCAGCGTTTATCTCTCTGGAGAGATCGAACATCTGAACCTTGGTAAGGTCTGCCAATGGTGACAAAGCACCAATTGAATCACCGTACAGCGTACAGTATCCCAGAGCTGTCTCAACTTTATTACCATTATTGATGATTACACCGTTTTCAACTGAGGCAAAGCTTGACAGCATGTGCCCTCTTATTCTTGCCTGAATATTTTCGTATATCAATGACGGATATTCCTCGTCATAGCCATATTCAGCCAGAACCTTCACCGTGGCGTCAACGATTGGTTCAATGCTGCCTTCGCGGATCTTGATGCCAAGTCTGTTGGCCAGGTTCCTTGCATTATCTTTGGTCTGGATGCTGTTATAATGAGTCGCCATGTTGTAGCCGACTACTCTGTCAGCTCCCAGTGCTCTTACAAGCAATGCGGCAGAAACTGAACTGTCAAGTCCTCCTGACAGACCGATTACCCACTTCATGGAAGCTGAGAACTGTTCCTGATCGAATTCTCTGATGCCGCTGCATAATGCATCCAGTAATGACTGTTCGCTGGAAACTTCTTCTTTGCAGTCCAGATCTCTGACAATAAGCTGCTGTTCAAATGAAGCATCGCAGCCCCAGAGTTTCTTTCCGTCTTCGTAATAGCCGCTGTTTCCGCTCATTACGAATACTGAATGTCCTGTATTCTGTGAACCTACGCTGTTAACGAACAGGTATTTTCCCTTGCTTTTCTTTACTGGTGCAATCGTATACGGCCTGTCGGCGATGATTACCTGCAAATCGGCCTTATCATTGGCTGTAAACTCATCGCTGAGAGTAACTCCTATCTTGATTCCCTTATAATCAAAGTACTGATTTCCTCCGCCATATGAGAACCATTTTTCTTCATCAAAGCCTCTGAAATGTGATGGCTCATCCTTCAGTACGGCATCAAGGCCGGTATTAGCCTTTACAAGCTGCTGGTTACTGGCAAGATATGCTGCGCTGAAACGCATGCCATGCTGACGGTGAATGCTGCCGAACAGGATGTCAATTCCGTCTGCGAGTTTTACCAGTTCTTCATTATAATGCTCAATGGAAGAGTTGAAGTCTTCTTCCAGCCATCTGTCTCCTACGCACAATCCTGAAATGGAAAGCGCAGGAAAGACTATAAGTTCAGCCTGCTGCTTCTTAGCTTCATCAACAAGCAGTCTGATCTTCTGAAAGTTAAGTGACAGCTGTCCGTTTTTGATGTTTAACTGCGCTATTGCTGTTTTCATGTTATCTGTTATCGGCCTCAAAGACTATGCCTGCACTCTTTCTCGCTGACTGCAATACTTCCATGACCTTTCTTGACTGTGCAAGCCTGATTTCTCCGGCTGCCCTGTCATCATTGTCAATGATTCTCTTCATTTCAAAGAGTGTGTATGTAGTTCCGTCATATTCTTCATATACTGAAATTCTTTCGGTACCCTGTCTGGTAACCTTGTCTACGTCCTTTAGGACGCTTGGCACTGTATCGCACATGATCGTGCCCCATTCACCCTGGATGGTAGATCTCTTGTCACCGATTGAGTTCTTTGAGCCTGTAAGTGTTGCGATGAAGCCAGGATATTTCATTACGAGGGTACCAGTGATGTCAATTCCGGTAGAAAGCTTGTCAACAACGTAAATGAGGTTTGTTGGCTTGCCGAATAAGGCAACAGTATAGTTGACACAATAAACAAGCAGGTCGCTCAGAACACCACCTGAGAATTCTGTAGTGAAGACATTGCTGATCTTCCCGTTCAGGTAGTCATCGTACTTACGTGAATACTGGGCGTAGTCGATCGTTACGGCTCTGATCGGTCCAAGTTCACCAAGATGATCTCTAATTACGCCAAAGTTAGGCAGTGATGTAACTCTGTCCATCTCAATCAGATAAACATTGTGCTCGTGACTGAGATTTACCAATTCATCAAACTCTGCCAGGTTGGAACAGAACGGTTTCTCAATGAGAACGTTCTTTCCTGCGCATAGTGCCTTCTTTGCGTACGGATAATGCAGACTGTTTGGCAGACCTGTATATACCGTATCAAAGAAATCCTGCTTCAGCATTTCGTCATAGTCATCGAAATATGCCGGTATGCCATAGTTTTCAGCAAAGGCTGCGGCCTTGGCCATTTCTCTGTGATAGACTGCGCATACTTCAACTTCAGCGATTCTGCTGGCATTCATGAACTCCTTGCTGATGTTTCCGGTACCTAAAATAGCAACTCTCATATTATCCTCCCTATAATAGTTCAATGTTTTTATTATGACATTCCATTATCATGTTATCAGGCCATACCGAAGCCTGTACTTCACCTACATGTGCTTTATTTAATAATAACATACAAAGTCTGGATTGACCAATTCCACCGCCCATGGTCAGCGGCAGCTCATCATTCATGAGAGCCTTGTGGTAAGGCAGATCCATTCTTTCCATGTTTCCGGATTTCTGCAGCTGGTCAACAAGAGATTCCTTATTTACTCTTATTCCCATGCTAGACAGTTCCACGGCTGTATTGAGTACGTCGTACCATATCAGCAGATCACCGTTAAGCTGCCAGTCATCATAGTCAGGTGCCCTGCCGTCATGAGGTTTACCATCCGGAAGCTTATCACCTATCTGCATGATGAATACGGTCTTCTTCTCCTTTACTATCCTGTCTTCACGTTCCTTGCTGGTAAGGTCAGGATACATCTCGTATAACTCTTTTGATGTAATGTAGAATACATCAGGCTGCTTTACGATGATGTCCAGTTCAGGATAGTTCTGTCTGATTGCATCCTCAGTGTCCATTATTGCCTTCATTATTCTGTCTACGGTACCCTTGAGGAAATCAAGATTCCTGTCTTCATCTTCAATTACCTTTTCCCAGTCCCACTGGTCAACGTAAATTGAGTGAAGATTATCAAGGCTTTCATCCCTTCTTATGGCATTCATGTCTGTATAGATGCCCTTGAAGCGTCTGATGCCGTAATTCTTCAACGCCATTCTCTTCCACTTTGCCAGGGAATGAACAATTTCCAGTTCTCTGTTATCAAGTGCCGGAACGTCGAAGTCAATCGGTCTTTCATAGCCGTTCAGGTTATCATTCAGTCCTGAATCGGCATAAACCATCAATGGTGCTGATACTCTGGTAAGACTAAGATGTCTTGCAAGCTGTCTTTCAAATGTATCCTTAACCAGCTTGATGGCGATCTCTGTCTGCAACAGATCAAGCCTGCTGATGTAGTTATCCGGTAAAATCATAAAATACCTCTCATACTCTTATAATTTTATCAATGTTGAGAGTTACATTCAATCAGTTAAAACATATAAAAAATGGCGGATTAAGCTAATAATCCGCCATTATGAGTCTTTTCTTCAACAGTATACTGTTCCCCATCCCAGTCAAGGACTAGAGTCGTCTCTGTTGTAATGTTGTCTTCGATTATCCTGTAAGCAAGCAGGGTTTCAATGTGCTGCTGGATGTACCTTCTTAACGGTCTGGCGCCAAAGGCAGGATCTGATCCTTCATCAATGATTCTCTGCTTAGCTCTTGGAGTAACTTCAAGGTAGATATTCTGCAGGTTCAGCCTCTTTTCCAGCTGTCCCATGAACTTGTCAACGATCTTGCCCATGACATCGTTGGTAAGAGGATTGAAGATGATAATGTCATCAATTCTGTTAACGAATTCAGGCTTGAATGTCATCTTTACCAGATCCATGTACTGCTTGTACTTTCTGTCGTGATCAGGTTCAAAGGCATACTGTGATCCCAGGTTGCTTGTCATTATAACGATCGTATTCTTGAAGTCTACCGTTACACCCTTAGAATCAGTGATCCTGCCATCATCAAGTATCTGCAGCAGGATGTTGAATACATCCGGGTGAGCCTTTTCTATTTCATCCAGAAGTACGATTGAATAAGGCTTTCTTCTTACTGCCTCAGTAAGCTGTCCGCCTTCATCGTAGCCTACGTATCCCGGAGGAGCACCG
>JAEEGL014278804.1_pt1 | contig 10393 bp, 10 predicted proteins | sample 9134231 | NCBI WGS metagenome assembly JAEEGL01 (sample SAMN16246548, study PRJNA631951) | gut metagenome | biome: gut microbiome; feature: rumen; material: fiber-attached | host: Bos | place: Iran: Karaj | collected 2018-10
TATGACGGGCCGGTACCTATGGGATACCGGCCCGCTTTTAAGGAGAGAAATGAAACGTCTGTCCAGGGATTGACAGCAAAGTAGAGGTGAAAAAACGGTATGAACGAAGCAGCAAATACGCCGGCAAAAAAGCTGTCCGGAAAAGTGAAAGGGTACTTAATGCTCCTTGGCATGGTGGTTCTTTCCTTTGGAATCTTCAAGATCATTACGCCCGGCAACTTTGGCTCCGCCAAAAATCTGCTGAGCTATTTTGAAGCATCCCTCTTAGCGGCGGTAGGTGCGGTTGGTTTTTATTTCGTAATGGTCATGGGAATGTTTGATTTTTCCATCGGCGCCAACATCATGTTATCCGCCATCGTGGGATGTGTGTTTGCCAATCGCTTTGGACTTGGCTACGGGGGCCTGGTCATCGGAGCGATTCTTACCGGCGCTTTGGTCGGTTTTTTAAACGGCGAATTCTATGTTCGCCTTCGGATCCCGTCTATGATCGTAACCACGGGACTTGCCCTGATCTATGAATCAGTTGCCAATTACATCGCAGGAGGCGTGGAGCAGACCCTGCCTTCAGATCTTCGGGCCTTTGGTCAGATGCCGGGGAATCTGATCCTGGCAGTGATCGCATTTGCCATTGCCTATCTGCTCCTTAACTACACCAAGATCGGAACCTATACCTATGCCATCGGCAGCAACGAATACGTAGCCAAAAACATGGGTATCAACGTTAACCGCTACAAGAAGTTGGCCTTCATCATCAGCGGTGCCTTTCTTGGGATCATGGCCATCCTTACTATCAGCTACGGTTCTTCCATGGTAGCGGTTACCGGTATGGCTTCCATGAGCCGAAACTTCGTCCCCACTATGGGATGTTTCTTCGGCCTTGCCTTTAAAAAATACGGCATGCCCATTCCCGCCATCATCATCGGCGAGTTTGTGATCAACATCATTTTCTTCGGATTCATCGCTTTGGGAGCTCCCACAGCCATCCAGGATGTGATCACCGGCTTTGCCCTTCTCATCATCGTCATGCTCACCACCAAGGTGGCTAAGGGCGAGATCGTAAAGTAGGAGGGGGACATGAGCGAAATCAGATTACAGGTTATAGATGTCAGCAAAGACTTTGGAATCACCAAGGCATTAAAAAATGTTTCTTTTAACATAAACAAGGGAGAGATCCACGCCCTGATCGGCGAAAACGGATCGGGTAAATCCACCCTTACCAACTCCCTGACGGGTATTTATCAGAAAGACTCGGGATCGTTTATCTTAGACGGAAAAGAGGTAAATCCCGCGAATCAGGTGGAAGCAAACAACGAAGGGATTTCCATCATCGTACAGGAATTGGGGACCTTGGATGGCCTGACGGTGGCGGAAAATATTTTCCTGGGGCATGAAGAGCGGTTCGTAAAATTCGGCATCAAAAATACCGCTGCCATGAACCGGGAAGCAACACAGTTATTACAAAAATACGGCTTCGATCGGATCAAGGCATCCGATATGATCGAGCATTATAACTTTGAGGACCGCAAGCTGGTAGAGATCGTAAAGGCTACCTACTTTGATCCCAAGATCGTGGTCATCGACGAAACGACGACGGCTCTTTCCAGAGAAGGTCGTGACGAGCTGTATAAGCAGATGAATCGTATCAGGGAAGAAGGCAATACCGTGATCTTCATTTCCCATGACCTGCCGGAAGTCCTTAAGATGTCCGATACCATCACGATCCTTAGAGACGGTGTCTACATTGATACGGTAAAGAGTTCGGAGATGGACGAGGATGGCCTTAAGAAGCTGATGGTTGGCCGGGATGTAACAGGAGATTACTACCGGGCTGACTACGGGGAAGCTGTTTCAGATGAAGTCGTTTTAAAAGCAGAAAATGTTACCGTTCCGGGGCTGATCGAAGGGGTTAGCTTTGAACTGCATAAAGGAGAGATCCTGGGATTCGGAGGACTTTCCGAATCCGGTATGCATGAAGTAGGTAAAGCCTGCTTTGGCGCTTCCTTTGACAGAGAAGGCTCCGTAACACTGGCAGATGGTACGGCGATCAACGATATTCCTACCGCCATTGCTCATTCCATCGCTTATACCTCCAAGGACCGTGACAATGAGTCTCTGGTAATGAATCAGAGTATCCGAGATAATATCTGCCTGCCGTCCTTAGATCGCCTGGCAAACAGGCTGCATCTGTTAAGTGACCGGAAACTCAGGAAATTCGCCAACACCTTTGCAGAGCAGATGTCCACCAAGATGCAGAGCGTAGATCAGTTTGTATCCAACCTTTCCGGCGGTAATAAACAGAAGGTTGTCCTTGCCCGCTGGATCGGAAAAGATTCCGACATCCTGGTTTTGGACAGTCCTACCCGTGGTATCGATGTTAAGGTAAAGCAGGACATCTACCAGCTCATGGATAAGATGCGTAAGGAAGGCAAGTCCATCATCATGATCTCCGAAGAGCTGATGGAGCTTATCGGTATGTGCGACCGGATCATCATCATGAAGGATGGCAAGGTAAACGGGGAATTGTCCCGTAGCAAAGAAATGGATGAGAATGCGCTCATCGCAAAGATGGTATAAGGAGGTGCGGTCATGGAAAATCAGGAAGTAATCGACCTGTCCAAAGACAGGGCATTAAAAAAGCAGACCGTGATCAATATCGTAAGGGCATCCCTTCCTATCATCGGTCTCATCGTTGTATGTATTGTTTTTAATATCCTTACCAAAGGAAATATGTGGAACAGCCGTAAACTGGTATTAAATCAGGTCTATGTGGTGCTGATCTCCGCAGTCGGTGTGTTCTTTATCATGACCATGGGTGGCCTGGATTTTTCCCAGGGGTCCATCCTTGGTATCGCATCCATAGTGGTATGTGTGCTTTCCGGTGTAAATATGCTTCTGGCAGTTGTGGGCGGTGTCATCGCCGGTGCAGCTGTGGGAGCTTTTAACGGATATTTCTACGTGAATCGTAAGATCAAATCCTTCATCGTTACCATTTGTACCATGTTCCTGTTCCGCGGGTTCATTAAGTACATGGCGTCTAACTCCCCGGTTGCTGCCAGCATGAAGGTGTATGACTACGATACAACGGCCATAAAGCTGGGGATCACCGCCTTTGTGCTGATCATCAGCTTTGTGGTATTCCGTTTCACCCGGTTCGGTATCCATTTAAAGGCCATCGGAGCAGGAGAGAAGGCCGTTAAGTTTGCCGGTATCAAGACCGACAAGATGAAGTTCTGGATCTATGTATTGGCAGGTGCCATCACCGGTCTTGCAGCCTTTGTTAACATCGTAAAGAACGGCTCTGCAACGGCCAACGTAGGTAACCAGCTGGAAACCCAGATCCTTATCGCTCTGGTCCTTGGCGGAATGCCCATTTCCGGCGGTGCCAAGGTACGCTTTGAGAACATCATCGTAGGGTCCCTTCTTTACATCGTCCTTAACAACGGCCTCATCATGATGGGTCTCACCACCCAGGCCATGCAGCTGATCCAGGGCATTGTGTTCCTGATCTTTGTAGCGATCTTTGCCGACCGGCAGAGTATCTCAGTCATCAAATAAGTCACTGGGGACGTAACAGATTGACTGGTTTTGGGATGTGCAATTTTATGCACATCCCTTTTTTTATGTAGTATCTGATATTCATGGCTACTATTGATGTAAAAACAAGCTTTTATGATGTCCGAAATTTTCCTCATTCTTTCTTATATGATGATGATAAACAAAATATCATGATTCATAAAAGGAGAGATAACATGAGTGCTTTTGATAAGATCATCGGTTATGAGGATATTAAAAAGGACATGATGATGTATTGTGATGCGATTCGTGATCCGGAGAAGTATCGAAAATTGGGAGCAGACATTCCAAAAGGAATTCTTTTACATGGCAATCCGGGTCTTGGGAAGACTTTGTTTGCACAATGCTTTATCGAAGAAAGCGGAGTAAAATTTTTCCTGCTTCGAAAAGACAAGTCTGATGGAGATTTTATCGATGAAATCCGGGAAAAGTTTCGAAATGCAAAAGAACAGAAGATGGCTATTGTTTTTCTGGATGACTTGGATAAATTCGCATCGGAAGATGATCCTCAATCGAAACCGGAAGAATATATCACTGTGCAGTCTTGTATTGATGATTGTAAAGATGCAAATGTTTTTGTGCTGGCGACAGCAAATCGGATACGAAATCTTCCGGGGTCTTTGCTTCGAGTGGGCAGGTTTGATAAATTGATCAAATTATCTAATCCTGTTCCGGGGGATGCACAGAAGATCATTAATCACTATCTGGGACAAAAGAAGACTCTGGGAAATATAGATGCAGAAGAAATTTGTAAGATCATGGAAGATTCAACATGTGCTGAATTAGAGACTATGATCAATGAGGCTGCTTTGATTGCGGGTTATGAAAACAGAGAGTGCATTGAGCAAAATGATCTGGTCCTGGCATATCTTCGGATGTATTATAAATCTTCCAATGTGACTGGAGAGAAAATCCCCAGGTGGCATGCTGTGCACGAAGCTGGGCATGTTGTGGCTTCCGAAATACTACGTCCGGGCTCGGTGAGTCTGGTATCTGCCAGAGATTGTTCGGATGATGAGGTAGGTATTACAAAAACCTGTGAAATCGATACAGACTTTTTGCCTTATGAAGAAAAAATGTGCGAAGTCTTGATAGGTTTATCCGGAAGAGCTGCTGTAGAAATAGTTTTTGGCATAGAGGATACACAATGTGAACTGGATGTTCGGACTTGTTATCGTATATTGGAGGAACTGATCAATCAAAATTGTTGTTTGTCTTTTTCGACTATAATATCGACACCTTACTCGGAATATTCCCTGGAGAACAAAGATCGAAAAATCGAAGAATTAATGTCCCGCTTATATGATGAAGCGAAACGGCTTATGGTGGAAAACAGGGCGTTTCTTGATCGAATTACTGATGAACTTATGGCAAAATTCTATCTTACCTACCGGGAGTTGGAAGAAATTAGGATGTCTTATTGAAAGAAGCATAGTGGACCATATGGGAAAGGTGATATGATGAAAAAAAGACATAAAGGAGCTTTCCATATGGGCAAAGAATTATCTCAATCAAAAAAGCTGACTATGTTTTATATCCTTGAAATCTTGCATAAGTATACGGATGCAAAACATACCATCAATCAGAAGGGGATTGCCACAAAGCTTCAGGAAGAGTATGACATAACCTTAGATCGGAAAACCATCAAGTCAGATCTGATGAATCTGATTGAACTCGGCTATGCCATAGAATATACAAGTGTACCGTGTAGTAGTACAAACAAAAAGACGAGGGAAAAGGAAGAAAACGAAAAACTGACCGACTTTTATTTAGTAAGGGAGTTTGAGGATAGTGAACTTCGTCTTCTAATTGATAGCTTGTTGTTTTCCAGGCATCTTCCCTACAACCAGTGTAAGAAACTGATAGAAAAACTGGAAACACTATCCAATCAGTTTTTTAAATCCCGTGTAAAACATATTGCCACATTACCCGATGATAAGGCTAACAATAAACAACTTTTTTATACGATTGATATTTTGGATGAGGCTATTGAGAAAAATAAGAAGGTCAGATTTAAATATGTGGAGTATGATACAGACCTTAAGCTTAAGCCAAGAAAAAATGCCGAAGGAAAAGATCGAATCTACGTAGTGAATCCTTACCAAATGGTTGCCAAAGAAGGAAAGTATTATCTGATTTGTAATTATGATCTCTTTGAGGATATTTCCAATTATCGTGTGGACAGGATTAAAGAGATCGAATTATTGGATGAAAGAAGAAAGCCCTTTGAGGAACTTCGAGGATCGGATGGACTTCCTCTGAATCTTGCGCAGTATATGGAAGAGCATGTATATATGCTTAGCAGTGATACGACTCGGGCGGTACTGAGAATCGTCAATCCCATGATCACAGACATGATTGAGATGTTTGGTAATGGCGTCAGCTTTTTTGATCAGGACGAAACTCATGTAAGTGTCCGTGTTAAGGCAAATGAAATGTCGATTTTGCAATTTGCGAAAAATTATTCACCAGATGTGATCGTTTTGGAACCGAAGGAGTTGAGAGAAAAAGCCATCGCGCAACTCAGAGACGCATTGAATGGTTATGATGCAAACAAATAATTAAAGTTAAGAGATTATTATGAAGAGCCTTCAACATTTTATGTGTTGGAGGCTTTTTTTGTGAGCATGTACATAATAATCCACATAACAAAAATGATGTACATTATTTTTCACATCATTTTTGCTATGTTTTGTATGCAAACAAGAAAAGCTTCTAAGCAAACGATTTTTAAATTATAAGGAGATCAGTCATGGTTATTTATTCAGTTATTCTTCGATATGAATCACTCTATGATCGGCAGGAAGATAAAGATACATTAATTTCTGAAGAGGATAATAAGACACTTCGGGAAATGATATCGGAGATTAATGATTCACTCGGGCAGGAATGTGGTTTGGATGGAAACATTTCAGTTTTTGTAGTAGATGGAAAAGATGGGGCTTTAGATATCATCATGACTTGCAAGCAGGAAAACGTTTCTGATATGGAAGGATTCCATTGGATTAAAGAGCATTTTTATGACAGCTATTCTGTTAATAAAGTCTGGTTCGAAGAAAGAAGAGAAATAAGTTCTACGGAATTTAAACATACGCTTGTACGCGCCGAAAAAAAGAAATATGGCATACAATCGTGGGCTTGGCGTGAACTTGGGTTTGATTATTTTGGTAACAGACAATTTCATGTTCAAGAATCATTACATAAAATAGATGAATTAAGTAAAGCAGCTGTTTTGAGGAAAGCTGCTGAAGCAATGGCGGATAAGACACTTTTGGAAGAACTTGAAAGGATATTCTCTGATAAAAATGAAAAGAAGTACTATGGAAATCCGGTTCATTATTTAATCAAAGCGGGTACACCTGAAACAGCAAAAGACATAATTGAAGTACTAATGTTTGCATTAAAGATAAATAAACGGATTCTAGGAAGTAGACTGACGTATGTAAGGGAGATTGAATAGGGATGCTAGGACGAAGAGGAACTAAAAAATTTGTTTCAACTTGGAAAGGGGGAAGCGGTAGCTATTGATATGAGTGGAAGTAATGAAGATCATGGTATTTATGCATCTTCTTATCATAGGGTTATTTCTTTTTTTTCGGATCTCATTAGAGATACACATCTCTATACATTGTGCTTTTTTGTAGAAATAACCGAAAAGCCGGGATTTACTAAAAGCTTGATAGCAAAAGTACAGGAGGATATTCACCTTATCGAGATTAAGGAAGGAAGAGGAGATAGAAAACAGGCACTGGACTATCTAAACATTTTAGCGAAAAAATCTCAATTTGATGCTTCTATTGAGGAATTGGAAAAGGTTTTGCCAAAAAACAAAGAGTATACTGCTTCAGACGTATATGCGACTTTTACTAAATGGTTTAGTAATGGGCTTAAGAGTCAAATATATCAAGCCTATAAAGAGTGCGAGAAAATAGCCATAAAAGTAGAAATGCCTGAGGATAAGCCGTATGAGAGGCTTCAGAGTATGGTCGGACTATCTGAAATAAAAAAACTGGTGGATCAGATCATTAATACTGCAAAGCTTAAAAAAGCACGTAGCGATTATGGGATGGATACTCACGATATTTCCCAACACATGCTATTTACCGGTAATCCGGGGAGCGCTAAGACGACGGTCGCAAGGCTTATAGCTGAGATCCTCAAGAAGGAAGAGGTGATTGAGACCGGAAATTTTGTTGAATGTGGACGTTCTGATCTGGTTGCCAGATATGTGGGATGGACTGCAAAAACGGTAAGACAAAAGTTTCGTGAGGCAGATGGAGGTATCCTATTTATTGATGAAGCATATTCGTTGGTAGATGATTCCAACAGTTTTGGCGCGGAAGCAATCAATACTATTGTTCAGGAGATGGAGAATCGAAGAGATAGGGTAATTGTTATATTTGCCGGTTATCCCGAGAAGATGGAAAGATTTTTGGCTCAGAACGAGGGCCTTCGAAGTCGAATCGCATTTCATCTGATTTTTCCAGATTATAATGCCGATGAGATGCTGCAGATCTTTGAACTTATGGCAAAAGAAAAAGGCTATCGAATAAATGATGAAATCAAAGCAAAATGTTTGGATATCTTTAAAGAAGCTTGTAAACAACCGGAGTTTGGTAACGGAAGATTTGCCCGTAATGTTTTGGAACAGGCAATGATGCGGCAAGCAGACAGGGTCGTGAAAAATACGAGAGGAAAGACTATCAGTAGAAGAAAATTGACAACCTTTACGGTGGATGACTTTGATGTAAATGCAGAAAAGCAATATAGAAAAGAGAAAAAAGTGATTGGTTTTACCCAGTAGTAATTTAAAGAGGAACAAAGCCAGTGATTCGGAAATTGAAGCGATCGAAATTGAGAAATATAATGGTTATATAACACTTCATAATCTTATCGATTAGCAACGCAATGGAAGCGAGACTACCATAGAAAAGTTTAAGCAGTTGGATCCGGAAATGCGCCGAGAGGTACTGAGTTCCATTATGTAATTCTCCATTTATGAAGAGCTCACGGTTAACGGGCAAAAGTATCTTCTTATTCACTTCGGACTTGGTGATTACAGTCCTGAAAAGCAGATTGAGGATTATTCTCTGAAGAACCTTGTTTGGGATAGGGCGGATTACGAGATGCAGTACTTTGAGGACACTATTGTGGTCACTGGGCATACACCGAGCTTATAAAGGGTAACCCTAATCCGGGAAGGATATACAAGCATTTGAATCACATAGCGATTGATTGCGGATGTGGGATGCCGGACGGCAGGCTCGCAGCTATATGTTTTGAAACAGGAAAAGAGTTTTATTCGTCATAAACAAACTATTTTATAGAGAAAAAGAGTTGAAGTATATGAGTAAAGTCATTAATGAAAAGGATGTCGAACGATTCAAGGAAACGATTAATAAAGAAAAGGATTTTTTGGATAAAACGCTTACGAAAAATTCGGATATTGAGACGTATGTTCAAGCATTATATTTGGGATACTTAGATGCATCCCGAACATTTGGTGGACAGAAAAAACTAACAAAAAAAGATGATGCCATTAAACAGGTTGCTCAAAAAATGCAAAATTACATTAACGATGGAAACAAAGATTTTGATTCAATCTTTTATGAGGCCTGTGGTACTTTATGTATTAATTATGAGATGAATTTTGGGCAAGCTCAAAAGATAATCAATATGGCATTTAAATACTTATACTGCATTGCTGATGTTGAAATAAAAGAACGTTTTGACAAGTGCCACATGCCGCTTGACGGTATCATGCTCGAATGGATACGCAGGAACATAACTAATAACGGAAAGAAGCTTAAGAAAGCAGAAGCTTGGAGCACATTGCCTAAGGGTGAGGAAATCGAAGCCGGTTCTTATATGTATTATAAGAAGCACGTTGAGAAATATTGCGATGAAAATGACAAAAGCCCACTGCAACTGGATTTTGAGAACTGGGTTACTATGTCTCAAACACTTTCGGCAGAGGACTATTTGAAATCATTTACGGAAGCTGAACGGAAGGATAATAAGCATATTGAATTATTAAATAAGCTATTACAAAACAGTAAATAGCTCACGCTAGTCTTTTTGGAAAATGAAAGATAAAGACACAAGTAAGTTTATATCACTGATTCTTCGCCATAAGCCGGAAGTAGTAGGAGTCTCTCTTGATGAGCAAGGTCTTATTCCGAAATCTAGGCTGTATGTTCACCTTTCTGCAGATGAGGAAACAGCTCGAAAAGAAGGAAGCAGACATGGGAAGCCGGTTATTCATATCGTCAAGAGTGGGGAAATGTATTTGGATCAAGAGAAGTTCTACCGGTCGGTAAACGGGGTATGGCTGACAAAAAGAGTACCAATCTAGTATTTACAAAAGTTATAGAAGAATAGAACTCCATGTGGGGATGTGCATTAAAACGCACATCCCTTATTTTATACTTACCTCAACAGAAAAGAAAGGAGGATAGATATTGGTACATGCGCTGGGGACTGAAGAAGGAGACTATCAGGAATTTAATAAGAAGCAGAAGGCTTTAGAAAAGAAGGTTTTTTCTGATCTGGCGGAAATATTTGATGATCTGAGTTGGTGAAAAGAAAAGCGAGGTGTGAAAGATGAAGGTGTTTATCAGTGGATCCAAAAGTTTGAATAAAGCAGGAAAAGATTGGAGTCTTCCCAACAGTGTGCAGGCTTGTCTCGATGCCGTTATGTCTGAAGGAAGTGAGATTCTGATCGGTGACTGCTGGGGAACGGACACCATTGTACAGGAACACCTCAATAAGGCAAAATACAAAATGGTCACGGTTTATTCTTCGGGGAGTCATCCAAAAA
>JAEEGL014372072.1_pt1 | contig 10393 bp, 18 predicted proteins | sample 9134231 | NCBI WGS metagenome assembly JAEEGL01 (sample SAMN16246548, study PRJNA631951) | gut metagenome | biome: gut microbiome; feature: rumen; material: fiber-attached | host: Bos | place: Iran: Karaj | collected 2018-10
TATACATTAAGTGAAGAATAATTGACTTTTTTAAAATTTTATTATATAATATATATAGAAAATTTAAGAAAAGTGAGATAAAAATGAAACAAGAATTTTTAAACTTTGTTGAAGCACTTATTAAAGAGAATCCTGAAAAAGCAAATGAATTAATGACAGATAATGTAAAGGCTTATCTTGATATTCTTAAAGAAGTAAAAGATGAAAAGCCAATATTGACAGACAATGGTAAAGCTATCTTGAAATATCTTCAAGATAATAGTGATGTGAGATGTTGGAAGGCAAAAGATTTGGCAGAACAAATTGGTATTTCTTCTCGTGGAGCATCAGGAGCTATGAGAAAACTTGTTAATGATGGTTTTTGTGAAAAACTTGGTACATCACCTGTAATTTATAGTTTGACAGAAAAAGGAAAGAATTTTATGATTATTGAAGGAGAAAATGAATAATGAAAAAGAATATGAAAAATGTAACACATCTTGAAGGTGTATTGTATCAGCATAGTTTGCAGCTTAAGGTTTCTGGAGAAAAGTCAAAAAATCCAGGGACATAGTTTATTAATGGAACAATTGATTTGGCAACAAATGATGATTTGACAAATATTGTCACTATTCATTTTACATATGTAACACCCACTTATGCCAAGAGTGGTAGTGCAAATGCAACATTTAATACTCTTCAGAATATTATTAATGGAGTAACTTGTAATGTTGTTGAGCATGGTGCCGATCGTGCGGCAAAGATTCGTATTGATTCTCAGCTTGGACTTAATGAATTTTATTCCAATAGAAATGGAACTGATGAACTCGTAAGTCAGATGCGCAATGAGGGTGGATTTGTTCATGTCGTTCAGACTATTGCGGCAGCTGAAGGTCTTCGTGATACATTTGAAGTAGATGCTATTATTACAAAGACTCGTCGTCTTGAAGCAGATCCTGAACATGATCGTCCTGAGAAGATGTTTGTTGAAGGATATACTTTTGATTTCCGCAATGCTCTTCTGCCTGTGACTTTTGTAGTTTATGGAGCAGGCATGGATCATTTTGAAGCTCTTGAAGCATCTGAAAAGAATCCTGTATTTTTGAAGGTTAATGGACATCAGGTTTGCAAGACAGTTACTACTGTTCAGAAGAGTGAAAGTTCTGGTTGGGGCGAAAGTTTTGCTCAAGAAGTCACCTCAAGACAGCGTGAATGGGTGATTACTGGAGCAAATGAACCTTATGAGTGGGATCTTGAAGAGACTATTACCGCTCAGGAATATAAAGAAGCACTTCAGGCTCGTGAAGTAGTAAAGGCTGAAATTAAGCAGCGTCAGGATGAGTATAATGCTACTCGTAATCAGACTCAGGCACCTGCGGCAGCAACCGGTGGAGCCAGTGGATTTAACTTCTAATTTAGGAGGGTAATCTATTATGGCTATTAATCTTCTTGGTATTCAACCTCATAAGGTAAGTCGAGATCTTTCTGGATATATTACTTTTATTTATGGACCTCCCAAGGTAGGTAAAACTACCTTGGCAACTTAGATGCCAAGTGCTTTGCTTCTTGCTTTTGAAAAAGGTTATAATGCTTTACCAGGCGTTATGGCACAAGATGTTAGTACTTGGGGTGAAATGAAGCAAATTTTCCGTGAATTAAAGAAACCAGAAGTTCAAGAAGTTTATAAAACAGTTGTTGTAGATACTGTTGATGTTGCGGCAGACCTTTGTCAAAAATATATTTGCAATCAGCTTGGCATTGATAATATGGGCGATGGTGGTTGGGGCACCAATAGTTGGACTAAATATAAAAAAGAATTTGAAGATGTATTCCGTGGTCTTACAATGATGGGATATGCAGTTGTATTTATTTCTCACTCAAAGACAGGAACTGATAAAGACCAAAATGGTCGTGAGTTTGGATATACTAAACCAACAACTCAATCAACTGCTCTTCAAATTATTGAAAATATGACTGACCTTTATGCTTATGCTCGAACATATCTTGATGCTAATGGAGACGAAAAGAGAGTTCTTACACTCCGTTCTCCTGCTGGTTCTGGTATTTCTTGCGGGACTCGTTTTAAATATATTGCCTCTGAAGTGCCACTTAATTATGAAGCACTTACAAAAGCTCTTACAGAAGCAATTGATGAAGAAGCAAAAGAGCATGGCAATCAGTTTGTAACTAATGAAAGGGAAGCAGCTCCTGCAATTAAAGAATATAATTTTGATGATTATATGAAGAAATTTGAAGAAGATGTTGGAGTTTTGATGGCAAAAGATCAAGATTATTATGCTCCTCGTATTACTCAAATTGTTGAAAAGTATCTTGGTAAAGGCAAGAAAATGTCTAATGTTACTCGCGATCAGGCAGAGCTTGTATATCTTGTAGTTACTGAAATTGAAGATGATTTAATTAATAGTAAGTAAAATATAAAGTCAACTCTTACGGGAGTTGACTTTTTTTTATTTTTATGATATAATATATATAGAAAAATATTTAAGTGAGTTGAAGATAATGGCGCAAGTTAATTGTCGTTATTGTAAGAAACAATTTGATAGAGATAAAGAACCTTTCGTTCAAATTCCTTGGGGAAAGGTTTTTCGTTATGGGCATGGTAGTTGTTATACTAAAGCAGTAAATGAAGGAACAGAAAAAAATATTTATAAGATTTGGGACCCGGCTAAAGCATCTACTTGTTTTTGGTGTCATAAAGCAATTGAGATTGATAACCCAAAAGTTATTCCAATGCCTGAATTACCTAATAGATATGTTCATATTGAATGTTCAAAAAAGCATCCAGAAAATGATTTAGAAAAATTAATGATTTATATAATTCAATTATATAAATTAAAAGATAACTATATTCCACCTGCGCAAATGAAACAAGTAACTCAATATGAAAAAGAATATGAGTTTACTTATAGCGGGATGTTAAAAGCATTAAAATATTGGTATGAAGTAAAAAAGAATCCATTAGACACTCATAGAGGAATAGGTATTATTCCTTACATTTATAATTAGGCAAAAGAATATTATTATGCTTTATATTTGTCAGATTTACAAAATCAACAAATAAAAAATTATAATGAATTTATTCCAAAAGATATAGAGGTAAAAATTAAACCACCAGAAAGAAAAATTCAAAAAAGAAATTTATTTTCTTTTTTGGACGAGGATAATATAGATGGCGAGTAAATTATATATATTATATTTACATAAAAATATTATAAATAATAAAGTTTATATAGGAATTACTAGTTAGTCACCTTCTTAGAGATGGGGTAGTAATGGCTCTGGATATAAAAAAGGTCAAGACAAATTTTATAATACTATTAAAAAATATGGATGGGATAATTTTGAACATATTATTTTAAAAACACATTTATCTAAACAAGAAGCAGAAGAATTAGAAGTTGAATATATTAAAAAATATGATTCAATTATAAATGGATATAATTCTAGAACTGGGGGCAATATTAATAGTAATTTTTCTGTTGAAACTAAAAAAAAGATGAGTGAATCTCATAAAGGAAAACATCCTACATTAACTGCTCGTTTAAAAAATAGCATTAGTAATAAAGGGAAACATAATTTTAAACATACTAATGAAGCGAAAAAGAAAATGAGTGATAAGAAAAAAAAGAAAGTTAAATGTTTAAATAATGGACAAATTTTTAATTCATTAGAAGAAGCATGTAATTGGTGTGGTTTAAAAAGCTAGAGTTGTATTTCTAGAGTATGTAATAAAGAACGAAAAACAAGTGGGCGCCATCCTATTACAAATGAAAAATTAATTTGGGAATGGGTGGAATAATAATTATGAGTAATTCAAAATATGTAGATACACCAAGTATAGTTCAAGTAATCGGATGTGTTTTTAAAACTCCATAGTTATTAGATTATACAGATAAATATACAGTAACAGAAGATGATTTTCCAGATGAATTTCATAAAATTGTTTTTGGAACAATTTATAAACTTCATGAATTAGGAGCAGAACGAATTACTTTAAATAGTATCGCAGATTTTTTAAGTTCTCGTCCAAAAAGTGAAGCATTGTTTATAAAACAAAAAGGAGAAGAATGGTTAACAAAAGCTGCTGAAAATGCCGAACCTTCTTCTTTTGATTATTATTATAATAGAATGAAAAAAATGACTCTATTGCGGGCATTTGATGATCATGGGATAGATGTTACTGAAATATATGATCCTGATAATATTATAGATATAAAGAAACGTCAACAACAAGAAGATTATTTAGATAATACAAGTCTTGATGGATTAGCTCAAGTTATTCAAGATAAGATTGATGAAATTAAAGCAGATTATGTTGATGGCTCTTGGGGTGAAGCATATCAAGCTGCAGATGGTTTAATAACTTTATTAGAAGATTTAGAACAATCACCAGAAGTAGGAGTACCTTTATATGGGCCATTAATTAATACAGTAACTCGCGGGGCAAGACTCAAAAAATTTTATTTGCGCTCTGCACCTACTGGTGTTGGTAAATCAAGAACAATGATTGCGGATGCTTGTAATATTGGGTGTAACAGAATATATGATGATACTTTTGGTTGGATTAGAAATGGGACTCCTGAACCTGTTTTGTATATTACAACAGAACAAGAGTTAGGAGAGATTCAAACTATGATGGTAGCATTTTTAGCTGATGTTAATGAAGAACATATATTAAATGGCAAATATGAGGGTGATGAAAGAGATAGGGTGCGCATTGCGGCAGAGATATTAAAAGATTCACCGATTTATATTGAAGTAATGCCAGACTTTTCATTACAAGATGTTGAAAATAAGATTAAGAAAAATATTCGTGATCATGATGTAAAATATGTATGTTTTGACTATATTCATACAAGTTTAAAAATTCTTGAAGAAATTACTCGTCGTAGTGGAGGAGTAAAACTTCGTGAAGATACAATTCTTTTTATGCTATCTATTAGATTAAAAGATTTATGTAATAAATATAGTATTTTTATTATGTCATCTACTCAGTTAAATAGTGATTATCAAATCAGTGAAACTCCTGATCAAAATTTACTTCGAGGAGCAAAAGCTATTGCCGATAAAATTGATGTTGGTATGATTATGTTACCAGTTAAAGAAGATGATATAGAGAATCTTGATAGAATACTTGTTAATACAGGATTTAAAAAACCTAATTTAAAGATTTCTATTTATAAAAATCGTAGAGGTAGATATAAAGGAATTTATTTATGGTGTGATGCTGATCTAGGAACTTGTCGAGTAAGACCTATTTTTGCTACATCATATAGTTATGAATTAATTCAAATTAATAATTTAAAAATTGAAACTGTAACTAATTTTTAAGGAGATATAAAATGATTCAAGGTAATCCAAATATTGAAGAAGAAACTGAAGAAGAATATCCAATTTATTGGCGCTTTATTTGCGGTGATGATACTTAATAAAGGAGAATAAAATAATGAGTAAAGAAAATGAAAGTAAGTCTGTTTGGGCAAAGCCTTATTATGGTGGAATTGAATATGAAATGCCAGCATTAATGGCAAAAGAAATTCTTAATGAGCGCAAAGGAGCAGATAGAAATATGCACCCTCAAGCTTATCTTTGTAAAGTAGTAAATGAAACATTTGGATTGAAAGGAAATTGTGTTAAAGTAACAACAGTATGATTACTTATGATAAAAAGGAAGTAAGAAGTAAATTATATATAGATAATATATTTGACTTATTAACTGAATGGAATGCTGAACCAGCATATACAGAATTTGGTATAGTATGTCAAACTATTTGTCATAATCCTCCTGGTGAAGGGAGCAGAAAATTATATTATTATAGAAATACTGACCTTTTTATCTGTTATACTGGTTGCGGCACTTTTGATATTTTTGATTTATTAATTAAAGTAGCAAAAATTCAATGGGGCAAAGAATATGATTTAAATGATGCCGTTAGATATATTGCTATCCGATTTGGTTTAGCAGGATATGTTGATTTAGATGATACAGATAGTCTGTTAGACTGGAAAACATTTGATTCATATGACCGCATCCAAAAGTTAGAAGTAAAAGATTATCATGTAGATTTAAAACCATATGATAATACTATATTGAAAAATTTAAATTATAATGTTATAATTAAACCATGGGAAGATGAAGGAATTTCAAGAGAAGTAATAAAATATAATCAAATAGGTTATTTTCCACCAACTGCGCAAATAACAATTCCTCACTTTGATGTAAATGGACAATTTATAGGATTGCGTGGTCGCACTCTTGTAAAAGAAGATGCTGAGCTATATGGTAAATATAGACCAATGACTATAGGGCGCAAACAATATAATCATCCTCTTGGTATGAATTTATATAATTTAAATAATAGTAAAAGCAATATTAGATTAACAGGTATTACAATTTGTTTTGAAGCAGAAAAAAGTTGTTTAAAATATCAATCATATTTTGGCATTGAGAATGATATTTCTGTAGCTTGTTGTGGATCTAATATATCTGCATATCAAATGCAATTACTTTTAGATTGTGGAGCACATGAAATGGTAATTGCTTTTGATAGGCAATGGGAAGAAAAAAATAATACTGAATATAAACATTATATTAAAAATCTTGAAAAATTAAATGAAAGATTTAAAAATGATATTAATATTAGTATTATTTATGATAGAAATATGTTAACAGGATATAAAGATAGTCCTATAGATTTAGATAAAAAAACTTTTTTAAAATTATTTAAGGAAAGAGTAAGATTATGACAGGACTAATTTGGGTTGCCTCATAGCGGCATTATAATGATGGAATAGAAAAATTAAAAAAAATTATTTCTGATTATGAAAAATTAAATATTCAATTAATTCCACCATTAAAAATTAGTAAATATTTAACAACAGCTAAATTTAGTAATGGAGATATATGGTAGGTTATGATTGCTTCTTCAAATACAGCAAGAGGGCGTCGTTGTAATATAACATATATAGATTATGATATTCCAGATGAAATTATAGAAGAAGTTATTAAACCAATTGTAACTTTACCGCCTTATCAAGGAATTAATTATTTTTATACAGGAGATTATTAATGAGATATAGAGAAGAACAAAGAGATATATTTACAGTTGACTATAATCAATATACATTAGTTCATTGTATCTCAGCTGATTTTGCCCTTGGTAAAGGAATTGCTTTGGAAATGTAGCATAGATTTAAAACAAGAGATGCTATTCAATCAAAAGCAAAACCTTTTTCTATTCCAGTAGGAAATTGTATATATACAGAACCAGTATTATCTATGATTACTAAGAGTAAAGCACAAATGAAACCTACTTATGAATAGATGTATGAAGCTTTATATCATTTAAGAATAGCAACTGAAAAATTAGAAATTAATTGTATAGCTATGCCGTTAATTGGATGCGGTTTAGATGGGCTAAAATGGCCCATCGTCAGAGCTTTAATTAAAGATATTTTTGAAGATTCTGATATTGAAATATTAGTATGTTACTTATAAAATTAAAAAAATAACTATATAATTCTTACAATTATATAGTTGCTTTTTTTTAAATATTATGGTATACTTTTAACAGATAATAATATTTAAAATGGAGTAATAAATTAATGGAATATAAATTAAGAGCGCCACGATAGGATGGCACAAGTTTACTTGAACAAATTTTATTAAATAGAGGTTTTACCAATAGAGAAGAAATTAATCATTATCTAACTACAGATGAAAATGATATTATAGATCCATTAAAATTAGATCATATGCGCGATGGAGTAAAAATGCTTATTAAGCATATTGACCTTAATAATGAAGCCTTAATTATTATTGATAGTGACTGTGATGGATATACAAGTTCTGCAATTCTTATGAATTATCTTAATCGTTTTTTCCCAGCTTGGACGCAAGGTCATCTTTCATATTTTATTCATTCTGGCAAATAGCATGGGTTAGAAGATAGTTTGCAAGAATTTGATTGGTTAGCTAAACGCATTCGTTTAATAATTTGTCCTGATAGCGCAAGTAATGATTATGCTTGTCATTAGATGCTTAAAGAGCATGGAGTAGATTGTTTAATTCTCGATCATCATGAAGCTGATTAGGGATACTCTAAATATGCTTGCACTATTAATAATTAGTTATCTACTGATTATAATAATAAATCTCTTTGTGGGGCAGGAGTTGTTTGGTAGTTTTGTCGATATATGGATAGTCTTATGCATACAAATTATGCTATTGAATTTGAAGATTTAGCTGCTCTTGGATTAATTGCAGATATGATGTCTGTAAAAACTTTTGAAACACATTAGATTATTAAAGATGGATTATAGCGTATTCAAAATCCTTTCTTTGTTGAAATGATGAATCGTTAGAAATTTTAGTTTGAGGGAGGAATCACTCCTTTTGGTATTGCTTTTTATATTGTCCCTTATATTAACGCTATGACACGTTCTGGTACTATGGAAGAAAAATATTTAATGTTTGAAGCAATGCTAGAATGGCGAAGTAATGAAATGATCCCTTCAACAAAAAGAGGTTGTAAAGGTTAGATAGAACCTCGTCATGAATAGGCTGGACGCACTTGTGTTAATGTAAAATCTCGATAGAAAAAAGCACAAGATAATAGTTTATTAAATATTGAAACTATAATAGAAGAAGAACAATTACTTAATAATAAACTTTTAGTATTACGAGTTCCAGAAGATTAGGTTGATAAAAACCTTGCAGGTCTTATAGCCAATCAATTAGCTAATAAATATGCTAGACCTACTTTAGTATTACGTATTACTACTTAGGAAGATGGTAGTATTTTATATGCGGGATCTGGTCGTAATTATACTAACTCAAAGCTTGAGGATTTTAGATAGTTTTGCTTAGATACTGGTTGCGTTAGTTTAGCTCAAGGTCATGCTAGCGCTTTTGGCTGCGCAATTCCTGAAACAACATTTGATCAATTTATAGAGTTAACAAATTAGCAATTAGCTGCTTTTGATTTTTCTCCTTGTTATTTAGTAGATTTAGAAGTTACAACAGATCAACTTTCTGATAATGAAGTTTTTGCAATAGGTAGTAATGCAGATCTTTGGGGTCAAGGGCTAGAAGAGCCTTTAATTGCTATTACTAATATTTAGATTAACGCTGATAATATTTAGTATATGGGGTAGAATAAAGATACTTTAAAATTTACTTTTGCTAATAGAAAAACTTCAATGATTAAATTTCATGTAAAAGAAGAAGATAAAATTTTATTAGATCCTAAAGATGGAGTATTGACATTAACAGCTATTGGTAAATGTAGTTTAAATCATTATATGGGTAATGTTACTCCTTAGGTTCTATTAGAAGATTTTGAAATTATAAAAAGAAAACAATGGGATTTTTAATTAGTTAAGTCTTAAAGGAAGATGATATAATGTTATTAAATAATCAAACAATAAATTCAATTTGTATATTAACTTCTGGATTATGCAATTTAAATTGTAAATATTGTTATTTTAATAATAATAATTCATTTAAACAAATTGATTAGTAGATTTAGGATGGTTGGAAAAATCAATCATATCTTACAAATATAAAATTAACTTTAAACAAATTAAAAGTTAATTTTAATAATATTGAAAATTTAACAATTTGGGGTGGAGAACCTCTATTAAATTTAAAAAATTTTAATAATTCTATTAAAGATATATTTTGTACTTTTTTTAATATTTCTTCTATTTGGACTTCAACTAATTTAAAAATTAATATATAGGATTTTGTAGATTTATTATTAAATATTGAATAGTATGCGAATAAAGAAATTATTTTTAAATTACAAATTTCAATAGATGGAATGTATTAGGAACAAGGACATAATTTACCTATATCATTTTATCAATAGCAATTAGAAAAATTAATTACAGCTATCAATAATATTAAATTTAAAAAATTAAAATTAATTATTAATTGTCATTCTACTATTATTGAAGATGATTTTTTAAATAAATTTATTGATACAAATGAAATAGAAAAATATTTTTAGGAAAAAATTAATTTATATAATTTTTTAGATAATTTAATTATTAATAGAAATATTAGTATTATGTTAGATATTGCTCCAACTCTTACTTTTCCATCGACAAGTACAACTTTAGATGGAATGTAGTTTGCAAATATTTTATAGCTATGGGATTCAGTAAAAGAAAAATATAAATTTAAAAATAGTTTATATTTAAGTTTAGGGCAAATGACAGAATATAATTATTTTTAGCCAAATTATGAATGTTCTAATTTATTTAATTCTTATACAATTTTACCAGATGGAAGTATTACTCTTTGTATAAATTCATATCCTAATAATTTTGAAGAATATCAAAATGAAATTACAAAATTAAATGATACTAAAACATTATTAAATTTAAA
>JAEEGL014420071.1_pt1 | contig 10393 bp, 10 predicted proteins | sample 9134231 | NCBI WGS metagenome assembly JAEEGL01 (sample SAMN16246548, study PRJNA631951) | gut metagenome | biome: gut microbiome; feature: rumen; material: fiber-attached | host: Bos | place: Iran: Karaj | collected 2018-10
ACAGGCTTCAGTCCGAAAAAGGCACGGCAAAGCAACGTGGGTGCATCTTCACTTCTATCACTGCCTTGGTGCAGTGACCTAAGTTATCTATGCGTCCCATCGTCCTTTGGCGCCTTATGGACAATTGAGTTTTAAAAATACAGGCATCATCACTGGTGCCTGACCATTACGAATTTATGTTCAGATTTGTGATCTTGAACAACAAATTACGATGTTAGAATTGTACATTTTGGTGTAGGATATATTCCAATGGTTTATATTTATAACTTTTAGGATATATAACAACTGGTGGTTATTTAGTATGAATGATTGTAATTTTGATATTCTTAAAGAGAATATTCGTAAGCGTATGAGTGATAAGCATATGACTCAGAAGGATGTTGCAAAAGCCCTAAATACGACTCAGGCGAACATTGCTAAACATTTAAAGAAAGGGGATGATGCACAGATATTCACTTTGAAACAGGTATGCTTGCTTGCAGACTTATTTGAAACTTCTGTTGATGAGCTATTGGGTAAAAAAATTAAACGGCAAAATTATTCTGTAGAACAGATATGTTTATTTTTAGCAGAACTAATCTCTCAAGAAATACTGAAACCCGTAGATGTAAACGTAAAAGAAACAATTTGGGAAGAAAACGATGTAATGTATGATGAAGAACCTGGATTTACTCAGATTACAAATGTAACGAGTAAATACAAAGCATTTTATTTTCCTAATTTCCTACAAATTCCTGCATATTACCAGAGTCACGTTGCATACAATTTGTTAGACGAATTTAAAGCCTGTGGCAACAGTTTGACAAAAGGAATAGAGATTAATAAATTTCTAAATAAATTTATTAGTAGTTTCAATAAACATAATGAAGGAATTCTTGACGACGAAGATTATAACAGTATTATTCAAACGCATTTTAATTCTTTAAAGAAGCTAAAGATTTAAACAACAGGATTAGAATTTGTTTGGTCGTGTGTCATGTACTAGTAACGTTGATATTTCCATTGAAACACTGAATAAGGAAATCTATGCAGAGTTGATATTTCCATTGAAACACTGAATAAGGAAATCTATGCAGAGCTGATGTTTACATGAGTGTTGAGCTTCCTATCAGCGCCGTTGCCTGCTTCCAGAAATTTCCCCGAATGTAAGACGCTGGGTAGAGGGCGATGACTTTTTCATGATGCTGGAGTACAACAACGTAATAGCCTATTATGAAAAGTTGTAGAGAAGGATTCAGGACGATGAGGATTCGGGCAAGTTATTTGATTAAGTAGGCTTTTTGTAGTTATTAAATGAGACTTGTTGCAGTATGTATATTCTGCGTAAAAATCGTTTAAATACTGCGTAATTAGCTCTTGGCTACCATGGCATGGACAAGCGCTGTGCTATACTCTCTACACAGGGAATAGTCTAACTAAATTTTCGGAATTATTATGAGCAACAAAACAAAAAAAATATTACTAATTGGAAACGGATTTGATTTAAGAGCAGGAGTAAAAACCACATTTAGGGAATTTTTCCGTTTTGTTATATACGGTGTAATTCTGTATAACTATTCCAAATCAGAAGTATTGAAATGTCTAGCTAAAGGGGAAAGTTCAGACATCAAGATAGACTATGAAAAATATCTCGACAAAGAAAAAATCAAAAATCAAGTTCATGTTATAGCAGATTTACAAAGAAAAAAAGAAAGTAAAAATTTTGAAAAAAACACCCCGGGGAAAAATTGTATCCATCTAAACACCCGTTGGAAATACTCCTAGAAATAGGAGAAAAAGAAAGTGAAGAAAAAAAAGATGAAACAGTCTTCTATTACTGCCGAAAACTTATAGAAACAAAGTTCGGAAAAAAGTTTTTTTTACAATATTTTGAATTGTAATGATTTGGAAAAAGCCCTAAGAATAAATCTAACGACAGAAAGTTTACGGAGTGATGAAGATGAACACCTCCAAGATTGGTTTGTAATTTACGGCCTTACAAATAAGAAATCTAAAAATCAAAATAAGTACATTCCAGATGATACTACATTAGGACAGGGCATTGAGACAATTGCACATATAATTGAAGCAAATTTCAATAAAACCAGCAATATAGAATTGTGGTCTGACGTGGAAACTGTTATTGAAATGCTAATAACCCAGGATATGAGTGACAACTTAATAACAAAGTACGGACTATCTAAAGCTGATTTACCAACATGGGACCATGAAACGATTAAAGATTATTGTTATGGGTTAGAGCTACTTGAATTTCTGTTAGCAAAATACTTCAATGCCATCACCGATAAGTTTGACATTGAAGAAAGATTTGGTTCTGCATATAATTTTTTAGAAAAAATATATAATTCTCACCAAAATTCAATGCGTATGCGTTACTTAACGAGTTCCTTACAAGCTCCTTCAATGACTCCAAATGACGTACTAGAATTTCTTAAAAGTCCAGATATAGTAATTAATTACAACTATACAGATATAGCTAAAAAAATATATGAAAAACTAGCTAAAGAAAAGCAAAGAAATAAAACAAACATAAGGTATATACATATCAATGGCGAAATCAACCATAGATTTGGTATTGATCCATCAAAAGAAGGTTTTGAAACAAATATAGTTATAGGTTACACGAATATTAATAAAAATACTTATACTCCGAAAGAACTATATCATTTCGAAAAATCATGCAGAAGAATCGTAAAAAATACAGAATTCTTTAATTTAGACTACTACATAAAAGATTTCGATAACTTTGATTTACTTATAATTGGGCATTCATGCTGCACAGCTGACGGTGATATCATTGGAAACTTACTAAAACACGAAAAATTAAAAAACGCTCATATATTCTGCCACTCTAAAGATGCTCTAATCTCAATCAACAATAACATTAGGCATATTCTAAAATCAGAACCTACAAAATACAGCGAATTAATGACTCATATTAATGATAAAAAAAATCATAATCTTTTTTATGCCGTTGAGCAACCGTGCTGATAATTGCGAAATCGTTCGGAATCAATAATAAAAATTGCAAAGAGTGGAGTGTGTCAAGTTAAACGTGTAAGTTCCTCTTTTTAACAGAGAAAATGTAACTTTTCTCATGTTTAATTTTAGCCTTTCGACCATCCCATATGTACAATACACAGGCAGAGGGATATGTTCCCTTGCAGATGACTCGTTAGACGTATGGGATTTCGTTTTTGAGCATAATTACAGTCTCAACGCAAACCCAAAATTCTTAAGATCGGGATCATTGTTTCATTTGATACGCTTGATAAAATTATAGTATCGATTGCTGTAGTTATGATTCAAATCGTATGCTTTCTTATAGTACTTCTCAGCGTTCTGATAGTCCTTTTTATCTTCGTAAATTCCTCCAAGAAGAACGCACCCAAAATCTTCTTTCAAATCGCAGGCTTTACTAAAGTACTTTATTGCATTCAACTCCAGAAATTCCTTTCTCTGCTGTCTAAATAATGAAGCTTCTACAGCTACTTCATGACCTGTAATAAAAGTTAGGTTACCGTCATAGTAAAGCCGTGCAAGCTTTGTGCACCCATATGCATAATCCAAGTCGCAAGCTTTCTCAAAGTACTTTGCCGCCTGCTGGTAGTCAGGTCTAGGGCGATTATTTACCCACCCTATAATACCTTGTTGGTATAAACTTCCAAGAATGCTGCATCCCCTTCCCACATTCATATTGCAGGATTTATCTAGGTACTTTTTAGCCTGCTCGATGTCATCTTCTATATGATACAAATAATATCCAAATTCCATGCATCCATACCCTTCATTTAATGCACAGGCTTTCTCATAATACGTTATCCTCGCCTTTTTCTCATCTCGTGTTATATAACCTGGAAAACGTGCTTGATCCCTTTTAACCTCTGTAATCTTCTCGGTTTCATATACCTCATATCTGAGATAATTGCCTGCGGCTAAACACGCAGTTCCTACATTCAGTTCGCAGGCTTTCTTATAGTAATCCAACCCTCTCCACATCGAAGAAGATACAAAGCCTTTGGCATAAAGATTACCAAGATGGTTGCACCCGTACCCTGAGTTCAACTTACAGGCTTTTTCATAGTGTGTTTCCGCCTGCTGGTAATCCTGTCTTACACCATTCCCCTTGTCGTAAAGTAATCCAAGATTGTTGCACCCGTTTCCTTCATTCAAATCACAAGCTTTCTCATAGTAAGTTTTCGCCTGCTGGTAATCCTGTTTTACACCTTTCCCTTTTTCATAAAGCCATCCAAGATTGGTGCACCCCGCTCCTTCATCCAGATCACAAGCTTTCTCATAGTATGTTTTCGCCTGCTGGTAGTCTTGACTTACACCTTTCCCTTCTTCATAAAGCCATCCAAGACCGACGTAGCCCGGCCCAAACATCAGATCACATGCTTTCTCAAAGTATGTTTTCGCTTGCTGGTAATCGGGGCTTACACCTAGCCCCATTGCATAAAGATTTCCAAAATTGACGCACCCGTTCCCTGAGTTCAACTTACAGGCTTTCTCATAGTATGTTTTCGCCTGTTGGTAGTCTTGACTAACTCCCAAGCCCAGATCGTAAAAAGCTCCAAGCTTGTTGCACCCTAATTCATCATTCATGGAACAAGCTTTCTTATAGTATGTTATCGCCTGCCGGTAATCTTGACTTACACCTTTCCCTTTTTCATAAAGCCATCCAAGATTGGTGCACCCGAGCCCATACAGATTGCAGGATTCTTGACAAAATTGGAGAGCTTTTCTATATTGTCCTCCCTCACTCAATGCAATGCAGTCTGTCATAGGGTCAGCCGTAGCAACATTCAACAAATAAAAGCTGAAAACAATGGTTAAACTTAACGGTATTTTTCCCATATACACTCTCCTTGTGTGCTCTTCTTCAGAAAAGAGAAATTGGAACAATAAAATGAGTCCTAATCATTATAGGACTAATTCAAAACCTATGCATTTTTTTGAGCCCGAACTATGAGCTAAATCTAACTTTAATTATTCTGCTGTAAAGATGGATTAATTAGAAACGGAGTTTCTTCGCTTTGGTGCGGAACAGCAAAACCGGAAGTAGGGAGTAGGGGACTTTTATCCTTTAAAATTTTCATATTAAAAGCAGTAGTATATATTTCTAAACGAATGAATTTAAAAAGTATGTTGTTGCAAATTTGTGGTATCATAAAGCATATTATTCATTTGTATTGAGTTCTTTACTATTTTTAACGAATACCATCCACTATTTTGCAGAACCATATTTTTAAGGCTAAAAATGCTTAAATACATTGAGAATAAAACACTTGAGTACCTTAATGGCATGCCTAAAAACTTGAGAAAAAGCAAGGGGCAATTTTTTACCTCTTTAATGACTGCCAAGTATATGGCTGAGATGTTTAATATTTCTCAATGTAACAACCAAATTAGTGTCTTGGACCCTGGAGCTGGAACAGGTATTCTTGCCGTTGCCTTTGTAGAGTATGTTTCACGTAATTTTTCAAATAAAACAATATTTTTAACTTGTTATGAAACAGACACAACTGTTTTGCCGATATTAAAAGATAATTTAGCGTATATAAAAAATATACTTGGCAATAAATTTGATTACAGAATCTTAGAATGTGATTATATTTTGTCCCAAAATTTTGTCCCAGAAACTGGTGAATCAATAACTGATTCTTTAAAACAATATGATTTTGTTATTTCTAACCCGCCGTATCTAAAAATTGGAAGAAATGATCCAGCTGCAAGAGCTATGGATAAAGTAGTTCATGGGGCACCAAATCTTTATTTTTTATTCGCTTCGATGTCATTATTTAACTTAAAACATAATGGTGAAATGGTGTATATCATTCCTAGAAGCTGGTCATCAGGGGCTTACTTCAAGGCTTTCAGAAGATACTTACTTACCGAGGGAAAAATTGAACAACTCCATCTGTTCGCTAGTAGGGATAAAGTGTTTGATGCTGAGCAAGTTCTGCAAGAAACTATGATTATCAAGGTTAAAAAAACAACGAAGAAACCGGAATTTGTAAAAATATCTTCAACTAATAGCTGTGATGATTTTGATAATGTAAGAACCCTGTATGCTCCATATAATGTCGTAGTGTCAGGCGAAGATTTATATGTATATTTACCAATTGATGAAAAAGATATAAAAACAATACAAACGATAAACACCTATCATTCTACTCTAAAGGATTCTGGGTTAAAAATGAAAACAGGAATAGTAGTTGATTTTCGCCAAGAGGAAGAGTTAAGAAAATCGCCAGGTGAGCATATTTTCCCTTTGTTTTATAGTCAACATATTCGTAATGGCAGAGTTAATCACCAGCCATCCGGTAAAGAGTTTGATTGGATAATAGATAGCAAATCAAGTCTTATACAAAAGAATAAAAATTATGTTTTTATAAAAAGATTTACGTCTAAAGAGGAATCTAGACGGCTTCAATGCGGCGTTTTTTCACCTAGTGATTTTGGTGAGTACGAATACATAGGAACACAGAATAAGATTAATTTTGTTGATATGATTGATGATTCAGAGATGGATTATCCAACTACATATGGCGTATATGCTTTATTGAATTCAACTTTATTTGATTCTTACTATAGAATTTTAAACGGTAGTACTCAAGTGAACAGCACTGAAGTAAATAATATGCCATTTCCTCCTGCTAACATTATAAAAATTATTGGAGAAAAGGTTATTGTTTCTGATGATCTATCAACGGATAATTGTGACCGTATAATTGCAGAGGTAGCATATGACACACATGACTAAAAAGGATGAAGTTCGTAGATTTCTATCAAATATAGGAATGCCTAAAGCTCAGCAGGCTGACATTTGCGTGCTTAGTATTTTGGCAATGGCAGAAATTAAACCTGATGATGATTGGGAAAGTGCAACTAATAACTGGATAAGAATACACGACATAATAGCCTTTGCTAATCAAATTTATGGTACTTCATATGCGGAAAATAGTAGGGAAACATTCCGTAAACAAGCAATGCACAGATTTAGAACAGCAGCATTGATTGAAGATAATGGCAAGGCAACCAATAGTCCAAATTATCGTTACCGAATAACAGACGAAGCATTGAAGGTTCTTTGTTCAATAGGAACAAGTAATGAGGATAATGAATTAAACCAATTTCTTTCAAACCACGATAAGCTGGTTGATATTTATTCATCAAAGAAAAAAATGACCATGATGCCCGTAAAAATAAATGGGGTTAATTTACAGTTTTCGACGGGTAAACATAATGAGCTTCAAAAGGCTATAATCGAGGAATTTGCTCCAAGGTTTGCACAGAATTCTGAATGTCTTTATGTGGGGGACACAACAGAGAAGGATCTTGTTATAAACGTCGAGAAGTTAAAACAATTAGGATTTGAAATAACACTTCACGACAAGATGCCAGATGTCGTTCTATATAAAGAAGACAACGATTGGATTTATTTTATTGAATCTGTTACTTCTGTTGGTCCCATGGATTACAAAAGAATATTAGAAATTTCTGAAATGACAAAAAACGTTAAATCAGGAAAGGTTTTTGTAACGGCTTTTCTTGATTTTTCAACATATAAAAAATTCGCAGAGTCTCTAGCGTGGGAAACAGAAGTCTGGATAGCTTGTATGCCTGATCATATGATTCATTTAAATGGTAATAAGTTTTTAGGACCAAGATAATCACATGAATTATATATTTCTCATTACCTCAATTTTTTAGGAGGAAGATAGTAATTATGTCATTACAAGAAGAAATTGAAAAAAGAGCTAGCACAATTTATAAAGAATCTTTTCAAATGTCCATTGGGGAACTTATAAATTTATACAGGGATGACGAAATGGATATTCATCCTGAATTTCAACGTCTGTTCCGATGGAATGATTACCAAAAAACCAAATTTATTGAATCAATTCTCCTTAATATCCCTATTCCTCCTATTTTTGTAAGTCAAAATGAAGAAGGGGTTTGGGATGTAATTGATGGTGTCCAACGGTTATCTACAATTTTTCAATTCGTTGGCGTTCTAAAGGATGAAAATGGTAGTTGTGTGCAACCATTAAAATTGTTAAAAACTGATTACTTGCCATCTCTGCAAGATGTAGAATGGAAAAGTGAAAACGTGAATTACTGTTTTACTAGAGAACAGCAGTTAGTTTTTAAACGTTCTCGAATTGACATAATTATCATGAAAAAAGAGAGTGATCCTAATGCTAAATATGAATTATTTCAACGCCTAAATACAGGTGGTTCGCAATTGAGTGATCAAGAAGTTAGAAACTGTTTAATCCTAATGGCTAATAAAGACTTTTATAAACTTCTTATCGAATTAGATTCATACCAAAATTACAAAAATTGTTTACCAATAACTGATAGAAAAACTGATGAGCGGTACACATTAGAACTGTTATTGAAGTTGATAATAGCAGAATATATAGATTGGAATAGCATAAATTCGTATTCAGATTTGTATGAACTTTTAAATAAGGAAACATTATTATTATGCGATAAACAATTAAATTATGATGATATTAAAGATAAATTTATAAAAACTTTTGGTTTATTAGATTCGATTTTTGGTGAAGACACATTTAGGAGATTTAATGGGACGAAACATATAGGTCCTGTTTTATCTTCAGCATTTCAAGCAATTGCGGTTGGCGTTTATCATAGTATAGAGTCTATTTTAGAAAAAAAAGATAAGGAAAATTGGTTAAAAGAAAAGATTAATTCAGTTTACGAAAATGATTCCTTTAAAACAAATTCTCTACAAGGCGTCAAACCAATTACTAGATATAAAGATTTATCATTATTTAGCATCAATTATTTTAAGCTATGATAACACTTAATGATTTACAGAATGAAATCGATAACGAGATGAAATGGCGAAAAAAAGAACTTGTAGCTATTCGTGAAAATATCAAAGCCTCTAAGAATTTCACCAAAGATACTGCCATACGAGCAGGGATTGCTTTGCTTTATGCTCATTGGGAGGGAGGAATTAAAAATATTGCCACCTTCTACCTAGAATACGTATCGGGATTGAATTTATCTTATGATCAATTAAAGCCTAATTTTTTAGCTGTAGTTTTAAAAAATGACTTTAATAAATTTAAAGACAGTAACAAGACTTCAATACACACAGATTTAGTAAACAGGGTTTTGAATAGCAAAACTATCACAACAAAAATGCCATTTAAAGGGGTAATAAGAACTGATTCAAATCTTAATTCAGAACTTTTTAAAGAAGTAATGTCAACTATAGGCCTACCATACGATGATTATGAATGCTCATTCGTTTTAATTGATAAAGTCTTATTATGTAATCGAAATAGAGTTGCTCATGGAGAACATATAGAAGATATAGGAATTGATGAAACAAGATATTATGAAATTCATGATAAAATTTTTAAACTATTAGAAGTGTTTTCGAACCAAATTTTTGATGCTGCTAATTCTAGGTACTATTTAAAATAGAGTTCATGTAATCTTTATTAAAAAAGTGGGGGAGTTTCGGCAATTTACAGTGTCACCCTCCCCTTTGAACACCTTAATCATTTAACCTAAATGATGAGTTGTCGGTCAGTAGTGCATCGCCGAAGTGTGGTGAAAAAGTTACTCCACGGTTAAAGGACTTATGAAATGTTTCTGGGGTAGTCGATTTCGTCTGCTAGCTCCTACTTTTTAGATTATTTGGAAGGAATGTTGATGCAGTATCACCATTTTTAATATGAGGTTTTAAAGATACGTAATATGACAATAGATAAACAGCCTAAAGTTTTAGATAAACATCCTAAAGTTTTTATCTCCTACGCCTGGAATGATCAAGAGTATAATAATAGAGTCAGACGTTTTGCCGATAAATTAGCGAGCAGCGGTATAGATTTTATCTTAGATCAATATGATCTTAAACCGGGGGATGATTCCTTTGCGTTTATGGAACGTGTTCATGGCGAAAGTATAACTAATATATTAGTGTTGCTTGATCCTTCCTATGAAAAGAAAGCAAACAATAGACAAGGAGGAGTTGGAATCGAGACCCAAAATATAGCAGAAGAGGTATACAGACAGACAACTCAAGGTAGAATCATACCTATAATTTTTGAAAAACATCCCGATGGTACAAAACCTCTCCCTTATTTTCTTAAGTCACGTGTTTATATAGACTTGTCCAAATTGAATAACTTCAAAGATGAAGAAGATGCTGAACTTCGTAAACTTATTACAATGCTGTGGAATAATGAAGTGACTAAAAAACGGCCTTTCGCTGTTTTGTGTGAAGATTTTCTATATCTTGTGTTTTACCCCATTTTTCTTCACTCTATAAAACAGTGATCTGTTTGGTTATTTTTTAACCTCTGAATAAATCTTTATAACAGCGTCATAATCCAGATCTCCA
>JAEEGL014430103.1_pt1 | contig 10393 bp, 7 predicted proteins | sample 9134231 | NCBI WGS metagenome assembly JAEEGL01 (sample SAMN16246548, study PRJNA631951) | gut metagenome | biome: gut microbiome; feature: rumen; material: fiber-attached | host: Bos | place: Iran: Karaj | collected 2018-10
CTTTGTCGCCGGCCATACGGTTCCGGTGGCGATTTCGGGCGGGACGGTCCGGACGGTGGAACCGATGGAACTGAACTTTGCCGTGCTGAACGCGGACGGAACCGTGACGTTGAAGGACGACGCGCCGAAAAAAGCAAAGCAGAGCGTAACGGCAGTCTGCTCTGTCGAGGGATGGACGCTCCCGATCAAATGCAAAATCACGGTCAGCAGCCAGTATAAGGCTCCGAAGCTGAGCCTGAAGCCGGCCTCGCTGACGCTGAACCGGAGGACCGTCGACAGAGCCTCCGCGGCGGTTGCCGTGACGCCGGTACGCGGCATCACGCATGAGATCACAGCCGTGGCACCGGCAGGGCTGACGGCACAATACGACAGCCCGACCGGAACCGTAACCGTGGGCGTCAGCTCGGCGGAGACGGCAGCGGGAACCTACACCGTGGACCTTCTGGCGGACGGAGTATCGGTAAAAACCATGAAGGTCAAGGTGATTGACAGCGTGCCGTCCGTCTCGGTCAAGGCCGCCGGCGCCATCGACACCGACGTAAAGAAGAGCCCGGTCACCATTACCCTGACCGCGAAGAACTGCCATTTCACGGCAGAAGACTGCAGCGTGTCGTTCCTGCAGAAAAACGGGAGCGGAGAAGCGACCGGGGCAGACGACCTGTTTGCGTGGAGCCCGGACGGCAGCGTCATCCGGGTAACCGGTACGGACGGGCTGATCGGAAAGGTTCAGGGCTATACCTATACCGCCGTCATACAGACACCTGTGGGTGAGAAGTCCGTCACGCTGAAGGTCAAGAGCTCGGGGGACAGAGCGCCGGCGCCGTCTGTCACGCTGAAGGCCGCGGGAAGCATCGACGTTCTGCGCGGCGGCACAAGCATCACCGTGACGCCGACCTTTAAAAACTGGTACGATTACGACGAGACGTTGCTCGGCCTGCGCTGTGAGAATCCGGACCTGGAAGCCCGGTGGGAAAACGGGAAATTCATCGTCACGGCAAAGAGCGGGGTCGATGTGGATCCCGCGCTCAAGCGGGCATGGCTGACCTATGACGGGGAAGACCGCTCCAAACCGCTGAAGCTCAATCTGAAGATGGGGAAGGCGGCCGTAGCGCAGAGCGGAAAAACCGTCACACTGTCCAAAAACGACTGCTTTGACCGGCAGACCGTGACGCTGAGCCTGAACGACAGCACGCTGAACAGCATTGCCGGCGCAAGGGTAGAACAGGATGAAGCCAGCATGAGTACGGTCCGGGTCATCCCGCTGGGGAACGGCGAATTTGCCTTCGGCTACCCGGACGGCAGGATCCCTGCCGCGGTGCGGAGCGGGGCGCGGAAAAGCACGACCGTAAAGCTGAAGGTCTGGCTGCAGGGCAACAAGAGCGGGAAACCGAACGCAACCGTCAGCGTAACGGTGAAATTTGCATAAGAATTCTGTACCTTTCTCTTCCTTGAAATCCGGGGCGATTTGTGCTATTCTGTCCGCCGTGAGATTTTCACAAGGAAAGGAGAAACTATGGCAGAATACATCATCGCCACATCTTCAACCTCCGACCTGCCGCGCACATGGCTGGAGGAGCACCACATCCCCTTTATCGCTTACTCCTACACCGTGGGGGACAAGCTGTTTCAGGACGACTGCCGGGAGGAGAGCCGTGACGCGGTCTACGCCGGCATGCGCCAGGGCGACCGGCTGAAGACATCGATGATCAATGAGTTCGTGTATTATGAGTTCTTTAAAGGCCTGATGGACACCGGCAAGGACGTGATCTTTCTGGACATGTCCCAGAAGATGTCCGTCTCCTTCACAAATGCAAATCTGGCGGCGGAGGAAATCCGCAAAGAATATCCGAAGCAGAAGCTCTATGTGATGGACACCCTGTGCATCTCCGGCGGCCTGGGCCTGCTGGTGGAGCATATGGTGGAGCGCATGGAAGCGGGCATGAGCTATGACGAAGTGATTGCCTGGGGCGAGGAAAACAAGCTGAAGATCGCGCACCGCTTTACGGTGGACGACCTGAAATACCTGAAAGAGGGCGGCCGTGTCTCCAACGCGGCGGCGCTGGTGGGCTCCGTGCTCAACATTAAGCCCGTCCTCTATGTCCCGGACGGGGGCACGCTGGACGTGGTCAAAAAGGTCAGGGGCCGGAAGGCCGCGATCAAGGCCATTGTGGACGGCGTTCTCCATGACCTGAGCCAGGTAAAGGATCCCACGGGTCTGCGTGTTCACATTCTGCAGGCCGACTGCCGGGCCGATGCCGAGACCGTGCGGGACAGGATCCTGGAGGCCTATCCCCAGGTGGGAAAAATCACCATCACGGGACTGGGCGTCGTCATCGGCGCGCACTGCGGGCCGGGCCTGCTCACCGTCTTCTATCTCTGCAGCGGAAGAAATCCGGAATAACCATGTTCGGGGATGCGCAATTGCGCATCCCCGCTGTTTTTTTCAGCCGCTGCCCCGGCGTTGCGCGGAGGCGCGCTTTGTGGTATATTGGATGTGTCACAGCGACAGACGAAACGGATGAAAAATCTGGGAGGGACAGCAGATGGCAGACGGCAGCAGACAGGAAATGCTCGAATACGACGGCTATTTTCCCGGTGATGAGGATGACCGGCAGTACAGCTTCCTCGTTATGCAGGGAGAAAAGCAGATCTGCCGGATCGACACCTGGAACCAGCGCTTTGCCGAGCGTGACCCGCTGATTTACGCGGAAGGGATCAAATGGACGTATACGTTCTTCGAATCCTCTTTTCCGACGGTCTTTCCGGGCGTGCGCGGGTATTTTGTGGATCTGGCGAGCGAGGAAAAACTCGGCTCGATCGCATACGGCAGGATCTTCGCGGATCCGGAAGAAGACGCGATGGATTCCCCGGACGGCCCGATCCGGATACTGACCTATCCGGACGGCGCGTTTCAGTTCCTTCTGGATGACGAACCGGTCGCTGCCGTGGAGCGGAAAGAGGATCCGGTGAAAACCTTCTCGGTGGAGCGGGGAGAGTATCCCGCGGAGTTTCATATTTCGTGCAGCGCGAAGCTCTCCGAGGTAACCAGGCGAATGATACTGTGCGTACCGTTCCTGGGCCTTTACGGAAAGAATCCCGCGCACCGGCTGAACAAAAAAAGGGACGGCCCGTCCCTGCAGTTCGGGTTAGATTTTGGAAAGCCCGGTTGGTAATTCTCTCTGATGCTGAGATCAGACCTGTTCCATGAAATCCCTGCGTACCAGGAGGTATGACATGATCCGTACAAATACTGCTGCGGGGCGGCTGTTCTGCCTGCTCCTTGCGTCCGTTCTTGCACTCAGCCTGTTCGGCTGCTCCCGGCCCGGGGGAGACGCCCCTGCCGACAGCCCTGCCGCGAATGCCGAGGCTGCCGAAGTTCCGGCTGCGGCGGAGGAGAAAGCCGAGCCGGCCGTGCCCGCAGGCCCGGGCTGGTTCCTGACTGCCGAATACAACCGCCTGTATTTCGCCCCGCTCGACGGCTCCGCGCCGCGCCTTGTGGTCGACAGCAGCACCGTGTGCACGGAGCGCTGGGGCGAGTGGCTCTATGCCTCCTTTGAGGATGGCTGTGTAAGGCGCGTCGGCCCGGACGGCGTCGTCGAGGAACTGCTCCCGGCAGGGGGCCGCACCTACCGCGAGCTGATCCCTTACGACGGCGGGTTCCTCGCCGCGTATTATTCCATGCGCGAGGGGGCCGGCTATGATCTTTACAGAAACGGCTCTCAGACTGCGGTCAGGCCATTCGAGGACGAACCGATGCTCATGTGCTGCACCGTAGGCAAATATCTGTATTTTCGCCGCTACGACGGGGAGAACGGCAGCCGCCTCGCGGCTTACGACAAGGAGACCCTGGAGCTGCTGTGGGAGGTCCCGGTGGAGTCCTCCGTGGAGTTGCTGCGCGAGGAGACGGGAATTCTCGGATTTGTGCCGAACAGCGGGAAACTCTACCGCCTTGACGAGGAGGCGCATGCCTTTGTCCCCGTGGAGATCGCTCTGTCGGAGAACGACTTTGACGTGAAGATCCACAGCGGCGGGAGCTATCTCGTTCAGGGCAACTGGAGCGACGACCATTATTATTTCATCAACGGCGACGGCCGGCGGCAGATGGATGAGAGCCTGCCGGAGTACTTCTCCGTCATGGACGTGACCGGGGACAAAGCCCTGCTGAAGTACCGCAGCGGCGGGGAGAGCGCCGCCGGAGAGAACACCTGGTATACCATTGACGGATACAAGCTGCTCGACCTGAAGAGCGGGGAGGTCAGCGATTTCCCGTTCCGCGGACAGTACGGTACCCTCTTTGCCGGCGGGGACTTCCCCGTGATGGATTCCTCCACGGCCCGCAAACCCGTCACGTCCGAGATCTATGCATTCTTCTGCGAGAGCACCGGTGCGGGCGGAACCGTACCGCTCTGCTCCACAACGCACGGGGCCTGGCTGAATATTGCGGACCGTGCGGTCGACGTTGCGCTGCTTGCCGCGCCCACGCAGGAGGAGCAGGACTACCTGGATGAACGCGGCGTGACGGTTGAGATGAAGCTCTACGGAGGCGACGGCCTTGTGTTCATCGGGAACCGCGCCTGCGGCGTGGAGAACATGAGCCCGGAGCAGGTCCGCGCGATCTACCGCGGCGAGATCACCAACTGGGCAATGCTGGGCGGTGCGGACCACGCCATCCGCGTCCTTTACCGTGACGATCAGTCCGGCAGCCAGCGCCTGTTCGAGAGGATGCTGTGGAAGGATGAGCCCGTCCCGGATTTTGAAGCGCTGGGCTTCGACCGGCTGGACGAAATGAGCACCATTGTCTCCGAATGCCTGTATGACCCATACGCAATCGGCTACAGCATCATGACCTACCTGCGCGACGTTTACGGCAGCGAGGACCTGCTCACGTTCTCGCTGGACGGGTATGCCGCAACGCCGGAAAATGTTGCTGCACGGAACTATCCGCTCGGCACGCAGGGCTATGTGGTAATCCGCAGCGACGAGCCGGAGAACAGCCCCGCGCGGCGCCTCTTCGACTTCTTCGGTTCCCCGCTCAGCGACGTGATCCTTACAAACAACGGCGTAACGCCCCTGCACGATAACGGGGAGTAAGACTGCCGCAGACCGCGCGCCCGAAAGATCCAATAAAGCCGCGGAGGCATCGAAGTCCGGCCGGACACGCGATGCCTCCGCGGCTGTTCTATGCAGTTTTCAGGTTCCCTCAGGGGGAAGTCTCGGGCATGACTCCGTCATCCGCGCGGGTGCCGTCGCCGTAGACCTCGCAGAAGCGTGCGGCAAACGCGGGGCTGACGCCTTCCGCATACAGGTGCGAGACGTCGCCGAAGGCCGAGGTTCGAAACGCCGCAACGCCGGGGCGGCGCTCTTCCGTATAGACGGTGGTGACCGACGAGGGCGCCATGCACATTCCGTGCCACAGCACCATGGGCGAGCAGTTCATCAGATGGCTGAGGAAGACGCAGGCCACGCCGAAGTGGCAGAAGAAAGCCAGCGTGTCGGTGTTCGGGCGCTCCGCGGAATAGAGAAGGCCGTCCCGCCGGTAGCCGTGCGCGGCCAGCAGCGCGTCAAAGGCCTGCGTCACACGGTCATAGGCCTCACCCACCTGCGCCGCGGCCATGACCTCGTTCTCACGCCAGTGCCCGCGGTCGGACAGCCGGGGGTCCTTCAGCCAGTCGGCGGGCAGCCAGTCCCAGGGGACGAAGGTGCGGGCGCCGTTTTTGTCCGGGCGCTGAATGGGGATGGAGAATTCCCGAAGCCAGCCGTATTCCTCCGCAGTCCGGCCGAGCGCCTCGAGAGTCGGCCGGGCCGTTGCCTGCGCCCGGCCCAGCGGCGAGACGAAGAACTCCGTAATATTCTCCCGCTGCATGCGCGGGACCAGCAGCCGTGCCTCGACCTCCCCGGCCGGGGTCAGGCCGTCGCGTTCGTAGTCGGGATCACCGTGCCGGATGAACAGCAACCGCATGGTTTCCACCTCCTGAACAGCATTTCAGATGGGACCATTATAGGGCAAACGGGGAAAATTTTCAAATAACAATTTCCGTGTGACGGTTCTGTGATAATCCGTGTGCTATGCTTAAGCCACAAAAACAAAAACAATCAAAAAGGAGATTAATAAAATGAAAAAGCTCGCTGCAATGATGATGACTCTGATGATGATGCTGGGCCTCAGTGTGACGGCCTTCGCCGAGGGGCACGCGCTGTCACTGAATGAGGCAAAGCAGGCTGCACTGAACTATGTCGGCGTGAGAGCCGCGGAAGCTACCTTCACAAAGGCAAACAGGGATTGGGACGACGGACGTGAAGTCTATGAGATCGAGTTCTATGCCAACGGCGTGGAATACGACATGGATATCGATGTGAACACCGGTGCGGTTTCAGACTTCAGCTCCGAGTACCACGGCAGCGGCGCCGGAGACTGTGACGGATACTGGGATGACGACTGGTACGAGTACGACGACGATGACCGCTACGACCCCTATGACGACTGGGATTACATCTTCGATCACGACTACGACCTGTTTGACTGGGACGACTGATCGACTGCCCGGAAGGGAAGAAAGAGCGCCGCTTACTTACACCATCTGACGGAAGTCAGTTCACATATAGAAGGAAGACAGGAAACTGACAGGCATTTTTTGGAGAAAAACAAATGAATAAACACTGCTGAGGCCCACGGTGAGGGATGAAATCTTCGCTGTGGGCTTCAGCATTTTGTTGCGCGGGTTTTCAAAGCATGCTATACTGAAATGCACTTTGAAATGCGGAATGACCGAGCATTTTTCCGTATCCAATATCAGAGAAGAGCCCAGTGAAACGGGTCTTCTCTGACAGAGGACGAGCAGTGAAGGGAGCGCGCTTTCCTGATACTTCAGGAAAGCGAGACGATCCGAAACATGTGAGGACGTGGGGTGACACAGCGTGCTGAGCAGCAGGACAAAACGGAATACGTGGTTCTTTTTGGGCTTCCTGCTGCTGGCCGGGGTCTTCCACCTGATCGAAGGCGGGCCGAAGGGGTACCAGCGCACAGTCGCGTTCTGCGCAGGCTTCCTGATCTACACGGGCCTGATCCTCTTCTGGATGCTCTCCGTCCGTGAGCGGTTGCTGCCCTCCCGGGCCAAGAACTACCTGATCGCGTCGGCCATGCTGATGCTGCTGCATCTCTTCGCGCGCACCGTAAAATACCGCATTGCGATCTATGACTACAACCTGGCGCGCCTGTGCTGGTACCTCTATTACACCCCGATCACGCTGGTCCCGACACTGTTCCTGATGGGCAGCCTCTACTTCGGCGCCGGTCCGCAGCGGAGACGGCGGTATGAATGGATGCTGCTGGTCCCGGCGGCGCTGATCGCGCTGGGGATCCTGACGAACGACCTGCACCACCTGGCTTTTCTCCCGAAACAGGGAGTGAAGCAGTTTATGGGAGAAACCGGGACCTATACCTACCGTCCCCTGTTCTACGCATCCTACGCCTGGGCCGGGTGCATGATGGCGGGCGGCATCGTCCGCCTGCTCCTGGCAACAAGGAAGCTGAAACCCTGGAAGCGGACCCTCGCTCCCTTCCTTCTCCTGTGCCTGATCCCGGCGCTGATCTATATCAAGAACCTGCTGAAAAGGCGCGGGCTTCCGGTCCCGTACCTGGATCCGGAAATCATCATCTTCTGCCTGATCGGCACGCTGGAGAGCTGCATCCGCGGCCGCCTGATCCCGCACAACGAAAACTACGCAGGTTTCTTTGCAAACATGCAGCTGCCGGCGATGATCACGGATCTGGACCTGCAGCCGGTGCTCCGGTCGGCAGTCCCCGTTGCGGCGGAGGAAGTACAGCTGCGCGCGGCGCTCGCCGGCCCGGTCTACCCCGATCCGGACACGCGCCTGTCGGGGATGGCGCTGCGCGCGGGCTATGCCTTCTTCACCGAGGACGAGAGCCGCCTGAACCGCGTGAACGAGGAGCTCCGCGATGCGAACGACATGATTTCGCAGGAAAACGAGATCATCCGCATGGAGCAGGAGCTCGCTGAGGAGAAGGCCGCCGTCGAGGAACGCAGCCGCCTCTACGCGAAGGCGGCGCAGGAGACCTATCCCACGCAGAAGAAGATCTCCGCGCTCATCGCCGGGGCCGAACCGGATACTCCGGCGTTCCGGGAGAAGGTCGCAAAGGTGCTGGTCCTGATGGCGCATGTCAAGCGCAAGACCAACTTCGTCCTGCTCGAGGCCGAACGCGATACGATCACCGCGGAGGAACTGGCCTCGGCGCTGAGGGAATCGGCCCACTACCTGGGCAGCTGCGGCATGAACACCGCAGTGACGGTGACGGCGGCGCGGGACTTCCGCTGCCGGGAGGCCATTGTCCTCTATGACTGCTTTGAAGCCGTGGCGGAGGCGCTGCTGGGGCAGACCGCGGAACTCTGGGTACGCCTCTCGGACGACGAACTGCTGCTGATGGCGGATGGGGACAGAATGCCGACGCTGCCGGAGCTGCCCCTGCCGGTGAAGACCGCCTGTGAGGACGGGCAGATCACCGTCCGCATTGCGACAGGGGGTGAGCGGCCATGACGAGCCTTCTGAGCGTGTTCAGCTCGCTGCCCGGGAAACTGGTCTACGCGGGCGCGCTGTTTCTGGCGGCGGGCCAGCTTGCTGCGGTGATCCAGAATGTCCGCGAGGGACGCAGCAAAGGCCGTACGCTGCTCTCCCTGCTGCACTTTATTTTCGGCTTCGTGTTCCTGACCTTGGTCATGCAGAGCATGTGGGAGCGGAGCTGGCGCTACACCGCCGACCCGTCCACCTGGTATCCATTCGAGGATCTCGTCTTCGCAGTGCCCTGGGCGGCGTATCTCGCGCTGGAGCTTCTGTCGGCGGCCATCCTCGCGCTGCGCCTTCGGGACAGCATCCGCTGGCGAAAGAGCCACATGTCCCCGTCCGCCGTCCGCGAGGCGGTGGACCTGCTGCCGGCAGGCGTCTGCGTCAGCGAGCCGGACGGCACCGTGGTGCTGACGAACCTGAAGATGAACGGGCTCTCCCATGCCCTGACCGGCGGACCGCTGACCGATGCCGGGCGCTTTCGCAAAAGCATCGCGCAGCACGGCACGGAGCGCGACAGGAATACGCTGGTCCACACCCCGCAGGGCGAGACCTGGGAGTTTTCCGAAGAGCGGCTGTGCCTGGGCGACAGCGAGTACCGCCAGATGATCGCCACGGACATGACTGCGCAGTACCGCGTGACCGCGGAGCTCAGGGAGAAGAACCGCCGCCTGAAGGACGTGCAGGCGCGTCTGAAGGCGCTGGCTGCGCACGAGCTCGAGCTCGTCACTGCGCGGGAGGTCATGAACGCCCGCGTGACGGTGCACAACCAGCTGGGGAACGTCCTGCTGAGCGGCAAGTACTATCTGGACCACCCCGAGAGCACGGACGACGCAGAGCTGCTGCGCCTGCTGGAATACAGCAGCAGCTTCCTCCTCGGCGAGGCCGAGCAGCCGGAGCCTGTGCCGGATGCGCTGGAGCAGGCCGTACAGACGGCACGGAAGATCGGCGTCACGGTGGAGCTTCAGGGAGCGATACCGCAGGATGCACGGCGCCGCGACCTTCTGGCGCGGGCGGTGAACCAGTGCGCGGCGAACGCCGCACGCCATGCGGAGGGCGACCTCCTGACCGTGCGTCTCAGGGAAAGCGGTACGCAGCTCACCGCTGTCTTCACCAACAACGGGAAACCTCCGACCGGGCCGATCGCAGAGACCGGCGGCCTCGCGGCGCTGCGCCGCGCGGTCGAAGCCGCCGGCGGCAGCATGACGGTCGAGAGCGAACCGGCCTTCCGGTTGATCCTGACATTTCAGGACGGAAATATGAGTGCAAAAAACAATTAGAAAAGTCAAGTTTTTGCAATTGATTGCAAAAACTTGACTTTATTCTTAATTTTTGCTATAGTGTAGGAACAAAGGAGTGATGGAAATGACTTCTTCTCGTGAATACAAGAACCGAGATCTTTATCTGAAAAAACTGATTGCTTTTCAGGATTCTGAACCTGTCAAAGTCGTCACGGGCATACGGCGCTGTGGGAAATCCAGCCTTTTGAAGCTGATGATCCGGCACCTGATGGATAGCGGGGTGCATGAAGAGCAAATTGTGGAGATGAATTTCGAGTCTCATGCATTCAAGGACATGACATCGGACGGCCTGTACGATTACGTGAAAAACATGGCGATCCCCGGTAAGCGTATGTATTTGTTCTTTGATGAGATCCAGCGTATCCCCGCATGGGAAGAGGCAGTCAATTCTTTTCGTGTTGATCTGGACTGCGATATTTATATCACCGGGTCAAATGCATATCTTCTTTCTTCGGAATATGCCACCTATCTCTCGGGACGCTGCGTTGAGATAAAAATGCTGCCGCTCTCATTTC
>JAEEGL014708977.1_pt1 | contig 10393 bp, 10 predicted proteins | sample 9134231 | NCBI WGS metagenome assembly JAEEGL01 (sample SAMN16246548, study PRJNA631951) | gut metagenome | biome: gut microbiome; feature: rumen; material: fiber-attached | host: Bos | place: Iran: Karaj | collected 2018-10
GAATATAACGTTCAAATTAGGAAACCCTTCTGAGGAGGACTGGGCTGCGTTTATGGCTGGAGATATAACGGAAACAGAATTACGTAGAAGAAGCGCAAACAGTTTTTATGTTGCTGTTCTTCCGGAATATGAAGGCAAATTTATCTTGCAGGAAAACGGTTCAATTGATGTGACAAATAAATTTACGAGATTTGATACAACAACAATTGATGGGTTTGTGATATATCAGTCAGCTGACACAGGTTATTTCAATGATGACTATAGTGACTACAATCACAGCATATCTGGTGTTGGATACAAGATAACATTTACAAAATAAACATTTAGACAATGGCGGCAAACGACAATAAAGTACAGAAATTTTCAGACCAGTTTCAGTATACGGGTGAAGGGCCATTGGATAAAAAGCAAACACCCGTTGAGGACTTTTCGCAACTTCCACCCCCTTTAAAGGCGTATGAGGGACAGACAGTTACGGTTTTAAATGACCACGTTGGTGAAACATCGGATTGGGTCTTCAAGGATGGAAAATGGGAAAAAAAATATCAGATTGTAGATTGCGGAGAGTTAGTGTAACATGGCAAGAAAAAAACTTATACATTACCATAGTAGCGTTGAAACGGCAAAACCTACCGGATTAAGTCTTGGTGAGATTGCTGTCGTGCACGTTAGTTCTGACCCGGGAAAGTCGGTACTCTATGTTGAAACGGTTAATGGGTCTACGAATCCGAACACATTGGCTGTATTTGTAACAAAATCATATATTGACAGTGCGAATACTGAGACCCTTGGTTTTATTGGTGAACTGGCTGATATGGCGGTTACGGAAGTTCAGATTAATGGTGTTTCCCACACAGGTAATACGGTTAATCTTGGTGGCTTTCTGAGCGCAAACACTACCTATGTTAAATCAATTAGTCAGACAACGACAAGCAGCGCAGTTACGACCACATTTACAATGCAAGATAACACAACGACATATACGGTCCATGAGCCAAAAATAATTGACTGTGGGACGTACTAACATAAAATAAAAACAAGAAAAAAAAAATAACTAGTTATTAAAAATTATTAGACAATTATGGCTTACACTCCAACAACAAATGGAAGAAAAGTTTTACAAAACTACAGAACGAAATTAACTCCTGACAGCGCATTTACTGGTCAACTTGCTAACCTTTTAGCTGAAGGTGAGATTTTCGTTAAAATGGGTACCGGTACAGGTGAAGCAGCAAAGAAAAAAGATACAAGCCTGTGGGTACTTGCTGGTGACGGACAAACCCCCGTTAAGTTCTTGTCAGAAGAGGCTGTTAGAGACCTTGTAACAACAGGTGCTAGCGAAGGCGTTGGCAATATTATCACTTCTGTCGGTCTTGGTACTTCCGGTACATACGTAGACAAAGAAGGCACAAATTATCTTGATGATGCAACAACCGTAGAAGAAGAAATCAGTGCACTTGATACTGCCCTTGGTTCCTTCAGTGGTGCTATGGAGCAGAATATTGCTGATATGTCCGCTTCTACTGTTGCTGACGATAACAAAGTAGTTACCGATGTTACACAGAGCAATGGACAGATTACCGCTACCGCTTCTAACATTACTGGTGTCAAACTCGGTGGTTTAACAACTGGTTCAGATGCTAAGATTGCTGCTACCGATACTCTTGGTGGTGCTCTTGCTAATTTACAGGGACAGATTGACGCAATGGACCTCGCAACCGTCGGTGGTTCAGATGGTGATGTCCTTGTCGCAGTAGGTGAACAGGATGGTAAAGTTTCTGCTACTTCCGCTTCATTGAAAGATGTCAAACTTACCGGCTACGTAAAAGATACAGGTGCTACGGGTGACATCGCTGCTACTGACGACCTTGAAGATGCGTTGAGCAAAATTGAAAACGGTATCGCTGCTGCTAAGGCTTCAACGACTCTTAGTGCTGGTGACAATTCAATGGACGTTACAACCGCAGCTACAGGCACAACAGTTGCTCTCAATGTCAAATCCGGTGAGAAAGTAATCGCTGTCGGTCAGGATGGTGTCTATACTGACATTAAGATTACCGCACTTACCTCTGATGAGATTACTGCGCTTAATAATGCAAACGTCAAAGAGGCTTACAAACTTCAAGATACAACCGGCGGTACGCTTGGTGATATTATCAAGATTTACAAAGACAGTTCACTTAACAGCGTAACCCTTAGTGGTGATTCCACAACTGGCAGTCAGTGGATGATTTACAACTACACACTTTCTGATGGTTCGACGGCTAATACCGCAGTTGATGTTTCTCGTTTCCTTGTTGAAGCAGAATTCAAGAGTGGTGTAACTGCTGATGCCAATGGTGTTGTTCATGGTGTTGTTGATGCATCATCTGAATCATTCCTCACTGTTGGTGAAAATGGTTTCAAACTCGCAGGTGTTCAGAGTGCCATTGATACAGCTGTTCAAAATGCTTCCGGCTCAATTATTGAAAGCCTTGATGCTGAGGTTACCGGCGCAAGTTCCGATGGTCGCGTTACCGTAGTTATTGCTGAAACTGATGGTAAACTTAGTGGCGCAACTGTTACGTTAAGTGACCTTGCTTCTGCTTCTGCTCTTACCGAAGAAATCGCTCGTGCAAAATCAGCCGAAACCGCTCTTGATGGAGTTGTCGGTGCTACGAAGGGTGCAAGTGACGAGACAAGAACCTACACGCACAGCAATTCAAATTATCTCACCGCCGCTACTCCTACTGTTAAGACGGATGTTGAGGCTCTTGACACTGTTCTCGGTAAGGCTGCTGAATCTACTCAGGGTGCAGGCGACGGCGTTGAATTCTCAAGTACAAATACCGTAGCAAGTAACATTCAGAACCTTAAGGCAAGAATTGCTGCTGCTGAGGCTAAATCAGTCAGTGCTACCGGTGATGCCAAATACATTACTGCTACAACCGCAACTACCGCTAATGGTGTTGAGGTCGGTGTTAGTGCAATCACTTCAAATATCGCAGATGCTACAAGTGCTGCTACCGGTCTTGTCGACGCTTGGGATGCAAAACAGTATGCAGTCTACGGCGTACAGGATACAACAACTGGCGGTCCTAATACCGTTAATGTATCTACAACAACCGATGCAAGTGGAAGAAAAGTTATTGACTTCACAAGTATGGTTGTTGACTGCGGCGAATTTACTGCTCAATCTGGCAACTAATAAAAACTATCTTTAAATAATAAAGAACGGGGGACAAAAATCTCCCGTTTTTTATTTTATATCTATTTATTTTAAAAAGAAGATATTATGTTTAAGTGGCTTAAAAAATTATGGGAAAAAATTAAAGCGTGGTGTGGTCCTCATTTTGAAGAACTCCCACCACCACCATGGCCAACCCCTTACATCCTTCCGACAATAAAAGAAGGAAAAAGGACCGGTTTTGGTTTTTCAAACAACTACATTGACATTAAAAAAGAAAATCGTTTATTCTTCGATATAAATGCAACTGAAGAGATGAACTACGACAATCCAGTCAGGGATGTTATGGTGGAAATAAATGGTGTTGAATATTATTCCGGTGATATCATTCCTCTGACAGACCAATCCGTTGAAATGTATATATCCGGTCTTAAGGCGGGTCATTATATTATAAGAACCGATTTAGTTGAATATATTCCGGTTCATCTCGGCGGAAAAGAGTTCACAGCGCATCACCACGTTAAATGTATGTATGACTTGACGGTTAAAGAATAATAAGAAAAAACGGAAGAATTCTTCCGTTTTTTTATGATTTGTGAGTGGGAAAACCCACTACTTTAGTGGTGGGAGTCCATGTCACCTGCCGTATTTGCCTATCCCCATAATCTGATTAAGCGGGGCAAAACAACCTGTAAGTTTCATTGTCATTCCCCTCCAATTAAATACGATTCCTTCCAGTGCGTTCAATTTGTTTCCCGCATTTTTGAGTTTTTCCAAATATAGGAGGTATTTTGTATATTCATCAGTATTCATGAAGTTTGTCTGAATATCTATTTTTTTCTCTTCAAGTTTATCCGTAAGGTATTTAATGACTTCACCATACCTACCCTCATTCTCATATCCGGAAGCGTTCTCAATGATTACGGTACCGAGATTTACAAAAAAATCTTCCATAGGGGCAATCATTTTTTTCATTATTTGAGTCGCTTCCTTTTTATACCTATCTAATAACCCTAATATTTCGTTCTTCATTTCGGGATTATTTGAAGCTAACCATTTTTTTATGTTGTTTAAATGATATTCTCCATCAGATTTACCATCTAACAACCTTTTTTCCAGTATGTCAGAAAACTCACCTAAATTAAAAAGGGCAGCATACCCATTTTCAATCATTACATTCTTTTTTCGAATTCGCTTCCAATCACCTATTTTCATTGACGGATATGCATTTTCTCCGGCCGAAACAATAACATCATTAAGTGCTTTTTTAAATTCGGACGCTTGTTCTCTTGCGTTTTCTGATGCCTTCAAAAGTATTTCCGGTGTTAACTGAGCCTTACCGTATTTCGAATGACTGTTTTCTACTGCGTTTTTCAATACGGCAATTTTTTGGTTATAATCAGGTATTTCAACCTCTTCTTTTGTGCCGTTTTTAAATGCGACTAATCCATGTACAGATACTTTATTGTCGGAATATGGTATAACATTTGGGTTTTCAGTATTTATCACCTCGCAGTTCATCCATATCTGTGCGTCACCCATTGAAAAGAAACCGGGATTTAACCCCTTTAGTGAATCAGAAAATATATCATAAGCCCTTGAATATATATTTTTTACGTTTTCTTGTCCTTCCCATTTTCTTAGTATCTCTTCACGGTCAAAACCACCTTTTATTGCGTCGCTTCCGTTTCTACCGAATCTTATTTCACCTGACGGGCTCATTGTAACAAATATATTCTGCCCATCAAGTTTTTCGGTCACGCGCTCAAGTCTCGCATTAAAAAGGTCATCAATGAGTTCAAACAGGTCAACAAAGGTTAAGTTATCAAAACCGTAGGGATAATCCATATGTCCGCCAAGTCCACCTTCATCAAACATGTTTTCTATTAAAAAACGTTTAGTATTCATAGCAAATAATATATATTACATATAATAAATATACATGTTTTAGCGTTTTACGTCTATTTATTTGTTAAAGGTAATATTATATTTGTTATGAAGAATTCTTTGAACAACATATTGTCAATGATGAATAAAATTGACCGTACTTACATTAATGAGGGTGTGGCTAATGATACCGGTGTCCAACAAAATATACCATTTGCTGATGTTTTTACGCCGGAAGTATTGAAAAAACAATATAACGATGAAACGGATTATAAAGATTTTGTACCATTTATAGATTTTATAAAATTACCTGAAAATGATGCTAAATTAAGTCTGTTCATAAAATACATTATGACAAATGGTCCAATAGAAAGCAGCATTAAAAAAGAAAAGAATGGTATTGATGAGTATACTGCACTAATGTTTGCAAATGGTACGGTTGGCCAAGCGCTTTACAACGTTTACAGAGTATGCAAAAAGGTGTCATTGGAATATTGGAGAAAGGATAGCAATGTGTTGGAAGAAAGTGTGATGAACATGGATAATTTTGACTTGGACCCAACAAAAATATTTTTAAATTTTAACAATAGGAATCCCAAAGATAAAGAAATTTCCGTAAAAAGATTATTCAACATCGTAAAAGTCATAATTACAGATTATTTAAACCAAAAAGAAAAGAACAACGACTATAATTTCGAAAACAAAAAGAATGGTCTAAAAATTGATTTGTATCAAAATTTTGGAACAAGAGACGATGATACAGTAAATACCATTTTCGAAATGGCTATAAACATTGCTCAAAACGCTTGTGAACATTTTGGTTTTGATGACAAGAAGAAAATGGGTGATGAAATAAGTTCTGAGTTGCAAACAGCGTTCCGTGCATTAATAAATAAACACCCGGAATTGGACACAAAAGAATGGAAACTAACTAAAATTAATTGGGGAAAAGATGAAGATGTAAAAAAATATGCAAATGTCGGGTCATATGATGCGCAAACACCCGGAGAAACAGAATTAAACCAGTTGTTTAACAATGACCCATATAATATAGGGAAAATAAGTGCTTCAAATAGTCTACCAAAGCCGTCAGTATTAAGAGGTCTATTTTCCGACGAAAAATACAGAAGATTAAGAACATACCTTTATTATGTATATTATTCTACCTTAAAGGGTTATAATGACGCATTTAGGGAATATATTTTTGGAAAGGGAAATTGCTTATCCAAAGAAACGAAGATACTTGACTATAACCATATGCAATGGGACGACCCGTTATATGGGGATTCCGTTGGAGACCCTTATTTTTCCAATCAATCATTGACAAACATATATGAGTTATTAAAAAAACGTTTTGCAAGTGAAGAAATTGTTGGAGCGTATAATAATTTCAGCGTGTTTACAGAATCCCTTAATGTTGGTAAAGGTTCATATCAAATAAGTACGTCATATGAAACATTGGAATTAATCGCTGCTTCCGTAAAAAAACAAGATGAAACCTTGATTGGAAAGATGAATATGACTCATGTGTTTGAAAATAACTTTACAAATATATATGATTTATTGGTGTTTATAAACAATTATGAAACAATTATCAATTACAGCAATGAATTCACCGGAATAGAAGTTTCAAGATTTATAAACAATGAACCGTTGAAAAATATTTTTAAAGGTAATGAAAACGTGTTAACAATCTTGTCGGAAAATAGTTTATGCAAATTCAGTGAAGATGGAAAATCCGATTTTGGTTTACGCGATTTCTTTAATCAAATGTATAGTTTTGCTAAGGAAAAGGGTTATGTAGCAAAGGTAGGTGATGGTGTGGAAGGTAAAGTTTTCAATTTTTGCAATAACATTACAACAAACTATATATCAACAGTTTTTAATGACGCTAAACACTTACAATTTATCGAAAATATTATTAATAAGAGTGGTAAGAAGAAAACGGATATACCGGACATAAAAAGTTTTGTCAGTAATGCAACAAAAAAAGAAAGCGGCTCTGATTTGGGGTGGAAAATGGGGTTAAATGACAGTCGCGTCGGAGGTACTGGTACAAACGATGAAATACAAAAAATGTTAGGTAAACAAAATTTTGACATTTATAATCTTAGTATAAAAACAGTTATAGAATATCAAGGTCCTCATCATTTTCCTTGGGGAGATTTTAAAATTGCGAGTCCAAAATTATTGACAGAAGAATTGAAAGATAAAAACAGAGAAAACGCATATCACGGAAGAAGAAATGATTTTATTTCTTTTATTATAAAAAATTCAAAGAGAGAAAATGCTAATGTGTATGACGTTATTGACTCACAATTTGAAAAATTAAGAAGAAAATATGTTTTAAAAATAATAGATGAATTTTATGAACAACAAGCGAAAAATCTTACAGTTGATAGGTATTCAGTTCCTATCAATATGACAGATGATGTTGAATCGCTGAAAAATAGAATAGAAAAAAGTTTGCAAACAAAAGAGGAAAAAAAGCAGGAGAAAGAAAAAAATAAAAATAGCAAAAAAGATATAGAAGAAGAAAAAGAAGAACCTCTGAAGATTATAACCATTACAACCGCCGAAAAATTGAATTCTCCCCAACGTTGGCTTAACGAAACCAATGTGTGGATAAAAGAAATGAAGGATAATGCAAAAATATGGTTTATGTGCAATAATCTGTATAAAAAAAATGATAGTAGTTTTATGGGTCAGTCATTATTGATTCACTTATATGACACAAAATTAATAAATGATGAAGGTGAACTTGGACCTAACGCAAAGGAAAGTGAGAAAGCACGTAAATTTAGATATTCATTAAAATATGGCGAAAAATGCACAAACTATGGAATTGCACAAACAAAACGAGGAATAAAGCTGATATTTTTCGGAAAAGATTGGATTAAGAATTTGCAAAACAAAAACGATGGCTATTTTCAATTAGTCCCATGGTCAAACAATTTAACTGATGGAAACAAGCAACTTGAAAATATATTAATAGAACGATACAGAGAAATGGATAATGGGGTTTCTATAGCAGTTGCTGACGAAATAAAAAATTATATTCCAACCAACAAACCTACCGATGTTGGTCCGGGTACATTACAAGAAGAAAACAATACCTTATTCAAAAATATTGTTAATGAGATATTTAAAAATGGAAGATTTTAACGTCCTCCATTTTTTTCTTTAATATGATTAATATTTTTTATTATCGTAATTAAACTATCTCCAATAAGGTCATTGAGGTTATATTCATGCTCAATAGTTGTTCTACACCACACATCTCCATTTTTAAGTACTACAAAATCAACAGCCAATTCTGGAATACTCATTTTTGTTCTTGGGTCTAACGGCGGATTTATAAATGCCGTTATTGAATTATTTGCAAATCCAGAATTAAGAGCGGTTACGATTTCTTCATCATTAAACACGTTAGATATATATGGCGTATTTTCTCGACTGAGCAGGTATTCCCTTATTTCTCTAATTTGTTCTTCTTTATTCTCCATTGTATTTAAATATTAATATATTATCATAAGCGACTGATTATCCTCCCCCTTGTAAGGTCGTACGGGGACATTTCAACCCTCACCCTATCACCCTGAATAACTTTGATATAATTTTGTCTCATCTTACCACAAGCCTGACATAATATAATTGAATCATTGCAGTCAAGTTTTACACGGAACATTACATTTGGTAACGTTTCAGTAACTACACCCTCTTGTTCTATCAATTTTTGTTTTGCCATCAGATTATTGATTTTTTAGGTTTCTCATAAGATTCTTCGGTAAAATTAAATATGTCGGCAAGAGTAATATCTTTATCCGTATGGTAAGGAGGTGTCATCATTTTTTCATCATCGGTCCAGTCTTCCGTAACCTTCTTATAAAGTTCAAGGAGAAGAGTATTTGCTTTTTCCTTACACAGCGGTTTGAATTCATATTTTGAAACAAGACGACCTTTTCGGAGCAACGCAGAGTCAATATTATCAGTGTTTTCATTAAATGTACAGATAAATTTAATTCCAAGGTCATCGGAAAGAAGTCCGTCTGTCATATTAAGGAGAAGCGACACAGCAGAACTTGAACCTGCGGTTTTTCTGTCACGGATTGCATTTTCACAATCTTCAAGAATGATTACACTATTGTTCAATGAAAGAAGAAAAGAACCAAATTCCGGTTCACCAAGAAGAGTAATTAGTCCGGATGGAACAAATACAAACTTCCTGTCACTATGTGTATTAATAAGGTGACGAATATAAGTTGTCTTGCCTGTACCTTTTTCCCCGTGCAGGATAATCAGACCGCTTCTATCTTGGTCATTAAGGAATTTTTCAATTTTTGCGTTCTCCTTTTCAAAATTATCATTATATTGTTTTGCAATGTCAAATCCATCGAGTTTCCTTTCTGATATATTTTGCTTAATCAGTGAAAATCTTCCATTGCTGTGAGAGATTGTATAGAGATTGTTTTTTTCTTCCTTCGGTGCGACATAAAATTCCATAATCTCTTTAATAAATTTATCCAACGCATCTTCATTGGTATTATCAAAAAGAATGTAAGACTCAGAAATATTGTTTTCTATACGGGAAAAAATATTGTTCTCGTAATCAATAATGCAGATACCATAACGTTCCTCCTTTGAACTAAGGTCTCTGGTTACATATTTTATATATTGAAAATTATCCGGATTTTTAGTTTCTGCAAAATGTTCTAAAATCTTCGGTGTATCAAAATAATTGTCTGTACCTTCACGATTTGAACGCGTGAACATGAAACAATTTGGAAAATATCCGTTCTTCGTATAAAAAAGATTTTGTAACGAAAGACCATCAACATCCGAATATATGTTTGATTTTGCTTGGTCGAGTAATAGGTTTTTAAAGTTCTTTTTTCCTTTCATAAATTCTATATAAATTTAAAATACATTTCAAATATACAAAAAATAAAAATTATAACAAAATATTGAATATCATATTCTGTATGGTTTATCAGAGAATTCGTTCGTATATGTTTCAAAATAATTTTTATCAATAAATTCGTTACGGTGTAATAAGTGATTCAATGAAGACTTGGAAAAATCATATATGGATTCATATTCAGATGGTGATAAAGTTTCAAAACCAACACCCACAACGCCAATTTCATAATCATCATCTACATCAAAAAAATTAGGAGAATCGTATGTCAAATATAATGTATCTATCTTATCTCTCCGTTCTTTAAGTATCCCCATTACGTCCAATTTATGTTTCTTATTTAGAATAATACAAAAAAATTATATGAATTCAAATTTTTTTTAATGTTATTCTTATAATTATTTTCAAAATCCATTAAGTAA
>JAEEGL015255672.1_pt1 | contig 10393 bp, 9 predicted proteins | sample 9134231 | NCBI WGS metagenome assembly JAEEGL01 (sample SAMN16246548, study PRJNA631951) | gut metagenome | biome: gut microbiome; feature: rumen; material: fiber-attached | host: Bos | place: Iran: Karaj | collected 2018-10
CCGTGTAGACAAGCGCCTGCGCGCCGTCGAACCAGCTTTCAAACGCGCAGTTGTCCTCTCCGACGATGCCCTGCACGGTGGAATAGACGTCGCTGGTCTTGCGGGTGAAGATCTGTGTGCTGCCGCCGCCGCAGTCGATCAGCTTTTTCGAACGCTTGCCCCATACGACGGTCTTTGTATCCTTCGCAAACGGCAGGACGTTCTCCTCGTTTTTCAGAAGCACCGCGCCGTCCACGATGCTGTCGTAGACGCTCTGCACGGCTTCCTTATCGTCATACAGGTCCGGATCGGGACGGCCCGTGAAGCCGCGCAGATCCTCATACATATGCAGGATGTTGCGCACGCAGCGGTCAAGCTCCTCCTCGGTCAGCTCGCCGTCCGCGATCGCCTTTTTGATGTCTCCCCTTCTCTGCGGAAGCACCATATCGAGGCCCGCGCGGATGGACTCCGGCTCGTTGCGCGCCGCGCCCCAGTCGGACACGATGCAGCCTTCAAAGCCCCATTCGCCGCGCAGGATGTCCTTCATCAGCCACGGATTCGCCGCGCAGTGCGTGCCGTTGACCTTGTTGTAGGCCATCATGATGCTCTTGGTATGGCCTTCCTTCACGGCCACCTCGAAGCCCTTGAGGTACACCTCGCGCAGGGCGCGCTCGGATACCACGGTATTGATGCGGTTGCGGTTGGCCTCCTGATTGTTCACGCAGAAATGCTTGGCGCAGGCCGCGACGCCCGCCGACTGCATGCCTTTGATGAACGCCGCCGCGATCGTGCCGACAAGGAAGGGATCCTCGGAATAGCATTCGTAGCCGCGGCCGCACAGCGGATCGCGCTGGATGTCGACGTTCGGGCCGAGCACGACGTCCACGCCGTAGTTGGCCATTTCGACGCCGACCTGCTTCGCGCACGCGGAGACGGACTCCGGATTCCACGAGGAACCGAACACGACGCCCGACGGGAAGGCCGTCGGATCCTTTCCGCCCGGCTTCATTTCGACGAGCATTTTGGAGATCTTGTATTTCATGCTCCCGTCGTCGCCTTTTTCATAGATGTCGTCATAGCCGCGCAGGATCAGCTCCTCGATATTCTCGTTGGACTCCTCCTTCGCGTCGAGATTCAGCACGGTGGTCTTCGGCGCTTCGCGCGTAAGCTGCTGCAGACGGTCCAGATACACCTGCAGATAGTTGATGCCGGTCGCGCCGTCGGCGATGCACATGGCGGGAATGCCGAGCTCCGGCATGGCCTTGCTCATGATGGAGGTCAGCGTGGCCTCCAGGTCGATCTTCTGCTCGAGCGTCATCTCCCGGATGAACTGCTCGATATCGCAGCCGCGGGTATACTTCATACGTTTATCACTCCGTTTCCTGATTCTGTCTTTATTTTAACCCGGACGCCGTGGGAAAACAAGGTCTTGGCCCCGCAAAATAATTTTTGTTTTTTTCGGCAAAAATCGACAAATGCCGCGCGTTTCATGATATAATGCAGATAGACATAACGAAAAGCCGTGAGGGAAAGCACATGCCGCGCAAGGTATTATACGCCGTCGACAATTTTACCGACCTTATCCAGTATCACCTGCCCTATCTGCAGGCGATCGCCGATAAGGATATCGAGCTGCACGCCGCGGCTTCCGGCGCGAACCGCGCCTGTCCCTTTGCCGCGCGCTTTTTCAGTCTTCCGTCCGAGGTCGCGAGCCTTTCCTTCGAAAGCTTTTCCGTCGTGCGTCTGCTGATCCCGATCCTGCGCAACGAGCGCTATGATCTGATCGTGCTCGGCGGGAGCTGGACTTCCTACCTGATCCGCTCGGCGCTGCTGTTCCTGCCCCGCCCCCACCCCTATGTCGTGAATATCCCGGACGGCTACCTAACGGACAAGGATATCCCGTTTGTCAAGCGCGCAGGCGCGCTGATCAAGGAGAAGCTTCTGCGCTGCGTCACGGATGAAGTCCTCGCGCTGTGCCCCGAGGATTACGCGTATGCCGACCATCACAGGCTCTTCCGCGATAAGCTGCTCGTCTCCTCCGGGCTCGGGCTGGAGCTTTCGCATTATCATCCGGCAAGCGCGCTGGAAAAGAGCGAAGCGCGCTATATGCTCGGCATTCCCGAGCATGTGCAGGTGCTTCTCTATGCGGAGAATTTCACCGCGCGCGCGAACCATGAGATGCTCATCCACGCCATGCACTTTCTGCCGAAGGACGTCTATCTCTGCCTTCCCGGTGAAGGCGTGCGGCTTGAAAAAAGCCGGGAGCTTGCCGAAACGCTCGGCGTTCTGCCGCAGATCCTGTTCCCCGGCACGCAGCGTTCCCTTCTGCCGGCCCTGCGCGCCGCGGATATCGCGGTCTCAGCCGCGCAGAACGCCGCTTTTCCCATGTTCCTGCTCTCTGCGCTGGCCTGCGGGCTTCCCGCCGTAGTATCGGACGTCAAGGGCAACCGCACGCTCGTGCATGACAACGTAAACGGCTATCTCTACCCCTCCGGCAACGAATACCAGTTTGCCGACCGCGTCATCCGCATCTATTCCGACCGCGCGCTCGAACGCCGCCTCGGCGAGGCGAGCCTCGAGATCCCGGATAAATACGCGCTCTCCGCCGTGCAGGACGATGTGATCCACGCGCTGCTTTTCTGAGCGCAAGATTCTTTCAAAAGGAAAGCCCCGAACCGAAAGGCCCGGGGCTTGATTTCTTTATAAGCTTCCGATCACGCCTGTCCCTCGGCGCGTCTTTTGGCGCGCAGCTCTCTGATCCGGCCGAGGATCTTATTCTCACTGTAGAACAGGAACAGGATCGCACCGGTCAGGCAGGCAGCCGTCGCGATGCCCGCCGTCGTGCGGTACTGGGCTTCCGTAACAAAGGCTTCCCCGTTCTCGGCGATCTTGGCGACCGTGACGGAGGTATAGACGACCATGGACAGCGCCTGTCCGAGCTTCATGGCAAAGGTGCGAGCGGCAAAGAACATGCCGCTGCGGTCCTCACCCGTTTCCAGCGTGTTCAGCTCCGATACGTCGGCGACGCAGGCCTGCGGCAGGATGCCGAGGATCGCCATCGGGATACCGGCGGCGCCTGCGATGATGATGCCCCAGACAAGGCCCGTGCCGCACAGCGCGGTCAGCAGGAACACAAGCGCGTAGGTGAAGAAGCCCGTGACGATCATCTTTTTCTTCCCGATCTTCGGCGCAAGCCGGTTGATGAACGGATACAGCGCAAGGCTGATGACGGTCATCAGGACGGTCAGAAGGAAGGTGTTGGAAGATTCGATCTTCATCAGATGGGTCTCAAAGTCCGCAAGTCCGGTCTGGAACAGGGTCACGGCGAAGAAATAGATCACGTCCGCATAGACGAAGCGGCGGAACTGGCCGTTTTTATAAGTCTTGATGAGGGAACTGAACACCGGGGATTTGACCGGCTTGGAGTCGATATAGGCGCGCTCCTTGATATAGAAGGCCGGGATCATCATGGCGATGCAGGCCAGAACGGACAGAAGACCGATGGCCAGGCGGATCGCATTGGCCTGACTGCCCGCGACACCCTCCAGCATACCGGCAAGAGACGGCATGAAAGTGGCGATGGAGAAGCCCGCGATATAGGTGAAGGAGATATAGGTGGAGACGTTGATGCGGTGGACCTGCGTATCGCCGAGCTCGGCGATGAGCGCGTTGTACGGCGTGCAGTAGATCGTCATGAACAGGTAAAACAGCAGAAGAAGCGCAAAGATCACGATATCATTGACAATGATATCGGAAAACTGCGGCACAAGGAATACCGCCGCCGTGCACAGGGCGAACGGGACCGCAACGGCCTTCATGAACGGGATCCTTCGGCCGCCCTTGTAATCGGCGCGGTCGGACCAGCTCGCGACCAGCGGGTCGGTCACGGCGTCAAACAGACGGCCGACAGCCGTGATGATGCCGAACAGTGTCAAAGACGCAAGCAGAGGATTCTGCGTGATGAACTGCGCAAACAGGCCGTTGGTATCGCCCACCTTTTCCGGCGCGCCGGTATAGAGATGGACAAGCCATGTGGAGATGATGCCGGAAAGCAGGCTCCAGCCGAACTGTCCGACAGCAAAGATCCACAGGACTTTGTTTGTAATGGGTTTCTTCTGCATGTTTCTTTCTCCTTATCTATATCTCTTTATTTGGTATCATGATCCCATGCCTCACAAAGATACGGCGCTTGCGTGTCCGAAAACGGCTTACGGCCGGCGCATGCTTTTCCCTTTTCTTGACAAGCGGCCGGATCTATGTTATATATAGACGAAAAGAATTGATAGTTTGACTATCATCCGATAGTTAGACTATCACAGGAAACGGGAACTGTCAATATGGAAAAGGAAAAAAAGACGGCAAACAGCGCAAAGCTCCGCGCGGAAAGCGCGGTTTATTCGGCGGCACAGCTGTTTCTGCAGCGCAGGATCGAAGACGTGAAGATGACCGATATCGCCCAGGCTTCCGGGATCGGCGTGGCGTCGCTCTACCGCTGGTTCGGAACGAAAGAGACGCTTGTGATCTACGCCGGCGCGCTTTTGTGGCGTGATCTCGGCGCGCTGTTTGAAAACATCCATACCGATCCTTCGTTCCGGGAAAAGACCGGTTATGCACAGATCGAGGCGCTGTTCGGCGCTTACCGCGTGCTTTTTCGCAAACACGCAGATTTTATCCGCTTCATTGCGGATTTCGACGATTACGCGCTGCGCGCCCCGCTGAACGCGCAGGCGCTTGCCGAATATGAAAAAAGCATACTCAATTTCTATCCTCATTTTCTCCGCGCTTTTCAAAAAGGCCTGGCCGACGGCAGCATCCGAAAGGACGCGGATCCGCAGCTTTTTTACGACACGGTCAATCATGCCATGATGGCGCTTTCGCAGAAGCTTCTGCGCGGCGAGATCCTGGGTCAGGACCGCTTCGGCGGGTCCGACGAGCCGGATCTCCTGCTCACGATAGCACTTTCGTGGCTCGCGGCGGAAAAATAAGCTGTTTTCCTGTTCCGCGTAATACAAATCCGATTTATTTCCGACGATTTTCGATCGGGGGGAGGCGATTTTATCAAAGAGACCGTTTATACCTGGAAAACGCCCGTCTCCATAGCTCTATTGTCCGACCTGCACGACAAACCGTTCGACGCGGTCGTCAAGAGCCTCAAAGCGCGAAGGCCCGATCTGATCGCTGTGCCCGGCGATCTGTTTTTCCATATTCTCCCGCCGGATGACGATTCCGTCCTGTATATTTCACCGCACGCGCTCCCCTTTCTCGAAGCGTGCGCCGACATCGCGCCCACCTTTTACTCCGTCGGAAATCACGACTGGATGCTCGGGGAGCGCGATCTTACGATCCTTCGGGACGCAGGCGTGACCGCGCTGGACAACGGCTTCGTCCGCTTCGGGGATCTGTGCATCGGCGGGCTGACCTCCGGCGTCGTGATGCGCTACCGGCTGGACGGCCATATCCGGCTGAGCCGCTCTATTTTCAGGCATGATTTCCTCGGGCATGATTCCCCGACCGAGCCGGACACCGCCTGGCTGAATGAATTTGAAGCGCAGGACGGATACAAGCTGCTTCTGTGCCACCATCCCGAGTATTGGAAAAAATACCTGCAGGGCAGGAAGATCGATCTGATCCTTTCCGGGCATGCGCACGGCGGGCAGATCCGTCTGTTCGGGCAGGGTCTGTTCGCGCCGGGTCAGGGCTGGTTCCCGAAATACACTTCGGGCGTATACGGCCATATGATCGTCAGCCGCGGCCTTGCCAACACCGGCGGGATCATCCCCCGTCTGTTCAACCCCTGCGAGATCGTCTATATCGAACCTGAATAAAAAAAGCCGCCATACAGGAAACAGTCCCTGCATGGCGGTTTTTTACTGCATCAGTCTGCGGTATTTGTCCGTATACCATTTCGGAATGAAGCGCCGGAAATCGTCGTAATCCGCAAACGCCTGACGGCAGCGTCTGACCATCCCTTCCACATCGTCCGGGCCGAATTTCTCCGCCCATTTGATTGAGAACAGAGACGCCTGCGCGACATAGACGGCAAGCGCCTGCCAGAAGGAGAGCGGGATCTCGCCGTCGAAATACGCGTCGATCTGTCCGACACAGTAGGCGATGCTCTGCTCGATGCCGAAGCTTTCCAGCTTATAGAATTCCTCATAGGGATCGCCGACTTCCCAGCGGTTGAAATCGATCACGCCGATCGACCCGTTTTTCCGATAGATCAGATTGCCGGGGTGAAAATCGCCGTGCTGATAAACGGGCGTTTCCAGCCAGATCTTGCCGATGTTGTCTTTTACGTACGCGATCGCCGTTTCGTCGCCGCCGATGCGAACATCGCTTTCCATATACTGTTCAAGCTGCATGAGCTTTCTTTCGCGCTTCGTCCTGGTCGGGACATCCGAGGGATCAAGCTCGATCGAATGGATCTTCTTCAGGATCCGACCCGCCTCCCGGCCGAGGGCGTACTGCTCCTGCTCCGGAAGCGTCGGAAGGACGGATTCGAGATCCCTGCCCTCTATCCAGGTCAGCAGGATATAGACGTCGGCTCCGTCATTGCAGACGCCGAATTCGAGCGGCATCGACATGCAGATCCCGGTCTTTTCGTATTTGCGCATGATCTCATATTCTTTTTTCTTGGAATCGTATTGCGACGCATCGGACAGACGCAGCAGGAGTTCCTGCCCCGATCTTGTACGAATCCGGTATTTTCTGTCGCTCGACCAGCCCTTGGAGACCGGCTCGGCGCTTTCCCAGTCCGCACTGGATGTTTTTCCAAAAAACATAGTCTTACCCTGCAGCGCTGTCCGCTTTCACGATATAGTGATTGATCGTACACGTCTCGTTTTTCATGGGGAGGTAATGCTCCTCCGTCCGCACAAACACGCCGCCGCATTTCTGAATGACACGGTTTGAAGCGATGTTTTCGATCCTCGCATCGATGCGGACCTGCGCAAAGCCTCTGGAAAAGAGATAATCGAGAAGGCATTTGCAGGCTTCGGTCATGTAGCCTTTGTTCCAGTATTTTTTTCCGAGATTATAGCCGATCACCGGCGTCCCGTCCAGATACCCGACGATGTCGATCCCGCCGATCAGCATCCCGTCCGCTTTTGATTCTATCGCGAAATTCAGCCGTTCCGGCTTTTCATACTCCGCGATCCATTTTTCAAGGACCGCTTTCGTATCGTCCGGGCTCTTATGCTCGTTCCATGTCAGATACTTCGTGACCTCCGGATCGCTCGCCCAGCATGTGAACATGGGCTCCGCATCCTCCATCGTAAACGGCCGCAGGATCAGCCGCTGTGTTTCCAGTGTCAGTTTCATATACCCCTCCCGATCATGGTCATTCTGAAAAAGCTGCGTACATCAGTCTTCATACACTTCTTTCAGCAGGATGCGTTTTTCAAATCCGCCGCGTTTCTCGGCCTTTTCGGCTCGAACACGCTCCAGATCCTCCAAAGAATAGCCGCGGGCGAGCGCCGCGGCCCGGATCACTTCCAAAAGATCGGCCAGTTCTTCGATGTTCTGATCCTTGTGATACTCGGCAAGCTCCTCATCGAGCTTTGCATCGACAAGCTGCAGATAAACATCTTCCGGCAGGATCTCGATCGAACACTTCTGCCCAGACGCCTCTATGATCTCGGGAATGCGATCCCGAACAACTTTGTTGTATGTGATCGTCATTTCTGTCCTCCCGCAAGCTTTTTATCATTTTACCATTTTTATGTACTTCTGTAAATACGGGGCTTTTTTAACGTCTGACCTTGCTCGAAGGCTGTAATGCAAAAGAGCTCTTATCGGATCTATTCGATCCGATAAGAGTTTTTTATGAAATAGTTTCCCGGGTTTTACTCCTCTTTTGCGGCAATCTGTCTTTTCTGCTTCCTTTTTTCCAGCGCGGACACGATCACGGCGCAGGATGCGTCGCCTGTAATATTGACCGTCGTGCGGCCCATATCGAAGATACGGTCGATACCGGCCACCAGCGCGATGCCCTCGACCGGCAGACCGACGGACTGCAGCACCATCGCCAGCATGACCATACCGGCTCCCGGTACGCCTGCCGTACCGATGGAGGCCAGCGTCGCAGTAAGCACGATGGTCAGCATCTGCGGGAACGTCAGCGTGATGCCGAAGCAGGACGCAATAAACACGGCGCAGACGCCCTGATAGATTGCCGTGCCGTCCATGTTGATGGTCGCGCCCAGAGGCAGAACAAAAGAGGAGACGTCCTTCTCCACGCCAAGCTTTTCCGTGCACTCCATATTGATGGGCAGCGTGCCGACAGAGGACGCCGAGGAGAACGCAAACATGATCGCCGGCAGCATCCCCTTGAAGAACGTCAGAGGACTCGTGCCTGCCACGAGCTTCACCGACAGCGAGTAGACGATGATCGCATGGACGATATAGCCGACATAGGCGACCAGCAGCACCTTTGCCAGCGATCCCAGTACGGCAGCGCCGTTTTCCGCCACCACGGGACACATGAGACAGAATACGCCGATGGGAGAGAGCTTTACGATCATCTCCATGGCTTTCATGAAGACGTCGTTCAGGATCTCCACCAGCTTATACTCGACTTCCCGCTTCTTTTCGATCAGAAGCAGCGCAAAGCCGATGATGAGGCTTGCCACAATGATCTGAAGCATATTCGCGTCAACAAACGGCTTGAAAAAGTTGGAGGGGAAAATGCCGACCAGCGTGTCCATGAAATTCACGGGCTCAGAGGCGGTATACGTCAGATCCGAAGTCTGCAGGACGGGAAAGATGCCCTTGAAGAGATTGGACAGGATGAGGCCGATCGTGATGGCAAAGGCCGTGGTGCACAGATAGTAAACGATCGTTTTGACGCCGATGGATCCGACTTTCCGGATGTCCCGCATGGAAATCACGCCGGACATGATGGAAAAGAATACCAGCGGCGTAACGACCCATTTGATAAGGTTCAGGAAAATCGTACCGAAAGGCCTGATATATGTCGTGGCTATGGATGGATTGCCGATCAGCGCCATGCCGACGCCGACGCCGAGCACAAGCGCAATGAAAATCTGCGTTGCAAGGTTGAGTTTGATCTTCTTCTTTTCCATATATAATCCTCCTTGGTTGATTGACGGGAATAAAAACCAGTTAAGAAAAAAACGCATCCGCAGAAAGGCAGGGATATGTCCTCCGGTTTTCAAATTCGGACAGCGCCCTTTTCCAGTCTTTGGCCATTTCTTCCGTTGTATTTTTGATTGCGTATTGACAATAGCCAACTTCCCTGTCCAAAACATCAAATCCCGCAGGAACGCAATAGATCGTTCTCTGTTCTTTCAGCAGATAGGACCCGAAGGTATTGATCTGCAGAGATTTGAAATAGAACAGGTTCTTTGCCATATACGTCCTGTATGACTCATCAGGACCCGGAACATTGGTACTGATCTCTTCATCAAAAGCCATTGCATGCCGAATCTCCATCGGAGAAAGAATAGTATTATGGCTGTCGACAAAATAACGGCCATTTGATGCGTCCAGCATAACCCATTTTGATAATTCGGAAATGTAAACCATGGAAACGACGTGCGTGTCAAAATCGTTCGGAGAAAAAGGAAGACAATGCAGGATCCTCGCTTTTATCCCAAGCGCAAGGCAGCACTCCGTGAAAACGATCGCCTGCAGGCGGCAGTAAACACCGTATTCTCTTCCTTTTCCGTATGCGTAGTCGAGAATATCCAGCGAAGTCTTCGGGATGAACTCTACGTCTTTTGTTCCTCCGTTGTGCAGCACATTTTCATGACACCAATACATGAGATTCAGAGCCTTTTCAAGTTCTGACCCATTTCCGGCTACATCTTCTATTTTATATTTATCTCTTAAAACAGCAAATTCAGGTGCATTGAAATCATAGGAAAATGGATAGTTGTCAAAATTATGAGAAAAATCATGGAAAACACGCAGTGCGCCCGTATAAAGAGAATAGAATTCGTTCATAAGAATAACTCCTGGTCTTTTTCCCCATTATATTATAAAAAAGGAATAGAGACAACAGCAAAAATGAAGTCGGGCTGACGCCTAATGCAGTTTATTTGCTTCTCAAATAAATGAAGTCGGCTGCAAATGCCGCCTGATGAAGCTCAGTCTCCTTCGAAGAGCAATTAGCTCCGAAGGAGCGACTTCATCAGCGAAACGTTTTCATTCTTCATTAGCCCGAAGGGGCGACTTAATTGAAAAAAGCACTGCTTTCGCAGTGCTTTTTTCTTGGCAGGGGCAGTAGGCTTCGAACCCACGGCCTACGGTTTTGGAGACCGTCGCTCTACCGGCTGAGCTATACCCCTATATTTGAGATTATATAAAATCATTATTGACTGGTGGACCTTCAGGGACTCGAACCCGGGACCGACCGGTTATGAGCCGGTTGCTCTAACCAACTGAGCTAAAG
>JAEEGL015486677.1_pt1 | contig 10393 bp, 13 predicted proteins | sample 9134231 | NCBI WGS metagenome assembly JAEEGL01 (sample SAMN16246548, study PRJNA631951) | gut metagenome | biome: gut microbiome; feature: rumen; material: fiber-attached | host: Bos | place: Iran: Karaj | collected 2018-10
CTCACTCAGGTGCTTGGCGAAACCCTTCAGGTTGAGAGGATCCTTCGTGTCGGCCTCTGCGTAATACTTGCCGTAAGCGGCGTTGTACTTGTTCTGATTCCTGCGCAAATTCACAGGGAATGAAATTACTTCACTTGCCATAATTTTCTAATTTTGTTTTTGTGTTGTTGTTTACTCTTGGCGAACTTCCCGGGTCGCCATTTCCCGGTTGTCATCTTGGATCCTTTTGACGATGCAAATTTAGCTATATATTTTGAATGCTGCAAGCATTAATCTGTTCTGAAACCCGTTATAGAACGTTATGGGCACTTACGGGCACTTATACCATTTATTTTGCGCTATTTTCTTGCATATCTCGTGGATTTTTTGTACCTTCGCGTCATACAACAAAACGAACAGCATCATGAATACAACTAGCAAATCTTTGGGCAGAATGGAGTTGGCACAACTCTATTTTCCCTACATCCAGCCTCATTCGGCTTGGAAGAAACTCAGAAGTCTGTTGGCAGATGATCCTGCCACGAGTCACCTCACACAGTTGAATCGCCGCACGTTTCTGCCGTCGGAAGTCAATACTATTTACCAACGCCTGGGACACCCGTAAAGTGGCCTGTTTACAGGGGTTTCAGAGAACTTGAGGTCTGCACGGAGCAAACCCAGATTTTAATTCGACAAACGTCCATCTTTTATACGTACAAAATGGGAGTTTACGCTTCCGTATACCATCGATTTCTATCATCTATCAGCTATCAGTTAATATTTTTCGCCCTTGTTTATAGAGCTTACCGAAGTTTAGAATAAATATAATAATAATATTAAATTTATTCTAAAACTATTTCTTCTCACATTCTTCTCCCTAATCCCCTCTATGCTTTTTTTTAATTGATAGGTGATAGATGATAGATTTCTCGATTTTTATTATTACCTTTGCACCCTGAAACAATTACCAATAAACACTAATACCGACATAATTTTCCTATACAGATATAAAATGATAGTCACGACAATCCCACCCACGAGCCTCGGGCTCAGATATGATGGAACGGCTACAGATAGTGGCAGTTCCCTGTCGACTTGCAATAGCAAGTTGTGTGATTTGGTAATGTTAGAGGGCATTCTCTTATCTTACGATGGTATGCCTCCGATGACCAGTAAGGCAGTGATTCTCTATGGAAAGTATGTTGATCCATTGATAGATGACATCATCATCAAGTTGAAGCGACTGCTTGAAAGTAATACGCGGCTCACCTGCAGAAACATGCTGTTAGCCAATTTCAAAACGATGAAGGAGCTTGACCACTGGCTGAATAGACGCCTCTTTACAGACCTTCCAAAAGAAGAAAGTTTGCCTCTGCAAGGTAAAATCATGCAGATGGTAGACCTGTTTCAAGCACTGGCCATGAAGATTATCAACGTAGATCCCGACTATGCTCATCGTTTCTTCAAGCGTCTTCAATCCCGCTACCGTCAGACACGTCTCACTGAATACCAAATTTGGAGGGCCAAACACCCTTTTGCTCCGTACAAAGCAATAGTAGCTTATCAGGCGAAACTGATAGCCGACATGTTGCTGATGGAAATTATGTCTTTCGACGACGAGCCGAATGATGAAGAGGTAGACGATTTTCAACTCGAATTGCTTAAAAAGAAGTTGAGTTATAAAAAGGATTTACCTGAATTATTTAAGGCTGAATATGCCAAGCTACTACGCCGTTCGCATTGGGCTGGTGACTTGTTCATCATTGAATACGAGAAGTTTTTGGCTTACTTGTTTCCAAATTTCGACAAAATGAGCAAAGAGCAGCACATTGCCCTCTATAATTACGATGTGCAGATGAAGCAAGTTCGCGAAGACTTGGTGAAACTGAAGCCGGAGTTGGCCCGCTATCTGCCGAAAGAGCCCGAAACAAAGGGCAATGAGCCCAATCGCTTTGCGCCAGCCAAGCATCTGAAGGTGATGTTGCAGAATGCGAAGTGGTTCGTGGAACTGCGTACCGACAAGAAGTACAACCATCAGTGGATTGAGCAGTTTGTCGACGACCTGTTTGCCTCGGAGTGGGGTGATGAGCTTGTCATGGAATGGCATCGCGCCAGGAAGCACGTTGAGTTTGACGCACGTATCGTAGGTTGTCTGGCTCTGGCGGGTGTCATCGCTGAGAAAACTGGCAAAAGCAAATACGCCATGGCTGAGGTGATTATTTCTAACGACAAGAAGAAAGCCCACACTTACGGCGATTACATGGGTAGAGGGCAGAAAAAGGACTATGCCCAATGGATTTGTGACTACGTGAAATAACCAAAAATATCGATTTCTAGCGTTCGACTGGCTTTCCACAAGAGAGTCGGTCGAATTTTTTTTGTATTTTTTCTCGCTCATTCTTAGCTACTTACAGCGTTCGACATTGGATTCGATTTTTTTCTTGTTCAGAAATTCTTGAGTCGAATAATCGAACGATACCTTTGCCACGTCTTTCGGATCCAACAAGACAAACAAATTAAAAGTAAAACAGTAAAAAAGTAAATAGCAATGAAAACAATGTTATTAAGAGTAGTCAAGTGCGGAGAGGAAACCTCCGTGAAGAGTGAGAGTAAAGAAGGCGGAAACGTCAGCAAACGTACGCTGGTTTTGCAGGAGTTAGGCGGTAAGTACGAGAACTGCTATGTGGTCGTAACATGGAATAATTTGGCCACCATCGCGTTCGAAGAAGGCTCGCTGGTGTTTGCCACACTCCAGTTCCGTACCCATGAGTTCAACGGCAAGCTGTATCAGGATATTGAAGCAACCGAGATTTACAAAAAGTAAAAACGCAGACAAGATGAATACAGTAACAACTTTTGAGGCTGAGATAGCCGTCAGCCATGACGAGAGAGGTATGGGCTATCTGCAGGTGTTGCCCGACGATCCGCGTAAGGGACTGGTGAAGCCATTTCATGGCCGTGGCTACGGTCAGCTGCTTGAAAACGGCACGTTCGACTTCGTCCGTATTCCCCGTAAGAAGGGCCATCCGGTATTCAAGACGCTCCGCGCCAGTCTGTCGTTTGGTGAAGATGGTATCGACCGATTCTATTTCCAACTGTCCAGCAGTGAGCGCCACCGTTTTGCAACGTTCTTCAAGAACGACGCCAACATGCTCTATGAATTTTTAAGCCAATTTATCAATAAGAAATGATTTATAGAATAACTAAAATCGGGGGGCGCAAGTGCGCCTCCCCAGTTTCCAACCGCGAAGAGTTGCTGAAGCTCCGTGATTCGGATGAGAACCTCGCCAACCTCAAGAAAGCGCGCGAGGGCGACTCTACGGCCAAGGCCAATCTGCTGCAACTGGCTTATAACCTGGGCCATGTGGATGGCGCTTTGGCAGGCTGTCATAGCATCGGCAGCTATTTTTTCCACGATGTAGACTGTTACGATGCTGGGCAAACGGCCAGTTATAAGGAGCTGATTCTCTCGCTGAAAGACCAGATTGGTCTGAAGATGCTGGAGCAAAGTGCCAGTGGCGGATGGCATCTCGTGTGCCAACGTCAGCCGGGTCTTACCATTTTGGAGTGTCAGGTGAGGGTAGCCACTTTGCTCAAGATTGAGATGGATACCAGTGCCCACGACTTACAAAGGGTAGTCTATTCAACCAGCGGCAGCGCTGACGATCTGGTCTATCTCGATGACGAGTTGTTTGGTGAGCCCATGACCGCCGAGCAGTGCGAGGCCGAGTTTGTCCTACTGAAGCGTCGCGAACGTCTGCGTCAGGAACAAGTTCCCTCAGGCGCAAAGAAAGCCAACAAGCATTACAAGCCTTGGGAAGAGAGTCCGTTGTGGACAAAGCCAACGGATGGAAATGAGGCCTTGGTTGTTCAGCCCGCCGACAGTCGTACGCGGTTTATTTTCAGTGAGTGTATCAAAGAATCGGGCTTAGAGCCTTGGTATCTTACTAAGAAAGGCAGCCGTCATCAATCGCTGAAGTCGGTATTGAGCGTTGGCGCAACGCAACTGCTTTCCAAACCCGAACTGATGGGTGTACTCCAAGAGTTTATGCCCGACAACTGGCAGGATGAGAATATCCAACAGTTGGTTAATGATTTTTACATCAATTACACCGACACAAACCGCAAGATGACCATCTTCGAACGCAGGATCTATGCCCAGAGTTTGCGGATGGAAGACCATTTCGCTGACACAAAACCTCAAGAAGCTTCGGCTGACGCTGAGGAGCTGGAATCGGAAAGCGCCTCGTTGTCCAGTCCATCTTCTGATGATAAACTGGATTTCTCACGGGTTTTTGCCAGCAAACTGCCTCCCGAAATGCCTACCAAACTGCCCAAGCTGCTGGCAATCATTACCCGCAACACGCCAAAGCGTTATAAGGCAACGGTGGCTCAGGCTTGTTTCCCGCCACTGGCCACTTATCCGCAGAACCTCTCGTTTGTCTACATCGACAACCAGGTTCGCGAGCTCCGATTGAACTGTTTGGTAGCGGCTGAAACGGGCTCGGGAAAAGACTCTTGTACCCATCAGCCTCTGGCGCATATCATTGCCGAGATGAAGCGACGCGACGAGGTGAACCGCCAACGCCTACAAGCCTATAATGATGCCTACAATATGAAGGCTGACAACAAACAGGCTCCTCCACGACCCGACGATCTGGTGATTCAGACCATCAAGTCGGATATCACCAAGGCTGCCTTGGTTCAGCGTATGTCAGAGGCTCAGCGCGCTCCGCTTTATGTCAGAATCAACGAGATTGAGCAGTGGGATAAGATTGAAGGCGCCACAGGTCGTAATAATCAGTTTACCACGTTGAAAATCCTTGACGATGAGATTAATGATTTCGGAACCGATCGTGCAGGAACGCAGAGCGTTACGGGTTCCGGCAACCTCCATCTGAACTGGAACGCCAACACCACAATACCCAAGTTGATCAGGTATTTCCGTCATGTGCTCACCGATGGTCCTGTGTCCCGACTCTGTCTGGCAACGATTCCCGTTGAAGAAATTGGTGCCGACATCTCGGTTTTTGGCGACTATGATGAGTCTTACGACGAGGCGCTCAAACCTTATATCGACAATCTGAAGGCGGCCACGGGCATTATCGATTGTAGGCAGGCCAAGAAGTTAGCCAAGGCTCTGAAGCACGAATGTGCCGAGTTTGCCCGTCTGTCGCAAGACCGTACCTTCGATAACCTCACTCACCGCTCCCTGGTGAATGTGTTCCGTAAAGCCTGTCTGCTCTATGCCGCCAACGGCATGAAGTGGGAGAAGACCATCGAAGATTTCTGCCGCTGGACGCTTTATTACGATATGTATCTGAAGATGACCCTGTTTGGCGACCTGATTCGTCAGGCCAACGGCGACATCACTCTCAGCAAGCGCGGTCCGAGAAGTCTGCTCGACTTCCTGCCAGACGAGTTCACACTCGACGATGCCATGCTCGTCCGTCAGAAGCGAGGCCTCGACGCAGAGCATACCAAGGATATGATCTACAACTGGAAGAGTCGTGGGTATATCTATCAACTATCACCTATCAGTTTTAAAAAAGCATCAAAAGATGATACCAAGAGGAATCAGGAACAATAATCCGCTGAATATCCGCCGCAGTAAGGATCAGTGGAAGGGCCTCAGGGCCCAGCAGCAGGACGCCTCGTTCTGCCAGTTTGAAACACTTGAGTATGGTTGGCGCGCCGCCTTCTACCTGCTCACCCGCACGTACTATCACAAGTATCGGTTGTTTACCATCCGTAAGATTATCGGCAAATGGGCGCCGCCCGGCGAGAACAACACCGAGGCGTACATCCAGAACGTGAGCCGACTGACGGGCATCGCGCCCGACGAACCTATCGGTATTCCGTCTGATCAGCCCGCCCGCTGGATCATGCTCGGCCTCGCCATGGCCATCCAAGAGAACGGCCCAGAGTCCATCGACTACTTCGCCCTTCTCCGAGGCTGGACCCTCTGCCGCCAGGATCTCTAACTAATAGTCACCTCCGGGTGGCTATTATTTTTCATACCTTTTCTTACATATTATTTGTTTCTTCAAAAATATTTTGTATCTTTGCAGCATCAAAGTATCAATAACAACTAAAAGAACAATGAACAACGCAGATTTTTGGGCATCCATACACGCTATTATAGCCGAGGGCTTTACGCCTGAAGGTCTGCTTAAACTGGATAGTTATGCAGAACAATTCATTAGTGGAAAGTTGGTTTATCAACGATTTTCACCGCAAGAACAGCATGGCTGCTCAGCGGGAGGTACAACAAATGTCATTGCATCCCTGCTCTCGGGAGCAGAAGCTGGCACAGATTCGCAGAATCAAGGAGCACTCAGCGACTACCAAAGAGAGTGCCAACTTGGAGCGCAGCAAGAAGCTGTAATCGAGCAGTGGGCAAAGGCCGTTGGATTATGGACTGAGTGTGTCGAAGAGTCGTTGCCCCAAAACCTTGGAGAACAGATTGCTGAGGGTGGCGAGGCTGTCGTTTATGATCATGGCTCCACGCTTATCAAGTCCATTGGTCTCGACTATTTCATCCAACCCATCTTCGCGCTCGATAGGATTTCACTTCACAACACCTATTTTCCTGAGACAAGGCTCACAGTACTTGGTTTTGGACGCGACAAACGTGGCGAATTCAAGATTATAGCTGAGCAACCTTTTATTGATGGCCAGCCTGTGAGCGACGACGAAATTGTCGTCTACATGCGTCAAATGGGCTTTGAACTAAAAAATCCTCGCAACTGGACCTACACGACTCCAGACATCTATCTCAGCGACATGCATGATGAGAACGTCATTCGTTCCAACCATTCAGACACTATCTTCGTAGTTGATTGCGACATCCGTATCAACACCCCAGAACTGCGCCAAGGCGGTACCAGAACGTTGTCAACGGAGGTGCGATTTGTGTAGGCAATAGATAAGCAAGAATAATCCTCGACCGTGGATATGATGGAACTGTTTGGTTTCAACTAAGTAATAGCAATAAATGTAGATTATGACAAAATACATTGCAGAAATACTAAAACTTTTAGGTGTTGACTATTTGGATTATAAAATTGACAACTTCTGGGAAGAGAGTACAAACAAAAATATTATTAGTTTACTTCCTAAGAATAAAGAGTATAATCCAGATGATGTTATAACCATTTATTGGGAAGAAGATAGCTGCTATTTGCATATAGAGAATAATTTGGAGATTGACGAATATGGTCACATCTCCGTGGCTAATCCACTTTTCAAGGAATTCTCTTTACCAGTATTAAATCTTTCTCTTTCGCCAGAAGACATACTGAAATTATGGCAAAACAACAAAGAAAGCATTACATGTTTTGATGAAAGATTTGGATCAATATATACGACAGAAGTTCCTGATTATAATTACTCTCAAACCTCTGATAAGATTTCTCTAGGTGAGGATCCTGAGATTGAAGAAGAAGGACTTTCTTTAAAGAGTAAAAGATTTGGACGTAAACGAAAGAATTAGCTAATTTAGATTATGATATACGATATAGATGATAGATTCCCCATTTATGGGAATTGGAAATATAAAGGTGAGACTATCCGTGAGGTCTTACATAAAGATTCTGGATACGTAAAAGACCTTATTATGAAAAGCGATAACTTCGCACTATCAGATAGCTGCTTCTCAGAAGCCATGATTATAACTAAAGGACATCATGAAGACTGGGTAAAGCCAGAGAATCCCAAAACTATTTTCGATGAACTAAAACCGTATGCCATACCTTATGGCTTTGATTTCAGCAACGTAGAAGTACAAGAAAAGAACAGAAAAAAACAGTGATTCCTATAGTAAATTATGTCATCTAAAGATACGATAAAAGTTATACTTGTACTTGTGGCATTTGTTGCAAGCCTCAATATAGTTTGGGACATTTTCTCTAATGTTTCTGAAGTGATAAAGGATCATCCATTTGCAATAGGCGTACTTGTTATCGTAATAATTTCATTATTTGTTTTAAAAGGCAGTAATGAAGATAAGTGATCATCATCTTCGAAAGATTTTTTTGTAATATAGAGATTAATTCAAGATATGTGATATTTGTAATGAAGAGGAACTTCATATGTGGGATTTTACAGAAGAAGATAGAACCAAAATAGAGGCGATATATCAACAATTTCGACCTCTTATACCAGAGGTGCCTGAGAAGAAACTATACGATAGGATTTATTCTGGCTATTGTTGGGGGGAAGGTGGTTTTCGCTTGATCTTTATAGAAGACTGGGAAAGAGTTTTTGGATTCAGAAATGATTTACCTTCTGAATCTGTATTTGATAGCTGGGAAGATTATGATAGGTACAAAGGTGATTGGTATGTGAAAAGCAGACTTAACAAATAAAGTATCAGGTATATGGCAAACAAAATATTGATTATAGGAGTTGGATCGGCAGGGGTAATCGCTGCTGATAAGATGAATCTTCCAAATAGCAAGAAATTGTTTATAGATTCAAGTTTACGGATATTGAATGAAGTAAAATCCGAGGGTGACAAGATCGGACTAATCTGTGGAGCAAGGCCTAAATGTCCATCGTTATATTGCAATTGCTTTAACAAGCCTGATTTCTGCAGAGAAGTCGTAGCTGACTATGAGGAAGAGATAAGAGAGTGTATTAAGAACGCGTTTGAAAAATAGTATTCACCAATATATGTTCGTATCTTTTTTTGAATACCAAGACATACTATCCCATAGATGATACGTTAAAAAGGACGATACATGATTTGAGAGAAGGATAGAAAATGAAGAAGACATTATTTTTAGCGTTTATCCTGTTTTTGCAAGTTAGTGGATATGCTGTAACTGTTAAGACGTCAGCGAATATCAATGTTTACTATCCAGAATATTCGAGAATAGATCTGGTGTGTGACCAGATGCCAAAGGCGGCTCAAAAGGATGTGGATTTTTGTTGCGAGGCTGCATTTACAGGAGAGCTGCTGGAAGAGTTTAAGCATTCTAACATTGCGGATAACCATATCTGCGATGGGAAGATGATAAAGGGCTATCGCTGCAAGGCTAATACTGGTAGCTTTGTGTGGGGTAAAGGCAAATGGAAGTTCATGAGAAAAGATGATTTCCCTGCAGAAGCTAATGGCTGGAATATGGGCTTTTGTCAGATGCTGATTATCAAGGATGGTACCACAAGACCTATTGGGGCCAAGATGAAAAATTACAAGAATATATATAGGGCTCTATGTGAGAAGGATGGGAAGCTATGCATCATAGAATCAAAGAAGGTGGTGACATATGAGTTCTTCGTGAAGTGTTTGAGTGATTATAAGGTAACTCATGCTCTCTATCTGGATATGGGAAGAGGTTGGAATTATGCCTGGTATCGAGATAAAGCAGGAAAGGTGGTAGTGCTTCATCCCGAGAGCAAGATGGCACCCAGCTACAAATACAGGACCAATTGGATTACTTTTTATAAATGAAGAACGAGGCTTGCATCCCTGCAGGCCTCGCTCTCGTTCTAACAAACAAACAACTAACTCAATCAAATGAAGAAACTACTAACTAATTAACTAAAGCCAAACTTATGTATGAATCAAATTTCTGATGCAAAGATACGGGGATTTGGGGATGATTCCAAAGAAATAGCTGTTTTCTTCTTTCGTTTGTTGCGACTGAAAGCCTGATTTGCGACAAAGAACCAGAAGGATCTTCAAATCTGTCGGAAGGAAAAAAAAGCTCGCGCGAAGCGAGCCTAATTGTGATATCTATCATCTATCAGCTATCAGTTGATATAATGTGTCAGATGATTAACGTGCTTGGACGTATTTGTGGAGCGTCTTGCGGACGGCCCCTGATCCTCATCAGATAACTGGCCCCTGATCCAGAGGATGCCCCCGCCGCTGCGAAGCGCCGGGGCTTGTTTGTTTATATAATAATATGAAAAACACCACGGAGGGTTGCCAATCGGCTGGAGGTGTGAAACCTCCAAAGAGAAAACTTCAATAAAATTTGGTTTTTTGTTCGGTTTGCACTATCTTTGCAGAAATTATTATCAACTATACAACAAATATGAATAGAATTAAGAGAAATGTGGTAGTGGCCGTGATGATGGCTATGGCGATGGGCACAGAAGTGGCAGCGCAGGGGTTTGCGGGTGCGCAGAAGGTGGATTTCCCCGAGGGATCGTACTCGCCCGTGACTAACGTAAACCGCAATGGTTTTCCGCGTGTGTTGAAGGATAACAGCGTGATGTTCCGCACGATGGCGCCCCAGGCGACGGACGTGAAGGTGGACATCTGCGGTACGAAGTATGACATGGTGAAGGACGAGAAGGGTGCATGGAGCGTGACCATTCCGCCACAGGTGCCTGGATTCCATTATTACTTCCTGACCGTGGACGGGGTGCAGGTGGTGGATCCTGCCAGTCAGACGTTCTA
>JAEEGL015701831.1_pt1 | contig 10393 bp, 11 predicted proteins | sample 9134231 | NCBI WGS metagenome assembly JAEEGL01 (sample SAMN16246548, study PRJNA631951) | gut metagenome | biome: gut microbiome; feature: rumen; material: fiber-attached | host: Bos | place: Iran: Karaj | collected 2018-10
CAAGGCACAGACTGAGGCCACCAAGCAGCATAAGGAACAGATCGAAGCCATCCAGAAGCAACATAAGGAGCAACTGGAGAAAACCAATAAGCAGAATGAAGAATTGCAGAAGAAGCTAACAGAACTGACAAAGACACATTCTGAGCAGATGGGAAAGCTTCAAGGTCAACTAAAGACACAGACAGAAACCAGTGCCAAGCAGTCCAAGGAGTTTAATGAGAACCTGAAAAAGATGCAGGACACCGTTAGTCAGCAGCAAAAGTCGATGGAAAAGCTAACAGCCCAAAACACTCAGGCTGCAAAGGATCTCAACGATGCTAAAGATAAGGCACGTCAACTGGAGAAACAACTGGAGGAAGCTTTACAGAAAAATAAAGGTTGCTCATCGGGGTGTCTAGGTATGATAGCAGCCATTATCAGTATTGCTAGCGTTGCATGCTGGATTGTGTGTTTGATTATATAAGAACATGAAATATTTAAGCTTATGGTAAATAAATACTGGGATCCAAAATATAGCGAATTAATTGATCGGCTCGAATCATGGAATGCCTTAGAGGAAGGTTTCTATGACAATAAAGATTTAAGAAGATACAAAAAGTACAAATGGCACGATTTATCCGAGGCTCAAATGGAGGCTCAGATAGAAAAGGCAAAGGCCGATTTTGAAAAGTATTTCTATTGTCCTGATTGTGGAAGGAAATCTCTTTTGAAGGATGCTGTAATTAAGAGAAAGGTGATGAACACTTCATTAAAACTGGACAATGCGGTTATGCCAGGCTGGATGAAGATCCAGGCTTCTACAGAGTCATGTCGTTTGAGATTCTGTCCTGAATGTGCAAGCAAGACTTATGAGAGACTTACCGATGGAGAGTTTAGCAGAGCATATGATGGTAATGCCTTTGTCGGCTTCGACAAGAAAGGACAAACCTCCGCAAATTCTGGCTGTATGGTCATTGCAGCCACTCTTTTCTCGGTTGTCAGTGCCGCATGTTGGTTATTATGCATGATTGTATAAAGGACTTAATGAAAAAATGATGTTTATGACAATGGGATGATCAAGATAGTATAATATGAAAAAGTTAGTTGTAGTATTTGCTGCCAGCTTTATGATGTTTGGTTGTGAGAAATCCGTTATTAGTGAGGGATTCCCAGAAATGGAGGGCTTCTATGTCGAATCATGCGGATTGTCTACCGTTACAATAGATAGTGTTAAGTTGTTCTCTGCAAAGGTGAGCAATTTCACTGCTGAGTACCCTGAATCAAAAAATCATTCATTGTACCCGAAGATCCAAGAGAACATCAATACAGCCTCCCTTCGTATAACTATAGAATGTGATACAACATGGGACGGAGAGACGCATATTAACTTCTAAGCAATATGGTAGATCATATATCTATAGATGTGACGGACGCAAAACAGAGTGCCGTGCCAAAAGACAAGTTCCGAATTAATAAATACAATTTTGGAACACCATTTGAGGATTTAGTTCATAATACTGCCCCCTATCTTCATTTCCAGATTTTACGTCCGAAAGATGAAGAACAGAGGGATAAGGCCATCGCATATTTCAAAGAACACGGCAAACTTTATACAGCCTTCGTTAACAGCCTTGATATTTTGCTCTATATCGGATGTACTGAGAGCGTATATATAAAATCCACTATGGCAGAGGTTAAGCCCGATGAATTCAAGTCAATCATGGCTCAGGCTGCTCACTGGTATAGGTTTTATGGGAATGATTTTTCTAAAGACGAATAATTATGGATTACAAGTTAGTGAAAGACGAAGACGGTTTTTATAATACCAAGTTGCAATTAAATGATGGACGATCATTAGCTTGGTTCCATGAACCATATCAAGATGTCAAACCTTATCTGGATTTCATTTTTAATCATGTCTCTAACTTCTGGGATGAATTTTCAAATGAGACAGCATTAGTTAATAGTATTATTGATGAAGATAAGAGAATCATATTAGATCCTGAAACTATTACAGGAAGTGACCGCGCAATCTTAAAGGGATGCGGTGGCGAACTCAAATTGTCACCGGATTACGATGGATTATACGAAATACGCTACAATGGTTCTGATATTGATAAATATGACGGCAGGTTATATGTTAATGCAGGCAATACTCTTGAAATGAAATGTTTTGATGATACTGGCATATTATACAGGATTAGCACATTTTATATTTCTGACGTGTCTCGCTTTAGATCTATAAGCGACAAAGACACATGGTGGGAAAATACCCGTGCTATGGAAACTCAAATTCCACAGGAGGTATATGACAGGGTCGTTGCTTTAGGAATACCAGCAGAGTATAATAAAAGGTTCGGAGATATTTCAATAAAAAAGAATGTTGGTGTTTATCATGTAATCAAATATAACGATCGATATTATAATTGCCTAACGCAAATAAATATGGCTCATACAATAAATGAAGATGGGTCTGTTCTCTCCACAAAAGTCTTTGAAGTATACGAAGATTTGTTTAAGGAAAGTTCTTCTAAAGCAGATATTAACACTATAATTCAACCTACAATAAAAGACTATATAACTTCTATAACGAAAGGTTGTGAGTCTTTTTCTACGCTAAAGAATTTTGAGCCTGTTTATAGTAAACAGGGGAAACCGATTGCAAACCAATGGGGCAACACTTATGACTTTAAAATGAAGGATAAGAGAACAAATAAAGTATATGCTCTAAAAGTTTTCGCTAAAAACATAAATAAATTATCAGAGAAATACAAAAGTATTGAATCATATTTTTCTGAAATATACAATTATGACTCTGCTTTCGTGATTCCTAGAGTCCTAGATAAAGAATTATCAATAAATACAGGAATAGGGACTGCTAAAGTTCCAGTTGTTCTTTCTGGATGGTCGTGGGGCAATTCATTAGCTTACTATGTAAAGAACAACTATACAGATCAGGTTAAAATGAATATGCTCTGCTATAATCTGAGTATTCTGTTTGGGCGGCTAAGGAGCAAACAGTATGCTCACGCTTGCATAAATCCCAGGAAAATTTATATAGACGAATCTAATGGAATGATTCAGTTGTTCGATTATGACAATATGATACTTCCAGAATATCAAGAAGTCATTTTAAAGCAGACAGATGAGAATTATTCATTTCCAAGAACTATCTCTTACAATTCAGAAAATGCAGATGATTTTGCTATAACAACTATTTTATTATCACTTAAAGCAATTGCCATTGAACCAACACTCTGTAATACTGATGTAAATAATAGCTCGTTAATTTTTCAGAAATCGGATTTTTTGAATATTGCTCAATCTCCGCTGACACCAAAATTGCCTATACTGCTAGAAGATCCTGATTTTAGAAGACTTTATTCGCTTTTTGTTACAGTCATAGATAAAGGTGTCTTGACAAATGATCAGGCGAAAGGTTTGCGATTAAATAATCCTTATGAAGAAACGGCTAAGAACATCCTGTCAGAAGGAGAAATTTTAGAATCTTCTAAGAAATATAATGAAGCGGCTGAAAAATACAAGCAAGCATCCTCTATGGGAAACGTTATTGCTAATAGGAAACTAGCTTTTTTATTCGAAAAATTGCTTATTCCCGCTGAACATCCCATAAATATGGCAATGATGTATTTTAGAAGAAATCTAATATATAAAGACCAGATATCTGCCTTCAATTTAGGTGTTCTATGTACTCAGTTTAGGAATTACTACGGAGCTGCTAGATATTTTTATATTGCGGCCTGCCAGGGAAATGCGATAGCCCAGTGTAATCTTTCATATGCATTTGAAAAAGGTTTAGGCGTTAAAAAAGATTTGGCAGTAGCAGAAAACTATTTATTAATGGCTGGTGAAAGCATGAATGGAATAGCAAGGGATATAGTCTTGAATGCCGTTTTTGGACTAGAGCCATACTATGAACTTATCGAATCTTATAATGACGGATATGGAGGTGGTGGAGCTTAACCCACGTTGTATTGGGGGAATTCCTTTTTTGGAGTTATTGAGGAAGGTGAGCAATCTGAGTTCTGGGATGAAATGACAAACCTTCAGAAAGCAAAGATAGTAAGATAAAAAAGTGAGCATACCATTTCTGATATGCTCCAAATTAGACAATTATCTCATAACCCTTTTCTCGTTTACCCTGGATCGTTCTTTTCTTTTCCTTGCAAACCAAGTAATTCTTTAAATCTACGGCTTTTGCTTTAGTACCAGGGCAACAGTCATCGTAGATTTCTTGCAACAGTATTTTGATTTCAGAAAGAGAGTACCATGATTCGGTAAATGTTTGTTTAACTCGATCTTCTATATTATCTGGCTTCATTATGGCGGCTTTAATAGCTGATTCCTTCCATGAAAGCGCACGTAGCTTTTTGAATCCAAGGGTATTATAGTAAGTTTTGATATTAGTTGGAATCTCTACAATTTGCTGCAATTCCAACTTGCACTCAGGATGTGTTTCAATAAACTCGGCATATCGTTTCATCTTATCCTCAAAAGATCCTGTAAATTGGCGCAGGAAGCTATTAATAATTAATGTGTTCGATGTCTGAGTTTTACTGAAGGTATTATCTACAGAGGCCATAACACGAGTCGCATTTAGATATTGATCCTTTTGAACCTGCCAAGCTCTGATTTCATTTACCATCACATATTTGTTGAAAATCATCTTTGGCATTTTAGTAACATTATCTTCAACTACAGAAATATAATCATTCTCATACATTTCTTTAGCTTGACTATTTTTGTATTTCCTAGCGTCTCTCAACTTTTTCCTATCATCACTACAATTTTCGAAGTCGTTTACTGCTGAAACTGTTTCATCACACTTATTCTGAATCCTCATCTTAAATTCCTTCTCGTCACTCTCTTCATATTTTAATGCTTGCTTAAAGAAGAAAGTGGCACTATACTTGAAGAGGTTCTTTAGTAAGCGCTGCCGTCCCATTATCTGTGCTAAATCTAGAGAAATGTCTATAGCAAGGTTATCCATCCTAATATCACTGAATATATAGGTATAGGCACATGGCGAATAGAAGTCAACCCCCTCATAAGCTGCTTTTGTTACAAAAGTAAAGGGGCAATGTGGCTCTCCTTCTTTTGGAGCGTGGCCGATTGTTAGTTTATCTTTCTTTAATCGTGCATAGTTATTATTAGCAGTAGAGCATATAATATTGACTTCTGATGGGGATAGCTTGTTTTTTTGGATTGTATTAATGATAAAGTTAACGTTATTCACGAAGAAAACAGCCTCATTAGATTTATGGATATTTCCTGTTTCATCCATAGTTTCCTCAAAATATCCATCCTTTCGGTATTTCTCAATAATACTTTGTATTGTTTTATTAGGCGAACCTTCAATATACCGTTTGGATTTGATGTATGTAGGGTGAGTGCTGCTTTCTGGCCATTTCAATTCGATATAATCGAGATTCTTGAATTCGTCGAGTAAGTCTAGGTACTCTTCAAGGTATGGAGTAGCTGACAAGAAAATAACAGATTTCGTATGTGTAGGATGCTGCATAAATTCAGCTTCAGTATCTCCACGAAAGGCTGCATCTGTGAAAATCGTCTGGAACTCATCTACAACAAATCTAAATTTATCCAAAACACCAATATCTGATAAGCCCTGAATTACATGTTTCGTTGAGTCATATGTAACTATTATCTTGGGTGCCCTATTCCCACAAAACACTGGAGATATGCTTCTTACATAATCTTTCATATTCCGTATTTTATCAATCACGGCAATATCTTTACCTTCATATGACTCAGATCCAAAAAGATGTACTATACCTTTAAACATTCTGGAGTTTGCCTTACATAAAGCAAGTTCAACTCTCGGCACACATAATACAGTTGGAATATGATCATCCAAAAATAATGTTGTAGCACCGCATCCTGTCATTACTTTGTTGAAAATACAATAATCTGGAATATTATTAAGAATCTCTGGTATTTGAGTTAAGTAATATATTCTTTCTGGAATTGAAATTATTTGTTTATTCATATTTTTAATTGTTTCATTAATTAAGTTTTGACGATACGAAGTCCCAATGGCATCATAAGCGGCGAAGCCTAGAGATACGCAAAACAAAACTATTTTCTATATCTTGAAGTGTCCCCAAATAAAAAAGGGACACTTCCTCCTATATCTAAGAGAATAAATATTTCTCGGTGGAAAAAAGGGACACTTTGGGATTTCATATCATCTGTAGAGTTACTATTGTCCCTTTTTCTCTGTATCAAATTTATATCTATCTCGTCCATAATCATCAATATTATAGCTATATCCACTAAGAGCATGATTGATAACTTCATTTTTGGTTAATCCTATATCAGTAAAGATTGGGATTAACCAACTTAATGCCTTGTCTAATTCTACACCCAATTGACATAGCCTTGATGCAATCATAAATACGCCATTAGCTCTTGAATGGCCGTCTCGTAAGAAGAACTGTCCGTAATATTTCCTATAATATTTCTCCTGTATAGCCAATATCGTTTTATCGGATCTTAGTCTTATCACGTCTTTGAAAGCCAGAATATCAATCAATTCATCATAGCCTTTAGGGATAGCCATGTTGGGATTCGATTTGCTTGGGGTCTGATCTTGATATGATGGATCGTGTACAAAATGATATGGATTATAATTTTCTTTAACTACGATATTGGGATCATAACAGATGTATTGTCCTCTAGCCAAATCAAAAACCCTACTATCGGTAACGTTTGGAATCATAAACTTGGCCAGGAGCTGCTGATACATTTCTTTATGGTAAGCGGAATCGGTATTATCATGCATTACTATTGCTTTCAGCCCACATCCGCTTGGTGTTCTGAATATGGCATGAACACAGTCCGTATAGTATAATCTCCTGTATATATTTTGCAGATCTACCTCGTTTTGGAAATTGTCGAAATCCATAGCGACGAATGACGAATACTCCAGAAGGCAATTTTGACTTTTCATTGAGAATGTACCGTTGATCATTGCTACAGGCAGATGACACTTTTTCATTCTATCTCTCGTGTCTTTGTCATTGATGGCTCTAATATAACCAGTAATTCCTTTACAGTCTCGTCCATGATAGACACCACTTTTAATATACAAGATTAAATCATCTAATGTTTCCTCAAACAATCTGTTAGAATGAGTAATATTGTCTGATGTTGATATTTTCCTATTCATTTTATTACTGTGTTGAAAAGGGGAAGCGGAGATTATTAATATCTCTGTCCCCCAATGGTTTAGCGGATAAAATGGAATTCTTCATCTAGTTCTGCCTGACGTTTTACTTTGTCAGCCTTCTCTTGATTTAAGTATTCCTGGTATTCTACACAATCCCTCTCTACCCATTCAAGATTAGAAGCCTCGACATTGCGATAATTATGGTCTTTATGTAACAATACAGGATCCTTTAAGTTTTCTGGATAGGGTAAGAATGTTTTTGCTACAATTTCATCCAAATGTAACCTTTGCGTTTCTCCCCTGCCGTAGCTGTTTGTGTAATTATACTCGAAGAATCGGAATATTGGTACATGTCTATCTACATCGCAATCATAAATATAATCACGAGTAGGAACAACTGTACCATCCTTTTCAACCTCTCCTTTGTCTGAGATAAAGTAACCATTCCCAACAGCTCTTTTGCCAGATGGGGTTACTACTTTTGGATCGGTAGTGTTATGTTCGCAATAATCATATAGGGAACCCCATTTCAGGTTGCTTTTATGACAATTGGCCTTATTATTATCTAAGTGAATTACATAACTCTGCCAGGGCTTCCTGTGGCAAAAACATGTAGCAACAAGGAAGTCAACATTCAATTGATTATGATTGATATTTATGTATTTGTCCCCATCATTATCTACGTTTATTTTAGGATTGCTATACTTATCGGGATAGCCATTTTTACCTTTTACAATTCTTTCTAACTTAGCGCCATCTTCATAAACAAAAAGACCTGGCACTCTATAAAATGCTCGTTTCTCCATTTTCTAATTATTTTCATTATACTTAAATTAAATACAATTTCTCGATAGGATGCAGCGTAGTGTTTCCCACCGAGACAGTAACACTCTTGCTCCAGACTGGTTTAAAGTCTGGTGGCATCGTGTATTCAGACACAAAGACAGTATGCCCTTCCTTTGATTTCGTCCTACACCAGTCATAGAAACGTGGGTAGTCGAAACCTCTTGAAGTGCTATAAGCCGTCGTGTCTTTGTATGGGGGATCACAGTAGATAAGCGAGTTCTTTGGGATTATCATACTCGAATAATCTCCACTCTGCCACTCGATCCTCCGAAGATAAGGAATTTGGGCTTGTATGTTTCTGATGTTCTCGTCTATGTAGTCTCTTCCAGCAACATTGTGACCAGAATAACCGCCCTCAAAGAAGCGTCCGTTCCGTGAGGCCATGAATCCTACCCAACCGATCAGTGCATCATCATACTTACCATCGTTGGCATGATATGAGGCTCTAACCTGTTTATAGTAGTCCTTTGGTATCAGGAGGGGAGGCTTCCAACCGCTATTAGTCAAAGCCTCCCACATGGCGATTAGGTAACGGTTATTGTCATTAGCTATACGCCTGACATCTTGTGGGATCCTCTGAATAACCGAACAACTACCGCAGAATGGTTCCACATAGCATTGGCATTTCTCTAAGGCTCCAGTGATTAAAGGCAGTATATACTTGACTATTCTATTTTTGTTACCTAAGTACTTCATACATCGAACTTCACCACCACATACATTCCATTGGTTGTGTACCAAATATCCTCCATGATGAATGAATCCCCACCTAGGGCATCAGAGTTCTTTTTCCACATATTCCCAAAGAAACTCTTTGTCAGGAGTTTCTTATATTGCTTTAAGTCGCCCACAAACGGATAAGGGAGTGGGTTGTCGTAATCATTATCACCTGTAATGGAATAAGCTTGAAGGCTGCTTACATATCCTGGTTTTACATTGTCATTTTCCCAGTCCTCACCATAAAGAAATACTAATAGAACCTTTCCTAATTCATCTGTCGGGAGGACATCGAATTTAATTTTTATACTAGTTCTCCTTGCATATTTCTCATTCAATGTTTTAACCATATCCCCATTTCCGTTAATAGCGTCACTAATGGGACGGAGGTCTCCAAATAGTAGAATGTCTCTTGTCATTTGGTTTTTCTTGATTTAATAGTTAGTGTTACTCCGTATTTATCTTTCAAACAACTTCTCAGGCCATTATACGCATCAATCCTTGGACGATGCCTTGGTACTATGGTTAAGAGTTCCTGCAGGGTTGTTTCAATACAGAGTCCGTTTCGTAGTTCGCCCCACTTTCCTGTGATGGCCTTGATGTCAGATTCATACTTCTCTGACCGACTTGCATTTGCGGTATCGACAGGTGCAAGACCTATTTCCTGCCGCCCTGCCCAACTCCTATATGTGCCGAACAGGGAATTTAAAATATTCATCATCATTTCAGGAATAAGGAGTTGAATGGCGATTACCAGCAAAATAGCGATGTACGAAATGGGGGTATGTAAACTGTCAAAACACAAAAGCAGATGGGGGGTACATGAATAGCTATACCCCCTCCCCATGAAATAGTGTTTACAATTTACAAAATGCTTGAAACCCTAGTGTATGCCGTCATTATGGAGGTAAAGGGATGTGTAAAGATAGGTGATAGATTTACAGGCCAACAATGTAATGAGGTGCAGCTGCTTTACATCCAAATTTACAACTGCACCTCACAAAAAAGCTCAGACCATATTCGATCTGAGCCTTTGATTTACATATTTGTGAACCTATAATTCTTTGTTACGTTAACAAGCGTTCCTGATTCAAATTTGTATTGATCACCTTTCATCGTGATTATCCCGTTGTTATATTTATAGGGGATCTTCTCGTATTCGCCTATATTATATTGCTCACGTAGTATTTCGTGCATTTTCTTTTTCTTAATCTTTTTAGTTTCATCATAACCTGCTCGAATCAATTCTTGGCAGGTATTGTCTGCATCGAATATTAGAACTACTGTTATAATAATGTCACTTGCTTCTGGTTGTGATGTTTGATTCACATCATATACAGAAAGTGGAATTTTGGCTGTGAATGATTTGTGTTTCATATTCTGACTATAGAAGTCTAGAAACTCATTCTCGCTTTTATTATCTGGAACCTCTATAAAATGTGACTTAGCTTTCAGTTCGTCAGCAGAAGAACAGTATTCAATGACACGTTTCTCGATGTTTTTTTGATACCCACAAAAAACAGTACGATAAATCCAGTTGCCATGGCTGTCGTATTTGTAATTGCCATAAATTTCATGGTCATTAGATGGCTTTCCTACTTGGCCACATGTAACTTTCTCAAGGTCTCCTTTGTCATTGTA
>JAEEGL016670042.1_pt1 | contig 10393 bp, 8 predicted proteins | sample 9134231 | NCBI WGS metagenome assembly JAEEGL01 (sample SAMN16246548, study PRJNA631951) | gut metagenome | biome: gut microbiome; feature: rumen; material: fiber-attached | host: Bos | place: Iran: Karaj | collected 2018-10
CAGGACATAGGTGTCGTTGACGTCATTGATGATATTGCCCCAGGAAGCGAACGGGAATTTGACGCCGAGTCCCAGGAAGGAAAGCGTCGCCTCCGTCAGGATCGTGGATCCGAGACTCATGGTGCTGATGACGATGAGCTGCGGAATGACGTTCGGGATCAGGTGCCGGAAGATCCGGCGCGACGCCCGGATGCCGGTCGCCTCCGCCGCGGTCATGAATTCCTGTTCGCGAAGCGAGAGGATCTGGCCTCTCACCATGCGGGCGATACTCGGCCACCCGAGGAAGCCCAGGATCAGCATCAGGTAGATCATACGGATCTGCGGATCTACGTGGAGCGCATCCATCGCCGCGCCGAGGATGATGATGATCGGCATCGAAGGGATGCAGTAAAAGATATCGACGATACGCATGATCAGGTTGTCGACCCAGCCTCCGAAGTATCCGGAGACGCCGCCGAGCAGGATGCCGAGGCCCGTCTCGATGATGACGACGATGAACCCGATGTACAGCGAGACGCGGCCGCCGTACATGAGTCTCGTCAGCATGTCCATACCGTTGCGGTCCGTTCCGAGCAGGTGCTCTTTGCTCGGGGCACTGTACTTGTCAAAGATCCTTGTCTCGACACTCTGCAGAACGGACCAGCTCTTCGTCGCCGCATCGTAGCTGATCGTATAAGCCGCCTCCGTGCCGTCTGTGTCCGTGAAATAAAAGCTCTTTTCCCCGTCCTCGATCGCGGAGATCAGCTCCTCTTTGAAGGACCTCGTCAGAAAGACGTCGCTCATGATCGGCTGTACGATATAGCGGCTCGCGTAGGCGATCTCTTCTCCGTCTTTGTAAACGGTTCCGTCCTCGTCAAGCTCGTACTCGCTGCCCTCGTAGGTAAAGCTGTCCTCGCCGTCGGAGGCCGCCTTCAGGATCTCATGCTGCAGGAGGAACGGGATCTTGTCCGTGCCCGTCGAACTCGAGACGATGCTGTAGGTCGCGATCGCGACGAGCTCGTCCCCCTCATAAATGGCGAACAGTTCGTCCCCCTCCTGCTCGATGCGGTACTCGACGTCCTTGACCTTGAAGGTGTCCTGGTGCTTGAGCTGCGCCAGAACGAACTGGGCCTGTGCCAGGGACGAAAAGCCGCCGTCAGAACTGTACCTGAGTTCCGTATTCTGAGTGACGCCGGCATACTGCTTGTTCTGATATTCCGAGCGATAGAACAGCTGATCCTCCTGGTACGGCGTCACCATGCCGCCGATGAAGGAGAAGATGAACATGAATGCGAGTATGATGAGTCCCGTAACTGCGACGCGGTTGCGGAAGAATCTCTTCGTGACCAGCGCGCCGGGCGACAGCGTCTTTACTCTCCTGTCGTCATTCAAGGAGAATTCTGCCTGCGCTTCCGTGTTCAGGTTTTGATTTACGTTGTCTGCGCTCATGGATCGAACCTCCTTTCTTTACGAGATGCGGACTCTGGGGTCGACCACAGCGTACAGAATATCGCTGATGAGATTGCCCAGGAGCGTTAATACTGCGAGAAATACCATGTAGAACATGGAAAAGGGGATATCGCCGGAGACCATCGACTGATACGACGTGTAGCCGATGCCCGGTATGGAGAACAGAGTCTCCGTGATCAGGGCGCCGGAGAACAGTCCCGGCAGGGAACCGCCGATAATCGTGACCAGCGGGATCAGTGTATTGCGGAACGCGTGGTGATAGATGACGCGCCGCTCCGATAAGCCTTTGGCCCTCGCCGTGCGGATGTAGTCCGCATTCAGGACCTCCAGCATATTTGTCCTTGTATAGCGCATCAGAGAGCCGACGCTGATGACGACAAGCGTGACGATCGGCAGAACCAGATGATTTGCCCGGTCGAAGAATTTGCCCGCCTGGTCGAGATACTCGTAGTGTCTTCCGATCAGGCCGCCGAGATCGAACCAGCGCAGCTTCACGGCAAATACGAGTTTCAGCAGGGATGCGAAGAAGAATGTCGGCAGGGAGATGCCTGCCAGTGCGAAGACCGTGACCAGATAATCGGTCTTGCTGTACTGCTTCGTCGCCGCCAGAACGCCTAGCGGAATGGCGATGAGAAGCTCCAGAATGAAGGCGATGCCGCCCATGATGAAGGAGATCCAGACAGACTCCTTGAATTTGTCGATGACCGGAACTGTCCATTTCCAGCTGTCACCGAAGTCGCCGCGCAGCGCTCTGCCGCACCAGGCGAAGAACCCGGGGATGATTCCCTTGTCCATTCCATATGTCGCACTGAGCTGCTCCATCCACTCCTCGAAGCTCTTGGAGCCAGGCTGCTGCGACTTCGCCCTCGCCACGGTCTCCAGATAGGAGGTCGGCAGGCAGCGCATCAGCACATAGATGATGAATGCGACGAAAAACAGGATGACCACTGAGATCAGCAGTCTCTTGATGATAAATTTTCTCACGATTTCCCCTCAATACGGAGTGATGGAGCGCACCCCGGGCCAAAGAGATGGTCCGGGGTGCATCTGTCCTTATGACAGGTCCGGTTCAGTTTTCACTGCATCATGCCGGAACTGTCAGTTCAATTCGACGTTCTGGATTTCGTTCAGCCAAGGATAGAAGGTCGTGATATCGGGCGTGACCGTGTCGATATTCACGCGCTCCGTGCTGAAGGTGATCGCGTTCTGTCTCTGGTATACAGGGATCTCGCATGCCCAGTCGATGATCGTGTCAAGGCAGGCCTTGTACATCGCCTTGCGGTATGTCTGATCCGTTGAAGCTCTCGCGTCGAGGATCATCTGATCGAGATCAGGATCTTCGATCTGGTACATGTAATTGGAACCGCCGGGGTTCTGCTGCCCGTTCGCGATGTCGCTGTAGTAGATCTGATACATATCGGGATCCACTGTCGCGCCCCACGCCGCGCACCAGATCTCGCCCTGGCCGGCTTCCAGCGCCGTCCAGAGATCCGAGCTATTGGTCAGGTCGTTGACGACCAGGTTGATGCCGATCTCTGCGAGCGCGTCGTGCGCCAGTGTCAGGATCATGAAGGAAGGATGGTCGCCAGCGCCGTCGCCGGGGATCTTGACTTCATACTCGAGCTTTGCGCCTTCGGGAGCCGCCGTGACCTTGCCGTCCTCGACAGTGTAGCCGGCTGCCTCGAAGAATCCGAGTGCCGCTTCCTTCGCGGCTTCATACTTGTCCTCTGCGGACATGCCGGAAGTGTAGATCGGGTTGCCGTCGACGTCCGTGGAGAACGCCAGCTGGTAGCCGTCGTCTGTCGGCTGGGGAGCCGCCCAGGACGTGTTGGAGATCGGATAGTTGATGACGCTCGCGCGCTCACCGTAATAGGTGTCGATCGCGACGTCGCGGTAGACGGAGAAGATCGTCGCGAATGCGCGGCGGAGGTTCTTGGAAGCATCGGAAGCGGGATCGCCCGCGACGCTCATGTTGTGGGAGTTGAGGCCGATGTAGCCGTAGCCGAGGTTGTCGACGGTATCCGTCGTGACGACGTCGCCGTTCAGTTCGCCGCCGTTCGCCTGCTCAATTGCCGCGACCGCGTCTGTCGTGAAGGAAGGATCCGTCACGTCGATCGTGCCGGTGATGACGCCGTTGAGCTTATCCGCTTCCTGGGTCTCTCTGAACTGAACGTATTTCGTCTTCGGCGCGCCCTGATAATAGTTCTCGTTCGCCTCATAGTTGATGACGCCGTTCTCGAACTTCACGAACTTGTAGGGGCCTGCGCCCATGGGCTCAGTGGTCTTCGCGCGGACGAGAGAAAGATCGCCCTTCGGGAAGCCGAACTGGTTGTTGTCATAGTCATACTGGGCGGCGTCGCCGTAATAGTGCATCGGAGCGACGGGCAGTGTGAGCTGGTAGATGAGGGTCGCGTCGACCTGGGTCGCGACGACGCGGAGCGAGTTGTCGCCGGTCTTCTGAATGCCGGTGATGCTCGGGGCGGATTCGCCGGTCTCGACACCGACCGTATACGCGTCGTAATCCTTCATCAGGTCAAACAGAGAAGAGCCTGCGCTCTCGGTTCCGGAGAGATCTGCGTAATTGCCTTCATAAGCCTCAGCCATTGCTGCGAAGAAATCAGCAGCAGTCGCGTCTTCCTCGAGTTCGAAGCCCCAGTTCGCCGCGCATGCGGAAACAGAGTCTTCTTCTTCGTTGTAGCCGGCTTCCTTGCAGTAGTCGACGATCTCCTGTGCGAAAGCTTCGCCTGCCTGGTTCAGGTCATCCCAGAACGCGGTCTGCTGTTCCTCGGTCCAGAACGTGAAGTCCGTGTTGTCCGGGCCGGCTGCAGCGATCAGGTTGAACAGGGTGTCCATGCCGCTTCTGTACTCTTCCATGCCCTCGATCGGCTGGGAGAAAAGCGTCGTGGAACCATCATATGTGGGATCGCAGACGACATACATGGAGAAGATGACGTCGTCGACTGTGAGCGGCTCGCCGTCAGAGAACGTGATGTCGTCCCTGAGCGTGAAGTCATAGTAGACCGTTCCATCTTCGTTCTCGGTGACTTCGAGGTCCGCCGGGCCATAATAGGTATAGTCCGTGCCGTTATACTCGATCGTCTCGCCCTCGATGCCCTTGTAGATGACCGCGCCCATGCGGTCCATGGAAAGCAGCGGGATCTGGGTCAGAGACTGTGCGTCCTGGTCATAAGCGGTCTCCGCGAAGAACGGGGAGAATTTGCTGGAGAAAGGCGCGTAACCGACGACGAGCGGGGTGTCCGCAGATGCCTTTTTCTCTGTTACCGCTTCTTCTGCAGCTTCTTCCGGAGCTGCCTCTTCGACTGCTTCTGCGGCCTCTTCCGGAGCGGCTGCTTCAGCCTCCTCCTGCGCGGGCTCAGCCGCCGGCTCTGCCTGCTTGCCGGAACAGCCCGCGAGAAGGGATGCGCCCATCACTGCCGCCATAAGCAGCGCGAGCAGGTTTCTTCTCTTGATCATTTCGTTCCTCCTCTTTTTAATTGTCTTTCTTTCCGTGATCAGCGGAAAAACTGAAAACAAATAAGGACACAGCCAATTTCCCTCCGGCACCTGTCCTTATCTGATTTCTTCAATATTGTATCACACTTGCAGCGCAAACTGACTATTTATTGCGTTATCTCTTTATCTAATTATTGCGTTGTCTCTTCGTCCCTGACCCGGAAATCCATGACCGCGGCCTCTTTCCTGATCATGACGGAGGACAGGGTCATCGCCAGTACGCAGGCGAGCCACAGGATGCCTCTCATGGAAAACGGTTTTTCTACCCCCCTTATTGCTTTCAGGATCAGGCCTGCCGCGGCGCAGACAGCGGACGACGCTGTGAGGACCGCTGCCTCCTTCGGGAGGATGAGGAGCGTCCTCCGGTAGATGTACTCTCTCAGCCTCCCCGTGTTCCCGTACTCGAATAGCCGGAGCCCGCACAGCAGCATGCGGAACGAGAAGATGAGCGCGACGGCAAACGGCGCCATCACCAGGATGTGGGGCGGCATGACGGCGGGAGGAAAACACCCGGCTGCGATCCCCGCAGCGATGGGCGCTATGCTCCACAGGAAGAAGCGCTTCCGCACGTGACGGTAGTGAACCTCTTCCAACGCCGTCTCGGCGAATCTTCCTTCATAGGAATAGGAACCGTCGTTCTTTCTCCGGAACAGTTCCAGATAGTCTTTCTTTTTCATTCGATTCCCGTCAGGTCATAGGATGCCAGATACTCTTCCGCCTTCCCGCAGACACCGCGCAGGCAGGCGTCATCGAACGGGCTCTGAAGCCCCGCGTTCGCAAGCAGCTCCGTGAAGGTCCTGCTGCCGCCCTGCTCCGTGTAAGCAATGTAGCGCTCCCATGCCGTCTTCCGGTCCTCCTGAAGGAGAGCCCAGAACTGAAGGCTCACGGTCTGCGCGAGGCAGTAGTCGATGTAGTAGAACGGGCTGTCATAAATATGGAGCTGGCGCTGCCATCCTTCTCCGTCGCTGTAGAAGGGGATCTCTCCGTCCAGCTTCACCCACGGCATGTAGATGCCGAGCAGTTCTTTCCAGACGCCGTGCCTCTGCGCGGGCGTCATCTCCGGCTTCTCGTAAACGATGTGCTGGAAGTGGTCCACCATCGTCCCGTACGGAATAAACGTCAGCGCGCCTGCGAGATGGCTGTAGAGGAATTTCTTCGCGTCCTTTCCGAAGAAGTCCTCTGCCCATCCTTCACCGAAGAATTCCATCGACATCGAGTGGACTTCACATCCCTCCATGCTCGGCCAGATCGTATCCATCGGAACGCGTTCCCTGTTGTACCATGCGGCGAACGCGTGACCTGCTTCATGCGTGATAACTTCGATGTCTCCCTGCGTCCCGTTGAAGTTCGCGAAGATGAACGGCACTTCGTAGTCCGGAATGCCCGTGCAGTATCCGCCGGCCTGCTTTCCCTCCGTAGAGAGGAGGTCCATCAGTTCCCCGTCCAGCATGGTGTGGAAAAACGCGCTCGTCTCCGGAGAGAGCTCATCGTAGAACTTCGTCCCGGCTTTCACGATATCGTCGGGCGTTCCCTGCGGCTTCGGGTTGCCGCTCCGGAACTCCAGGATGTTGTCGGCAAAGCTCATCGGATACGTCTTGCCGATGCGCTCCGCCTGCCTGCGGTAGATCCCGTCCGCGACGGGTACCACATATTTCACGACCGCCTCGCGGAACCTGGCGACGTCTTCCTTCGTGTAGCAGTTGCGGCTCATCCGGTAGTACCCGAGTGTCGTGTAGCCCTCGTACCCGAGCTTTCTGCCCATCGCGTCGCGCAGCTTTACGAGTTCGTCATAGATCCGGTCCAGCTGCGCCTGATGGTCTTTGTACCACTGTCCTTCCGCCTTCCAGGCCGCGAGCCTTCTTGCGTCGTCGCTGTCGTTCTTGAACGGGCTCATCTGCGAGATCGTGTACACACCGCCCTCGAACGGGATCTGCGCGCTCGCGATCAGTTTGTCGTAGCTCTGGGTGAGCTCGTTCTCTTTCTGCATCTCCGGGATGATCGCCGGAGAAAAAGCCTTTTTCGCGATCTCCGCGTTCACGAAGATGAGGCTGCCGTACTTCTCCTCAAACTGTCCCCGGTACGGGCTTTCGAGCAGCGCCTCGATCCACTGCTGCTGATATTCCTGCAGCTGCGGCGCCGTGTTGTTCCACCAGGTGTCTTCCGCGTCGTAGAACTTGTCTCTCGTATCGATCGAGTGACGGATCGAAGACAGCGTCGCCATCGTCTCTATGTGGCGCGTCTCCCTGTCAAAGTCGAGAAAAGCCTTTTCCGCCTCCTCAAAGCTTTCTGCCTTCTTCAGTTCTTCCGTGATCTCCTGAAGACGAGCGGTCACTTCGCTGAGGACCGGCCTTGTGTACTGCATTTCCTTGAATTTCATGTTTTCCGTTCTCCTGATAATATGTTTTGGCACTCCTGCCGCTATTTACTTTTACAGTGTATCGCTTCGCCCCCGAAAAGAAAATCGGGAAGTGAAGTCATGCGGCCGGACTTCTGGCAAAAAAGGTCACGCGATCGGATCACGGCGCCTTGCTCCTTTCGCCCCGGCGGCGCCGGGCACCCCCATGCTCCGTACTGTGTCAGCCAATGCCAGAAAACTCTCTGCCTTGATGACCGCGAGACCCTGCCCCTCGTCGCCCAGGATGACCAGCCGGTCGCCCGCGGAGATGCCGAACAGTTTTCTTGCTCTCGCGGGAATGACGATCTGCCCTTTCTCGCCGACAGTCACCAGCCCGAAGATGTGTTTGCCTTTCGGCGGCACGCCGAGCCCCAGGTTGTCTTCCGGTTCATAATTTGCCAGATCGTCGAGGGAGACGCCGAACAGCTCCGCCAGGAGTTTGCATCTGTCGAGATCGGGGATCGTCTCGCCCGCCTCCCACTTCGCGACGGTCTGCCTCGCAACGCCGAGCTTTTCGGCGATGTCTTCCTGCGTCATCCGGCTCATTTTCCGCATCTGAATGAGGTTGTCCTTAAACATGCTTTCCTGTCTCCGTTTCTTTCTTTGTATTTCCGGTCAGTCCGAGGACCGCCCACCGGTAGCCGGGGATCTTCGAGATGATCTCATACAGACCGTATCCGAAGAGGAACCCAGCCGCAAGGCTGAGGAGATAGCAGACCGGCGCGGGCGCGAGCCCGGGCTTTGCGATCAGCAGCGCCACTGTGGAGATTCCCAGATAATGGAACACATACAGCCCGAAGCTTTTTCGGCTCATCCACTTCGTAAAAGCGCTGCTGCGGTCGCCGAATCTCGCCATACCGCCGAGCATTGCCAGAGATCCGAAGTAGGCGCATGCCGCAAAAAGAGGGCCCCTGTTGATCGGTTTGTCGGCATAGTTCATCCCGCCGAGGATGACGAAGTACCGGACGGTAAAGGCCGTGCAGAGCGCGACACCGATGAGGATCAGCGGGACGGCGTTTTTCTTCAGCTTCTCCATCACTTCATCGTTTGAAAAGACGTAGTACCCGAGGAGGAAGAAGACGAAATAGAACGCGAACCGGTAGACCGACACGATCGGCGTGTTGAGGATCTGTCCCGCTCCCCATGCCGGGAAGAAGAACAGCGGGATCAGGTACAGCGGCATCCCTGCACAGATCTCCAGAAGCTTTCCCTTTTCGACCTTTCTAAGAAGGACGAGCGTCATGCTGTAGAGCCAGAGCAGGTGAATGAACCAGAGAACGCCGCTCCCCGAACAGATCATGATCAGAAACATGACCGGCCCAGGGACTCCTGCTGCCGCGAGCCCTTCGAACGCGCCCCCGAGCGACATGCTCACATATCCCTGGATGAACTGGAAGGCAAGCAGCCCGATCGTGGAAGGGACGAGGAGCTTGGCCGTCCGGCTTTTCACGAACTGCCTGTCCGAGTGCGTATCCAGATAATATCTGGAGCTCATGCCTGCCGCAATAAAGAGCACCGGCATGAACCAGGGATAGACAAAGTACTGAAACGCGTCGTACGGCTGCACCCGGAGGCTCGTGATCTTCCCCAGCCCACCGAGGATCCCCTCTCCGTTGTACATGTACAGAACGTGGTAGATCACGACGATGACGACAGTGATCCATCTGACGTTGTCCAAATAATGTTTTCTCATAAAAAACCCACCTTTGCAATTATTTTTAACATCATCATAATTGCACACAGGCCTGTCGTCCATCAACAAAAGATAACAGGAGGCGGTAGATCCGGTTATTTTTAGTTGCGAAAGCAGCGGACAGACAGCTGCATGCGCTGCTTTTCTTTGCGGAACCGGTACAGATGGATCACGGGTTTTATCCTGAAACACTGGAGCATGTGATCCGCAAGGTGTATAAAGAATTCAGGGGCAGCTTTCTTAGATGCTGCTGCCAGTTCCTCCGTATGGAGAGCAGATAAGGAAAGGATGATAAAGATGAATCTTCCATACCAACCCGATTTTTCCGGTAAAGTTGCCGTAGTCACCGGCGGCGCGGGCGTCCTGTGCCGTGAGTTCTGCAAAGCGCTGGCCCAGTGCGGGGCAAAAGTGGCGGTGCTGGGCCGCACGCTCTCCAAGGTCGAGGCTGTTGCGGGTGAGATCAGGGCGGCGGGCGGCGAAGCCATCGCCGTCGCTGCCGACGTCACCGACGCCGCGGGCGTGGAAGCTGCGCATCAGGCGGTCCTGGACGCGTTCGGTCCCTGCGATATCCTCATCAACGGCGCCGGCGGCAACCATCCCGCCGCCACCGCAGACGACGAATTCTTCTCCATGGATACATACCTTGATCCGGAGAAGAAAAGCTTTTTCGACCTGACAGGTGAATCCTTCAGCAAGGTCTTCGATCTGAACATCATGGGGACACTGATCCCCACCCAGACATTTGCGAAGGATATGGTGGAAAAAAAGAGCGGCTGCATCCTGAACATCAGCTCAATGAACGCATTCACGCCGCTGACCAAGATCCCTGCCTACTCCGCCGCCAAGTCCGGCGTTTCGAACTTCACCCAGTGGCTGGCGGTGCACTTTGCAAAAACGGGGATCCGCTGCAACGCGATCGCGCCGGGCTTCTTTGCCACTGCCCAGAACGCGAAGCTGCTGTGGAAGGAGGACGGGACGCCGACTGCCCGCACCGGCAAGATCTTAATCGCCACGCCCATGGGCCGCTTCGGAGAGCCGGACGAGCTTGTGGGAAGCCTGCTGTTCCTGCTGGACGGGAACTGCTCAGGTTTCATCACCGGCGTAGTACTTCCTGTCGACGGCGGATTCAACGCGTATTCGGGAGTCTGATCCATGGAAAACTATCTGATCGCAAAAACCGAAAAGGGCCTTCGCCGCGATGAGATCCGGCACGCCCTTCTGGCCTCCCTGGAGGGAAGAACGGTCCGGAAGGCTCTGATCCTTCCGCCGGACTTCACGCGTTTCCACTCCGGCGCAGGCTATATCACAAATGTCTATTATCACGCTCTGGCTGAACGCGGAGC
>JAEEGL016896671.1_pt1 | contig 10393 bp, 10 predicted proteins | sample 9134231 | NCBI WGS metagenome assembly JAEEGL01 (sample SAMN16246548, study PRJNA631951) | gut metagenome | biome: gut microbiome; feature: rumen; material: fiber-attached | host: Bos | place: Iran: Karaj | collected 2018-10
CAGACGTATTTTTGTAGTCTTATCAAGAAAGCCGGTCTCCTGAATCTGGAATCCGTTGTCATCAACAAAAAGATGGAAGCGGTAAAATGTGGTCTCACGGTTTCCAAAGCAGAACCATATCTGTATTCCAAGCCCTGGAGCATATTCAGAATTATTTTCAATATCATAAATACCACGAAGCAAAAGCTCGCCGCAGTTTACAATTCCGCCGGCCTCAGTCTTATAGCTTGTAGTAACACATTCAAGAATATCAGAATCAGGAAGATAAACATCGCCGCCGCTAAGCTCAAGCACAACCCGAACAAAAGGCCTTGCATCTACATCGCGAATCTTAGTTTCAACTTCAGGTGGTAACTCGTAAAATCTCATAGCACCACCGTTGTATTCTGTTCCTGATTGCGAATATTAAAGACAACAATTCCGCATACTTCAAACTTCTGGAAGCAGAGCACAGTATCCGCGCAGTTGATGTCAGCCATATCATCAAGAGGCTTTAAGTCATAGAGGTCCAGCCAGATTCCGTTACTGACATCAAGCTGGATTGTAAGCTTTTCAATTGTATTTTGATTTGGATAGTGTTCTGTGTTTAATGGGAAGTAAAGAGTAATCTGATATTTCTTTTTTTCAGTGAATTTGCCTGTAAGTTCAAAGCGGTAAACAAGAGGCAGAGTTTTCAAGTCAGCAATTACAGAGTGACCGTCATAATAAAAAGTACGGCACTGGCTCCACGGTAAAGAGGGTGTAGTTATATCCCAGCTTGTAACGTAGGAGTCATCATTTTCTTTTACATCAAATCGGAAATAAAGAGGCTCGTTGTTTTCTGCCCGGAGTTCAAACTCTTTTACAGAAATATTTTTATAAGTGAGTTTTTCGCAAACGCGGTCTACAAGAATATCAAACTTGTCGTCTGAATAAAAAAGCAAAAGGAACAAAGCAAGAATATTATTATATTCAAGTCTCGTAACTACGCAGCCAGTAATAGACTTGCCGGTTTCAACAAGCTTCTCTCTGTTCCTTAAGCCAATCACTCCAGGCAAAGCATAGCCTTTGGACGCAGTGCGTACAGTTTCCTCGCTGTATGGTAGTGGATAATAATCGCCGTCTTTTGCTATCGTCAGTGTGCAGTCTCTGCCTTGAACTTTCATAGCTCAAGTGTAAGCCCAAAACACCCTGCAAAAAGGTTAAGAAATTTTAACCTTTTGGGCAATTTATTTAAGATAATTATTTTGTTGGGAAAGATTTTCTCAATCCGTAACTAACTGCATTTTGTTGAAAAGAACAGATTTGTCCATTTATAAGAGGCTTGGTTAATGGATTATTAAGAGCATATGTACATTTATCAAAGAATGGACAAATTCTATCAAAAGTACAGCAACTTCCATCTGTATTAAAAACGAATTCATTCATACATTGTATTTCAATAAAATGAAATAAGGCCGTCTGCTCCTCTGTTGTCATTTGAATTTTTGATAATACACTGTATTGGTTTTTATTATTTATTAGTATAGGCGAAATATTAAGTGCCATTAGTGAACAAATACAAAATAAAGTTTTATTTGATTTTAATGTCAGCGGAAATGATAAAAAATATGGAGTATTTAATCTCATTTTTTTGTAGAATTCAATAGTGTTAATAATCCAATCTGCTGCAAATTGAATTTTATTATAATTAAATGAATTTTTTATATTATCTTTAGCCTCATCAAATGTTTTTTTCCAAAAATTAATAAGAGTATCGCCTTTTATTTGCATATTGTTATAACAGTAATTATATAATTCAGGAATTGTCTTTGGTATATATGAATCATTTTTCATCTGATTTAATATTTTTATAAATAATTCTGGTGGATTCGTATACATTAAAGATATATCACAAAGTGCAAATATAAAATCATTATGACCTAAAAGTGTAGGATATATAATACGTATCATTATTTCAGGTAAAGAATATGGAATCTGATATATATTAGAAAATGTGTTCGAAAGATGATCTTCGTAAATTCGACACATACCTTCTTCTATTGCAGTTACATCAAAATAATAAGTTTCAGTTTTTTGATTAGGTCTCTGTATATCAATTTTATATTCTTCTAATTTAAAATTCAAAATAGGATCTATGATTTTAGTTTTCGTTCGATATGATAATTGTAACTGTGAATCATTCTTATTAAATGTCATGCTATAACTTGATGATTTTACAATTTTTTCACTTACTGAGAATAAGTCTTTATTTATATTATAATTACGGTCGGATATTGTAAAAGGGAAAAACTTGTTTTGTGTATTATAAAAATGTGCAATACCAGAATACGTATGTGCAATATTTTTGACTCCGTAAGCAGTTGATACATTTTGAATAAAATGAATATATTCATGGATTAATGTAGGTATTATCTCGTTTGAATGCAAATATTCTTCTGGTTTTTTATCAGTTTCAAGTTTTATCCAAAAGTAATTGTCATAATATTTTCCATTAATTGGAGGTAACTGGTGTTTCATTTTTTTGATTCTCATTTTTAATTTATATAATAAAGTTTTAAGCTTTTTCGCTATATAAGATATCATTTTTTTATTCTGTTACTTGTGCTGGTTTTAAATATTTTTTATTTAATGCATAGTCAATTAAAGTTTCCTTAAAATCATCTAGCATTTCTATTACAGTTAGTGATATATCAGAAAAATCATCATATGTAATATCCATTGGTCTTTCACCATGAGCAATTTCATTTCTACGTTTTAATATTTTCTCGTTAATAAAAGAATACTTCATAGAAAATAAGGGCTCTTTAATTCCAACTATTTGTAGAATCTCTTTGAATAATTCTGGAGTTAAATTTGAATGTGTATCAATAAAATTATCTGGAGAAAAATCAGGGGTTTGAGAATACTCTTGCAAATAAGTTTCAGAAAATGAAGTATATAGATATTGTTTTTCAGATTTGGCATTAGGTAATAATTCCTTGCATAATTTTATTCCAAAGAAATTATCTGTTAATTCATTATATTTTTTTCTTTGAGAAAAAACATGAGCCAAATATTTATTACTACTATTCTTTATATAGCCTTCCCAATGAGCATAAGAAAGTGCAATACCACTTCTAATTAATGATTCTTGTGCAATGGGTTTACAACCATTTGCTCTTGTTTTGAAATATTCTATTTCTCTTTTTCTCCAGGCTAAGTCTTCATTGAGACTATCTATAAATTTTTCAATTGTAATGATTTTCATTTAAAACAATTCTTTTCCTAAAGGAATTAAATTCTTAACTCTATCAGCAGCTCTTAATCCGGCTCCAGAACTTTCAATAAAAATAGGATTACTCCACATTGCCTTTAATTCTTCTTTTAGTGTTGATACTTGTATTTCTGCATATTTACTAGATACTGCTGGAATAATACATTCATAAGCAGATATAGAGAACGGTCCCATGAATTTCTGTAATTCATTATTATATTTTCTAAATACATCGTCTCCGAGAGCTTCATTAAGTAGCTTAAATGTTCCAGTGAAAATGTTCTTTTCGGCTTCCTTATTAAATGTAGTATCTTTTGCGAATTGAATCATTTTCTCTGTAATAAAGGAACCCAATTCTTGTCTTCGAGATATTTCTTCTGGTTTACAATATCTATAAATAAAGAAACGTAATACTAACTCTTTATCATAACTTTCACTTTTACTTTTTTCAGTTATAGAAATTGTATTTAAGAAATTATAATCTTTGCTTAATTCATCAATGAAATAATAAAATTCTTTGTTTATCATTAATAACAAGCAATTACGTATTTCTTGATCACTTAAAGAAGAGCCATTTGTGTTAAGTCTTTGAAATAATTCATATTTAGCTTCAGAATCACTTTCTCGAGTAATTATTTTTATATCTATTTTTGCGCGTTTAATTATTAACCGTTGGGTCATTGTAAAGGATTCTTCTTCTTTTTCTGATTCCCATACTTTATTTTCTAAAGATGGTAAATATTCAGTTTTTTGAAGTCTAAGAGGTTCATATAGTTCATTATTATCATCTTTTAAGATTCCCATAAACTGAAAAATTGTTGATAAACGTTGTAATCCATCAATTACATCCCAAACCCCATCATCTCTTTGAGCGACAAAAATAGAAGGTATTGGGATTCCAAGTAGAATAGATTCAATTAATTTTGTTTTTTGTTCATCATTCCATCTATATAAGCGCTGAAAATCTGGATGAATATCAATTTCTCCATCTTTGTACATTGAAGCTAATTCACCAATTGACATTGGATAACCATCTGATTTGATTGTTTTAGATTTTAAATCGATTTCATCCTGTAAAGCCATTTTTAATCCTCCATATTTAAATCAAATATTTATTTAGTTATGTGTTGATACTATTTTCCAATAACCGCTTCTGTCACTTCCAACACGTTCTATCAGATTTGAATCTTTTAGAAGTTTAAGATGATTTTTTATTGTCCTTTCTGATAAGCCTGTTTCATTTGATAATTCTGAAATAGAACTTTTTGGATTCTTACAAATTGCGTCATAGGTTTTCTGGGCAATTTCTGGGCAGCTTCTGGGCAACTTCTGGGCAGATTCTGGGCAATTTCCTGTCAGTTTCTGTGTATTATCAACAAATCCATCAATGCCATATTCAGCAGCAAGCTTTTTATAAGATTCAGAAGCATTACAAATAGCTGAAAAACCACCACTTATAATTTTAGGCTCTGGAAGGGGTACATTTTGTTCTTCGCATATTGTTTTGATTTTGAAATATCCTCGTCCCCAGGATTCTATGAAACCACACTTAAAGAAAATATCTGCAATCTTAGGATTTCTTGGAGCAGAATGATGTAATTTGTAAAGGTCTTCAATTTTTACTGTTTCTGGCATTTCTCCAATATTCCAGATATCAATCTTATCTTTATAAATTAGAATCTGAATTGGATACGGCTTAGTATAATCTTTATGAATAAGCGCATTTAGCAAAAGTTCTCGAAATGCACCCCGGGGAAAGAAATAAGCTTCTGATCTGTGAATTTCATCTGGATATGAAATAAGGGCTTTCATATACTTTGTGTATATAATATCTAGAGCATCTTCAACTTGTGTCATAAGTGAACCGTGTATTTCATCTTGAAAAAGAATGTCGGCATCATTCGCAAAATAACCAATTTTTGTATATGCACCTATTACCCATTTTTCTGGATCAGAATGAAAAGCCATAACTGCAGCACGGGTAAGACGTTCTTTATCAAATGCTCTAAGATTTTGTAAAAGAGCTGCATTAGAGATTTCGAGTTCTTCTTCCTTAAAGCGGTTATTTCTTATAGCCCATGTCTTAAATACTTTAAATGCACGTTCATCTAAATCGTTAACAGAAACATCGGGTATTGAAACAGAATCCCATGAAAGACCATAAGCATTAAGAATCAAGTCGTTTAGCTCAAATCCAGTAATTTCCTGTGTAGTTGAACCAACTCGCTTATAGTATTTTCCATGATAGCTGACTGGATTTTCATATTTTCCAACTTTAATAACCAGATACTTTAAATTATTGTCAGAATCATCAGCAACAGATATATCACACAGTAGCCCCATGCTCTGTGTTATCTTAAGAGGAATAGTTTCGCTTAATTTATGAAAATCTTGAACACCTGTAACAATACCTTTGTCATTTACACCAATGTAAAGAATCCCACCTTTTGTATTAGCAAATGCGCAAATCCACTTAAGGTATTCATCCTGCCAGCTTTGCTTAAATTCTATATCCTGATTTTCTGTTTTTTGTATTATCATATTTAGAAACAGTATATCATAAATTTTGTAGTTTTTTCTATGTTCTGAAATACACTCACATAGTTATCCTTATAATTATTTTAGTTCCATTTACGTTTGTTATTCTGCAATCAGACCAGATATTATTTTCTCGGATAATTAATTGTATTACTTCGATGTAACGAAAAAATATAATTCGATTTAACTCTAAGTTAGTTTGTAGTTTTAGATTAAGGCTTATTGTAAATATTGAGTTTTCAATAATCCTGTCTTTTTCAGAATATCCGCATTCTTCTATATTAAATATGAATGAAGGTATCTTGATACAGTTCTCTTCAAGAGAAGTGTTTCTAAAAGGTTTTAGAATAATGCCGTCATTATGTTCTTTATTAATTTTATCAACGTATTCAGGAAGCTTGTTTATAAAGAGATTTTCTAATTCTTTATAAATAGATTCAAAATTTTTCATAAGCATTTTCTTCTATATAATTTAATTACAGATTGAATATCTACCGGTATTTCAAATGCGGTAGTTTCTGGTTCATTCTGCAGTTTCAAAAACTCTTTCTTTTTCAAAACAAACAGTTTAATAATTGCTTCCTTCAAGTCTGCAGGTAATGTGTCTTCAAGAAAGCCTGCATTGTAATTCAAAAACAGAACATGACCTTCAAGTTTTGGATCAAGAAGGATTATTCGTTGTCCATCAATTACGCAGTTCGGAACACGCTGTTTTGTATTCATATCAATAATGTTTATCATTTCAGAAATGTTTTCATGGTCGGTAAATACCTGACAGTCTTTTACAGTTTGTAATTCATTGTAGTTCTTGTCTTCAAGCTGATAGCCTAGTAGATTTTCAACATAAGAAAGTGTTGCATTAAAGATAAGAATGTCCGTATCTATTTCATCTGCTTTAAGTTCTAGTATTTTTTGCAGTTCTTCAAAAGTGAAAGGTTTCATAATTCCTCGTAATCGGAAAAGCGGGGCAAAGGCTAGTATAACCTTCGTTCAGTCAAAAGCAAGGCCAAGCCCTTCGGGTGCTACGCAGCCTTGCTTTTGTCTTCACTTCGGTTTTTGAAATTTCGCCCCCGCTTTCCAAAGGCAAATATTGCTATTTGTCTTTGGAATTTGGTATGTAAGTCATGCATTGTGCAATAACTTATTCTTCTGCAGTTGATAAGATGACCATATTCTTTTTAGGTCGGGTAACAAGGAAGCCATCTCTCTTGCGGAAGCGCATAAAGAGTTCACCATATTCAAGTGATTCAGTTGTTTCATCAAATCTCTTGATTTCGATTCCCTTGCGGTTTCCGTGGATGATTCTCTTTGGATTCATGAAGATGGCAAAAGGTGTATCAGCTTCGATATCAGCGAACTGTGGAAGAAGTCTTGATTCGATTACATCGTAACCGTCAAGGCGACCTGGCATTCCTTCCCAAGGCTTACGCCAGATTGGATTGTTGTTGTCATCGCGGATGTTTGTAATGTGATTCAGAACGGTTTCGTTCATAAACCACTTACAGTATTTTCTTTCTTCAGGTTCAACTTTGAGCTCTGCAGCTCTGAAGTCGAGGTATGAAAGCTGTGCAATATCTGCACTTGAGGTTGCATGCTTTTCTGCGTGAGCCATATTCATTGCGCCCTTGAACGGGTTATTATCTGCGATGAGACACTGGCGGTCAAATTCCTGTCCGTAAGCTTCGGTGAAGTCTTCCAGGAACATCTTTCCAAGGTCTACAAAAACATCTTCTCCGAACTCGTCGAAGAATGGAACATAACCAGCCAAGGTGTAAGCCTTGAGCTCTGTACGTGTAGGCATGTTTGATTTTGTAGCATCGATTTTCTGTCCGTATGAAGTCAGCCACTTCAATTCAATTCCGCCTCGGTCTCGCTCTGGAATAAAAATTGATGGTCCGCTCATAGGGCGATGAGTTACCAGGTTCATCATCATTGACTGCTTTGCAGCTTCCTGCATGATAGTCTCTTCGTAAATCGGATTGATAAGATACTGGTCGTTGTTTGCAAGGTTGCCGATAGGTTCGCCGAAAACGGCTTTAGATGGCACAAATCCTTTTCCAGTCTCCCAGCTGAAATCTTTCGGATTGTTCCATTTTTCAGCTCTGATGTTTGGACAGAACTTGAGCTCTCCCAAAGTCTGTTCATCCTTGTTCCAGGCTGCGCACAAAGCTTTACCGAGATTGTAGCAGACATCTCTGTAAGTCAAAGGCTTCATTTCTGTGTCAGCCTTGCGCATAAGATTACGAAGCTCTTTTACGGCATCCTTAATGCCTTCAAGTTCTGATGTTGTTGCAGTTGTCTGACTGTCAGCAGCCTTCAAAATACCGGCAATGATTTCTTCGTTTTCGTTGAAATATTTTGAAATCTGTTCAGGTGATGCAGCTTCAGTAGGAACAAGAGTTTTCATGTTCTCTAATTTCTGTTGAAGTGATACAATTACTTCGTTCATTAAATACACCTCCTTTGGTGAGTTTTTGGTTCAAATGAACAATTACGTTTTACTGCCGTTGGCAGATAATCGTTAGAGAGGTCTGTTCCAGCAGACCTCTCTTTTTTTGCACTAATTAAGCCCGTGCAAGGCCCATTCCTAATTTACCGAAAAACGAAAGCTCTTCAGGTTCCTGAATAACTTCCGTAATCTCCAATCTCTTTGTACCGTCATTTCTTGCAAAAGGATTTGCTGGAACACAACAGATACTAAACTCAAGCAGCTCCTGTTTTCTGAAAATCAGATCGCACTCGCGGTCTTTTGCTTCCAGGAACTCAACTTCTTCAGCAATGAATCCCACAGAGCCGCAGCGTAAAGCTCCACACTTTACACGCTCTCCAATGCTCCAGCCGAACTCATCAAACTCTTTAGAATTGAATACGATGTCTCCTTCGAGTACAGTTTCAGATTTCACATTTTCTGCATATCCTATCGCTGGAATAGTGTAATCGTGACTCCAGAGAACTACAGGATTCGAAAGATAATTCTTCAAGTTCCATCCGCATGGATCTACTTTTTCAAAGTCTCTGTCAGTATCGAAAGTACTCATCACCCAATGGAAAGAATCCTTCTGAACATCAATAGATTTGAAAACTTCGACCTGAGGCGAAAGCTTTCCCGAATGTGTATTGTCTTTTAAGAAAGACAAAAACAGATTCTTGTTTCTGGAAAACTCTTTGTTTTCCAGACCGTCAATCTTTACCAGCAATGCCAACTCCTTAAAACAGTTTTCTCCATCTGTCTGTTTAGAACACAAAAATCATTCATGCTTTTATAGCCAATCTTTCTTTTCAATCTGGTTTTCTGAGTACCAACAGACTCTTCTGATATGTGAACCAAATCGCTGATTTCTTTAATAGACTTTCCTTCACCAAGATAAATTGCAATTTCAAGTTCCTGTTCAGAAAGCTCAGAACAATACTTACGGTAAGTCTTATGCTCAGCAGAATGTAAACTGTCCAGAACCTCTTCAGGAAATATTTTTCTTCCCGAAAAGATAAGACGCAGCTTTTCAATGAATTCTTTTTCATTCTGAATATCTGAAACAAAGCCATCAACTTTCAGGTCATAAACTCTAAGCCCAAAGAATCTTGAACAGAATCCCTGTTCAACAAAAATAATTCGCAACTTTTTGTTAATAACTTTTAAAGCTCTAATTTTGAAGCGCAGAATATACCCCAGAAAAAACTTGTCAAAGAAAACAATATCATCCTCAGCACTCTTCAAATGATAAATAAGGTCATCATCATTTGAACCATCAATAATCTCAAGACCACGGTTCACTGCTTTTACACAATGAATTATTGTTTGTTTAAGGAAATCATCACACACTGCGATAATGATTTTTGTCATATATACCTCTTTTTAGAATATGATTATTGAACAGGAACCAGTGAAGCTGCTCTGTACCAGATATCACCCCATGGCTTGGCATCTTCCCCGCGTCTACGCAGAACATCATTTATGGTTTTCAAACCAGCATTAATTTCTGCAATATCCCTGTTACTCTGTGCATCTTCTGATTCCTGCAATTCGGGTATAGCTTCAAGATTAAATACACCAGTTTCACTCAGATTGAATCTCTTAAAAAGCTGTACCTCTAGGACCTCTTCAAAGTTTTTTAGAAGAGGGATGAGAGTATAATTCCAAAAGGCTCTATGTTGAGAATCTGTGTCTGTACCGCTTAAGGAACTTTTCGAATCCTGTATATTTGCTACACGCGGCGGAATACCGTACTTCGCGAGCAGAGTATATAAGTTCCATTTCTTCATGTCGTAAAGTTTAAGTACGTCAGGGCTAAATGTTAGCGGCTGATACTCCGTTCCTTTACCGAGCACGGCAACGCGATTTTTCATACCGCGTCCATATTTGCGATCCCAAGTTCTTGCAAGCAGCTCTGCCTCGGCTTCCGTCAGTACCTGGTCAGTCTTGAGCAGACCTTTAGGCACGCCTCCTTCTTTTAGTAAACCGGTGTTCTGTTTTGCTGCAAGCAAATCCTGTTCCACTTCCAGACCAAGGCTTACCAGAGGGCTAACCCCTCTAAAAGTGTTCCGGGGGTTCCAGTCCTTAAAATGAATAATTTCATCAGGAAGAATAACTACGGGTCTTCCGCATCCTTCTTCCGTGTATAC